>Ga0116227_10017291_pt1 | contig 10101 bp, 6 predicted proteins | sample S1TSphgellanicum_FD_89693 | JGI IMG/M metagenome (GOLD analysis project Ga0116227, IMG submission 89693) | Host-associated microbial communities from peat moss isolated from Minnesota, USA - S1T2_Fb - Sphagnum magellanicum MG | ecosystem: Host-associated > Plants > Peat moss > Unclassified...
ATGCGCGGCGTCGCGAGCGTCAGCGCTACGCGCACGGTGGGCAGCCGGTCGTTCGGACCAAGAAATCCCTTGATGCGCAGGGAGCGCACGGCGTCGCTTTGCACGGGCACGGCTTGCGCGTCGAGGCCGAGCGTCGCCGGCTTGAGATCGACGTACCAGCGATTATCCGTCAAGCGGTGCCACTCGTACGTCACGGGCCCGGTGATGCCGAGATCGATGCCCAGCCCCTGATCGGCGGGGTCGAGCCGCAGATCGGTCACCGTGGCCGTTTGCAGGCCCGTAGCGGTCGGCGTCTGGGCCGTCTCGGGCGACGCTTCGGCGTCGGGCGCCGCAGCGGCAGGCGCGGCGGGCGCCGCTTGGGCGGGCACGTCGCGCGAATCGCGCGCGGCCAGGGGCAGGGTTGCGACCGCGGCGTCGCCGGCCGGAGGAACCGGCATGCCCCCGAGCGTCACGCCGGGGGCGCCGAAAGCGATGGACACCGCGTTCGGCGAGTCGCTCGGAACGAGCGCATGCGTCACGCCGGGCGCCGCTTCGAAATCGACGACCGTCGTCGGATTACGCGGCGTGCCGCTCGCGTCGATCGCAACGCCTTGCAGCACGGCCGAGGAAATGCGGCGATCGTGCTCGAGCGTCGTTGCGATCCCGGTGAACGCGAGGGTCAGATGCTCGTCGTCGTCAGCGGTCGTTCGCCGAAAGTGCAACGGCGACGCACCGCGAAACGTCAAGACCGTTGCCCGGCCGGTCGTGCGAACGTCGAGCGCCGCCAGTTGCGGCTGCAAGACGACGGCCGTTCCGTCGGCAACCTGATCCACGTAGAGCGCGCGCGCGAGTTCTGCAAACGGCAGGTACGCGGCGCCGCCCGCCACGTACGGGGCGAAGGAAGCCGTTTGCAGCGAACCGGCGACGCCGTATTGCGCGCTGCCGACCGTGAAGGCGATGGTGCGACGGTCGCCGCTATTCACGACGATGTAGCTCTGGCCGGGCTGATACGAAATGGTCGCGCCGAGCTTTGCCAAAAAGCGCGCGAGGCCACCGTCGTCGGTTGCGACCGCGAGTTCCCCGGCGCGCGTTTGGGGCCGGTCGAAAACCAGGCGCGTGCCGGCGAACCAGTACTCGGAGGAGGCGGTTGCGGCCACGGCCACGGTCGCGGCGGAGGCGCCCGCCTCCTGGGCGGAGCCGGGCATCGCCCGGGCGCTCACCGCTGCGAGGACCGCCAGCGCCAAGAGCGCCCGCAACCCGGCGGCGCGGCCCTTACCAGCTACGGCGCGTGAGCGGTTCATCGAGCTCAAGATGTCCTCCGGGAAGGCTGGAAACGCGCGTGCCGCCGACCGTAACCTGAACCGCAGCGATTCCGGGCAGTGCCGTCAAAGTCCAAACCAGACCTTTGAATTCGCCGCTTTCGGTAAAGCTGCCGCTCTGTTCGGTCGCTAGCGTTCCGCCGAGGTCGACCGTTGCCGTCGAACCGAGAACGTGCGCCGAGCGCACGATCGTTCCCGTCGGAAAGCGCACCGCCGGCACGTCGCGTGGCGGCCCCGCGACGGCTTGCGCCGTCGCATAGAAGGCAACGCTCGCGAGGTCGCGGGCGGCCGGGCTGAGCGAGACGGTCCACGAAGCGAGCGTTTCGCCGTCGATCTTCGTGTAATAGACGGCAATCGCATCACCGAACGCGGAGCCCGCGTGGCGCGCGAAGAGACGGTACCCGACGAAGGCGGCAACGGCAAGAAGCGCGACGACGGCGAGCGCGCGTAGCGATCTCATTAACGGCCCGATTCGCTAAGGCGCGTGAAAGTCCGCGCCGTTTAAGCGATTACTGCTCGTATTTTTCGACGGTGTCCGCCGAGCGGATGTGCGCAGCGCGTTCGTCTTGGCCGAATTCGGCGCGCGCGCGCCGTTGCCGGAGCAGATCGTAATAGCGGTCGAGTTCCACGTTGACTTCGGCGAGCCGTTTGGAATCGGCCTCGGCCAGCGGCGCTTCATTGCCCTTATCGAGCAAGCGGTGCTCCTCCGCGACCAGTTCTTCGATGTGCGCCTGGACGTCGTTCACGCTCATGCCGGGCTTCCTTCCTCGCCGTTTCGCTCGCCGTGTCGCTCGCCGAATGCACCTTCGGCGTCATCGTCTTGCCCGCGAACTTCAACGACATGAAGCCGCTCCTGCTGTCGCACGAGCCCAGTGTCGTCGGCGGCGTTGACGGCGCCCCGCCGCTCCGCGTCCGCCTCGTCGAGCGCGGTCGCTCGTTTTTCTTCTTCGTGCGCGGCCGCGGATTCATCATTGCTTTTCATGCGAAAGCTGTACCCAGGCGCATGCGTTTGCGCCGGGCCTTCGACGAGCGCTCGCAAGCCGTCGATGTCGTAGGACAACTCGCCGTTCGCAAACCGCACCCGCTTGAGCGCCTCCGCTTCGTCGCGTTTGGACGCCGCGGCGACGACGGCGGCGATCCGGTCCGCCGCAATCGCGAGCGCGCCGTCGCCGTCGAGTACGATCAGATCGCCCGGTGCGATCGTCGTGCCGCCGAACTCGAGCGGCACGTCGAGCTCGCCGACGTGCGTTTTCGTCGCGCTCCTGGCGCGCACGTAGCGCGACCACACCGGCAATCCGAGCGCACGGATCGCGACCGCGTCGCGAATTGCCGCGTCGACGAGGACGCCCGCGACGCCGCGCGCGAGACATTGCGTCGCGAGCAATTCGCCGAGTAACGAAACGGGACGGCTCCGGGGCATTCGCATCACGAGGACGTCGCCCGGCCGCGCGTGCGCGATCGCGGCGGGAACCATGAGGTTATCGTCTTGCCCGCAGAAGACCGTGCGCGCCGGTCCCGCGACCTTGGCTTCGGGCAGGTGGGCGATCAAGTCGAGATCGACGAGACCCGCTCGGCCGTTGGCCTCGAACATCGTCGAGACGCCGTACCGGGCGGCGGCGGCGGCTAATTCGACGAACTCCATCGCTACACGCCGCTTTCGCGCAGCAGGCGCTCGGCATTTCCGTGCATGACGGCATGCAGCACCTCCGCCGGTAAGCCGAGCGCGGCGATGCTCTCGCTTTCGCTCGCGTAGCCATACGGAACGTTCGGAAAATCGGTCCCGTACAGGACGCGATCCGGATGGGCGACGATCGGTCCCGCAGCGAGCGCGTCCGCTTCGGCGCGCATCGGCGAAACGTTCGCAAAGATCATCGTCGTGTCCAGGTGAAGCCGCGGATGCGCGTCCATCGCAGCGAAGTACTCCGCGGAATCGGGCGCGCCGTAGTGCGCGACGACCACATTGAGATCGGGGTGGCGTTCGAGGATTCGCAGCACGCGCGCGATGCCCGCGCCCTTGACGTATTCCCACGGGATCGACCCCGCGTGGACGAGCAAAAACGCGCCCCGCCCGGCGAGTTCGGCAAGGACCGGCGTCAAACGTTCGTCGTCGACGTGGACGCGCTGAACGTCTTCGTGAAGTTTGAGACCCCGGCAACCGTCGTCGAGTGCCTCGCGCAGATCCTGCAGCGGCGCCGGGTCATCGGGGTGCACGGTCGCAAGCGCGATTCCCGCGCCCCCGAGTTCGCGCGCCGTCGCGGCGAGCCACGCGTTGAGGCCCTGCGCTATTCCGGGTTTGTGCGCGTAACTGAAGAATACGAAACGCTCCACGCCGGCCGACGCGAGCGCCCGCGCCACATCGTGGGGTTCGGTCGGCATGCCCGAGAGATCCCAATCGCTATTCTCGGCGAACCAGCGGCGGATCGCTGCGAAGAGCTTGGGCGGGTGCAGGTGCGTATGAACGTCGATCACGCCGCATACCGTTGCCGGATGGCTTCGAGCACGACGCCGTAGACGACGTGCGAGAGAAATGCATTGGCCCGTTCCGCGCGCGAATAGCGCTGCCAACTGCGTCCGAGTTTGAGCGCGGGAATCAAGAATCGATCCGAGAGCAGGAAAAGGCCCGCCCCGAACGCCGTGCCTCCCGATGCGCCGAGCCACGTCGCTCGACGCGTTCCGGCCACGTACGCCGCCGCAAACCCAATTCCGAACGCATAGTGCAGGGCGCGAGCCTCGAGGGGAGCCCAACGTGGCGGAAACCAGGCTGGAGCGAGCGTCGCGAACGAGCGCAGCACGCCGGCGATTCCCTCGACCTCCTCGTCGAGTTCGCCCGGCGGCCGGCCCCGTTCGAAGAGCATCGCCAAAACGTCTTGGGCGACGTCCATCGCGAACGACGAAGCGATACCGCCGACGAGGCTCGCTCTCCAAAAACTACCCGCATCGCGCATACGTGATGCTTTGACCGACGCTACGTTCCTTCAAGCACCCGCATCAGCGTGGCCGCGCATCGCCGCGGCCCCAGCCGAAAATGCGGTCGATCGTCGAGGTCGCGGTGAAGTAGACCCCGCGACGGACCGGCTGACCGATCAGCGAGGGATCCGCGGAGCCGCTGAAGTTGTAACCGGTAGCTAAGCGCAACGACGAACCGACGCGGTATCCGACCTCACACGCAAACGCCGACTGGGCGCTACTGACGATCGAAGGCGTCGAGAGCCCTTGCCACTCGGCCGCGACGTCGGCCTTCCCGCCGAGCCGCAGCAGCGCACGCAGGCCGACGAGAACGGTGTGCGCCGCGTAATCGGCGTCGCCGTCGATCTTGTATGCGAGCCGTGTGGCGAGCTCGAGTTGCGGCGAGGGCCGGTAGAGCTGATCGTACGTGACGACCTGCGTCGTATCGGAGGTGGTGGTCGTCGCATATTGCCCGCTCACGTCTTCGAACGAGAACAAGGCGGCGACGCGATTGGTGCCCGACGGCCGCCAGGCGAGTCCGATGCGCGAATCGTCCGTGTCGTAATCGGTCAGATGCGACGAGTTGATGTTGGCAGCAAGTGAGAATTCGGGACTGATGCGGCCGCTCGCGCCCACGTTGAGCACCGTCCCGCTCGAGAGGCCGCTGCGGTCTTGCCACGAGAGCGCCGCGCGCACCCGATCCGTCCGCTGGTACGCGAGGTTTACACCCCACACGGTAAACCCGGCCCCGTCGCCGGCGGCGGTGCCGCTACCGGCGGCACCGCTACCGGCGGTGCCGCTAACGGCCGAAGCCCCGGTCGGACTCCCGCCCCCGCTTTGTAAGAACGCGTCCCCGCGCAGTGCCGGATCGATGATGAAGCGCTGCTTGACGCCGTACGTCGTATACGCGTCCTCGCCCGAATTCGTTTGTTCGACGACGTACGCGGAACCGATCGAGGTCATCGGACTCGTATCGCTCGAAACGCCGACGATCGTGGCGTGGGTCGCCTGCGAGAGCGCCGAGAAGTCGGCCGTCGATTGCGGCACCGCGTACGCCGGGCCGTCGCTCCAAAGCTCGCGCACGTAGGCGCGCCCTTTTGGAAACGCGTACGCGATCTCGGCGCTGGTCTGGGCCGGAACGGCGGCCAACGGCGGCCCGATGTCGAGGGTTCGATCCGCCGCAAGGGAGATCCGGCGCGTGACTTGCCACATCGCCCCGATCTCGGCCTGTACCGTCGAGCCCCCCGGCACCGTCGTGCTCGCCGCGGTTGCCCCTGCGGCCGGCACGACCGGCACGACCGGCACGACCGGTGCGACCGGCGCGACCGGCGCGAGCGAAGGAAACACCGGCAACGCCAAGTCCTGAGCGAAACCCGAGGCGCTCACCGCTTGCAGGCCCGCCGTGAAACTCAACCGGGGTGAGGGCTTCGCGTGATAGTGGGCTCCGAATTCCCGTTGATAGTTACCGGTCGCGGCATCGCTCTGCCGCTCGTAGCCCGTGGTGAGCGAAGCGTTGCCGAACTTGCGCTCCCAGCCCACGTTCACGTCGGCAAGTCCCGGGGTCGCAAAGCCCCCGAAGACGTTATCGTAGCCAAGCGTCGTGTTGTCGTACTTGGCGAAGATCCGGTTCGGCCCGAAGGGCAGGTCGGCATCGAGGTGCGTGTTGTCGCCGTTCGAACGCTCGATCGGCACGCCGGTCGTCAGCGTGGGATCGCCTCCGCTCGTCGAACCATGCGAGATCTCCCACGTTCCGGCGCCGAGCGTTCCGTGAATCCGCTCCGAGGAGACGACCGCATTCGCGACGCCGTTCGCATCGTTCGCGTAGCCGGCTTCGAGAGCGGTCGTCCCGAGCAGAAGACGCCCCGAGCCGCCCGTCGTCTGGGCCTTGCTTCCCGTGCCGTCGAATTGGAATTGGACGACGATGACCTGCGGATTGAATTCCGCATCGAAGGGAAGCGGAATCGTGATGAAGCGCAGCGAGCCCGACGAGTAGTCGATGGCGTAATCGACGTTGCGGACGAGTTGCGTCTGAGAAAGAACCGCTCCCGAACGGCGATCGAGCGCGACGAGCGTCACGATTTCCGATCCGACGATCAGGTTCGGCTGCAGGACCGGCCCGGCTTGCGCGAGGCCGAGCGGATTGAACGTTACACGACCGTACTGAACGTCGTTCGATGCGTTGAAGAGCGTGAGCCAGCTCGAGCCCGCGGCGTCGGAGAGATGCATTTTGACGCCGCTGATCAGTTCTTGAAACGCATCCACGCTCGACGGCGTGCCCGTCTGGGCCGAGAATTCGCCGTACGTGAGACTATCGCGCCCGCGCTCCACGTCACCGAAGAAATGACCCTCCGACAGCGCGTCGCTCGTGCGCGTGCTGGCGTCACCGTAGGTGAGGTACGGTCGCTCGTTGGGATCTAACGTGTAGGCCCCGAAGCCGTAGGTCGGGTCGAGACGATTCGCCGATTCGTAGGCGAACGTTCCGACCGTCTTGTCCGCAATCGAGCCCGAACCGTAAAGCGCGAGCCGCCCCTTACGCGAATCTCCGTTGTCAAAGATGTCGCTGCCGTCGACGTCGCCGGGGACCGACCCGACGCCCGCAGTCACGAGACCGACGACGGTCGCGGCCCGCGCGTACGGCATGACGAAGACGATTGCGGAACTGAAGCCGGCGGTCACGACGCCCTGCGCCAGCGCGTTGATGCGCACTTCCCCGGACGTCGTGGTCGCATAGGCGACGAGATGAACGGTGCCGCGTTCCCCGAGCTTCGTTTCGATGCGTTCCGAACCGGCGCCGGTGGCCGGGTCGACGCCCGTTTCGCGCAGGAGCAGCGAGCCGCTCGCGATGCTGATGGTGACGGGAAAATCGCGCGCCGCATCGTTCCCAAAGCGATCGACCCCGTGCACCGCGACGTCCGCTTTGCTCGTGCCGTCGGCGACGAGCGTCCCGGCGACCGTTATCTCGAAATGATCCGGCGCACCGCCGGTCCGCTCGCCCGCCACGCCGTCCGCCGCCGCGGTCGAGACCGCGCAGTTGAGCGCGAAGAGCAGCGCGAGAAGTGCCGCTGAAAAGCGTCTCACGGCTGCGCCTGCACGACGAAGATGACGTCTTGAAGAAGACGCGTGTCCATGACCGTGTGGATCAAGCGAACGGTACTCCGGGGATCGTTGTAGGCGTGGGTGCCGAAGGCGGTTACCCCCGCCGGAAGCGAGGACTCGTCGAGGCGCAGCACGTGGGCTCCCGGCCGCACTTCCTGCAGCGAATAACGTCCTTGCGCATCGGTGACGACGGTCGTCCCGTCTTCCATGATGAGCCGCACGCCGGCGACCCCGCGAGAAACTGAGGTCCAGCCGCCGTCCGCGCTGCCGATCACGACCCGGCCGAGGACGGTGAGCCGATCGCTGAACGCGCCTGCGATCGTCTGCACGGTGGCCTGAGCCGAACCGCTCGTCGTCCCGCCGCCTGCGAGCGACGCCGTAACGTCGGCCACGTTCGTGAGCTTCGCATTTTGGCTCGCACCGGGTCCGACGACGGCGTCATAGCGCAGCGTGTGCGTACCGTCGTCGAGCGACCGCAATTGCCAGATCTGAGTCAAGCCGCTGCTGACCGGTTCGAGCGCGGTTCCGTCGAGGTTGCCCGTGTGCGGCGCGTAGGCGAGGCCGGCCGGGAGCTGATCGACGATCCGCGTCGGCCCGAAGCTCTGAGAGGCGACGATCGAAACCGTGAAAACGACGCGATCGCCGATGCTCACCGTGGTACGATCGGCCTGCTTCTGCACCGTGAGCGCACCCGCTGGGAACATCGGGATGTTGCTGATGATGTTTAAGACATCGGAGATGGTCGTGGGTCTCGAAACCAGGCTAAACCCGCCCTCTACGGCGAGTTCCTGACCGTCGAGCGCGGTCAAGGTCACGCTGTACAGCAAGCCGCCCGGCGCGGCTGCGAAGACCGCTTGAATCGAGCGGTTTCGGAAGCCGCGCGCCGCGAGCGTCAGGCGGTACGTCTCGCTGCCGTTTGGTGCACCGAACTGCGCGGGTCCGAGCGGAAACGTGAACGTGCCGTTCGCGGCGGTGGTTTGCGGATTGACGGAAGGCGCCGCGTTTGCTGCGAGCGTCGTGGCGCCGAGAGACACGGCCTTCCCGGAAACAGCATCGACGAGCGCGATCGTCGCGCCGCCGATCGGCGCGCTCGCGCCCTTCGTTCCGTCGTAGACGATGTTCGAGGAACCGTCGAAGACCGTCGCTTGGGTCGATTGCAACGCCGCGATCCCGCTTGCCGAAAGGCTCGCGACGTTGATCGAAGTCCGCGCCGAACCCGAAGCGTTTGCGAGGTTCGCTTGAACGGCGATCGTCTCGCGCGCGGTCGCGGGCACGATCGGAATCGTTACCGTCAACGTCTGGCCGGAGAGCGAAGCGGTGAATCCGCTCGGCACGCCGTTGAGCGTGACGCTCGAGAGCACGGGCGTAATCCCGGCCGGAAACGTATCCGAGAGAACGACGTTGCTTGCATCCGCGTTCCCGGTGTTGGCGAAGCCGACTGAGTAGGTCACGCTCGATCCCGGCGCCGCGGCCACCGAGCGCACGGAGTTCACGAATTTGTCGATCTGCGGACCGGCGAGACCCGAAAGAACCGTCGTACCCGTCACCACGGTCGGATCGGTCGCGACCGGCGCGCCGATTGCTCCGCCACCGGAAACGCTCGCCGTATTCACGACCTGCGGCACCGCTGCCGCAAGAACGTTGACGCTGACGGTAAGCGGAATCGCCGCTCCGCCTGCCGCTATCGGCGTCAGCGACGTGCAGGTAATCGTGACGCCCGTCGCCGCGCACGTCCAACCGGCACCGCTTGCGGCACGGAACGTCAGTCCGGGCGGTAGCGTATCGATCAGAGCGATCGCGCCGAAGGTCGCCGCCGTTCCGTTGTTGCCGGCCAGAATCGTATACGTTCCGGTCGAGCCGACCGTAAAGTTGCCGGTATGGCTCTTGGAGATCGTGAGGGCCGGATGCAAGATCGTGGTCGCATCGGTCGCCCCCGGCGCATTCGTCGCGCCGCCGCCGGAAACGGATGCGGCGTTCGTCAGCGTCGCCGGAGCGTTCGCCGCGACGTTCACGGTAAGCGCGATCGGGTTGCCGCTCGCATTCGCGGCGATCGCCGTCGTGCTCGTGCAGGTCGCGCTTTGCGCCGAGCCGCCGCACGTCCAACCCGTCCCGGACGCAGAACTAAAACTCAAGCCGGTCGGGAGCGTGTCGGTGACCGTGATCGTTCCCGTGGTCGCGGCCGTGCCCGCATTACTGACCGCAATTGCGTACGTTCCGCTCTGACCGGCAACGAAGGAGCCCGCGTGCGATTTAGCGAGTGCTAACGACGGCGCACCGCTAATCGTCGTCGGGTCGGTCGCGACGGGCGTGTTCGGAGCGCCGCCACCCGAAGCGTTCGCGCTATTCGTTAGCGTTGAAGGAGCGTTGCTCGCGACGTTTACCGTAAGGGCAATCGGGTTGCCGTTGGCATGTGCGGCAATGACGGCCGCACTCGTGCACGTGACGATCTGGCCTGCGGCAGCGCAGGTCCAGCCGGTTCCCGTCGCGGCGTTGAACGACAATCCAGCCGGCAAGGTGTCGGTCACGGTGATCGTGCCGGCGGTTGCGACGCTGCCCGGGTCGCTGACGGCGAGCGCGTACGTTCCGGTTTGACCGGCAACGAACGAGCCCGTGTGCGACTTCGCAAGCGCAAGCGACGTCGTACCGGCGATCGTCGTCGGATCGGTTGCGGCCGGCGAATTCGCAGCGCCGCCGCCGCTCGCGGTAGCCGAATTCGTGACCGAGCCCGGTGCTCCGGTCACGTTGACGACAAGCGCGATCG
>Ga0116227_10017292_pt1 | contig 10100 bp, 6 predicted proteins | sample S1TSphgellanicum_FD_89693 | JGI IMG/M metagenome (GOLD analysis project Ga0116227, IMG submission 89693) | Host-associated microbial communities from peat moss isolated from Minnesota, USA - S1T2_Fb - Sphagnum magellanicum MG | ecosystem: Host-associated > Plants > Peat moss > Unclassified...
ATGAATGGCCATCCAATTGAAATTAGGATGAGAATCCTTGGGCCCAATGGAACACAAGAGATATTTCATCCTCCAATCAAAGAAGATAACAATCCTCATGACTAATGGGATTAGAGGATCCAATCTCCCCCTTATCTTGGATATCTTGATGAGGTCTCTTGCTTGATCCTTATCTTTTCCGTCCGTTGACCCTCACATTTTACTTCTTCATCCTAATTACTTCAAGTAACTAACTACTAGGATAAATTATCAGTAGTAACAAGGAAAAGTCCTTGAGTTCTTACTTGACTAATTTAATGGTTGAAGTAACGTTTCTGTGTAACATTTACTCCTTGATATTCCCTACCTATTTACTTTACTATGCACTAATTAACTATGTAGTACATAGTAAATTGGAATTACAATTTGCAACACAAAAACTCTCACATACTTCTAGATCCACCGTTGAATTTACGGTTTGATGAATCCTTTAGATCTAGGGTGTTCGAGTTTTGATGAGGTTCCGCCGTCGCTCCCACACCTTACGCCTACCTTAATTTGTTAAATAAAAAGGCAAGTACCACCTTGTTTGTACTACCTTCTTGGTTTTTTGTTGATGCAGGCGCAACTAGTCATGGCGGACAATGACGCTACGCCTTCAAATCCTCCAATCGCACCCGTACAACAAGAAGAGCTCGAAGAAGCACCGCTCAACTTGAACGTTTCTCAACGGCCGCGCGAAGAACAACCGCCCAAGAGAGTGGTGCGCACTCGAGTCGCTTGTTCGGTATGGGATCGTCGATTGTCTCCTAACCCGCGTGCTCTAGCAATTTATTTAGAGTTTGTTCCTGTTCGTGGAGTCGCGCCAGAAAGGTTTAAAAAATGTTAGTGCGAAGATGATGATGTCCGTCTCCATTGTCGAACGTGGGTTTTCGGTGATGGCCATTATTGTTGGCTACGAGGCCTGATTAATGCACTTTCCCTGGAGCATCGAGCCGAGTACCTCGTTCGCACCATTCACCGCATCCTAGATTTTTTACAACTGTGATCTATCCTTTAAGTCAGTTATTCAGTTGTAATTCACCTAAGGCTACTCAGGCGGAAATGTTTAATACTTAAGTTTGAATTGATTCTATTTAGAAGTCTGATAGAAGTGAAACTAAATAAAGATGTATTAGGACTACATCCTAAAAATCTTACAAATACATCATTAGTGCTTGAAGATTCTTCTACAGACTAACTTAACCTTGTCATGGCGAAATGCTATTGTTAATTATGGGCTTGTATTTCCTACATATCAATAAATCACATCTAATTCTACATTCTCTTTCCTTTCTCTTGAACATAAAAGGGATAATGTACTATAAAAGGTTTACTAGGTGCTTAACTAATTTAAGCGTTACATCAACTGAAATAAAGAAGTACTATATGCCTGAAAATATCACAAAGGCTGATTCAACTATTAATAATCACTACTTGGAGGCTTATAAGCATTCAAATCATTAGTACTAAAAAAAATTACGGAACTAAGGCTTAACTAATTGTTGAGCTATAATCCTTGGCTCACACTTGTGTACCCAAGTGGACTTCAAAGCCAACAAAAGTTGGAACTTGATTTGCCCACTATTTCACACTCCACAAAAGTAGTAGATGGGACCAAATTTCCAATGAGGGAATTGAACAAGGAACATGTAACATGTGATGCGTTTGTTTTAGATTTAAGAAACTTGCTACATGAAACATTAATGGCTTTAGAATTTGGAGGAGGCAAGAATGAGTCTAAAAGCAAGTCTACATCCACTCTACTAGTGCCAAAAAAGGAAATTTTGAAAAAGGAAAAGCCATTCAAGAAAAGGAAAGCTCCATCTAGCACAACAATTTTGGAGAAGGCAAATTTTGGTGGCATTTCAAAGCCAAAAACAATAGTGAATGTGTAGGTGTTGGATTTTGGAACCCTTTTTTTTTAGGTTCACCCAAACAACAATAGTCATGTAGTGTGGGAGGTGATGACCATGATCAAGATGCCATATTTGTGGAGAATGAAAAGGAGGAAAAGGAAGAGCATGAAAAGGATGACAAGGAGGAATTGGAGGAAAAGGATGAGGAGGACAACAATGGGGATGAAGAGGTTGAAACGGGTCCTAGTGAGGAATCTCAATCAGAGGGTAGTTTTGTTGAATCACCTCTTCTAAAGGTCAAGCAACCAACTAACAAAAAAAGGTTGTGAAAGAAAGGATGAAGATTATAGGCATAATTAAACCTACTCGGTTGATAATCTCCACATGGACTGGTTGTGCATCAATACCTCCATCAAACACTCGTAGGAGAAGTAGGAGTTCTAAAAACATTGATTAGGTCATGAAGAACCCAAAGAGTGCAAAAGATAAATTGAAATAAAAAAAAACTAGCATAAAAACAAAGATGAAGAGAAAGTTGAAGCTTAAAACATTGGTGAAAAATTTGAAGTGACTAAATAATAGTGGTTAGGAATATTCCAATGCTTTTTAATGTTAAATAATATGTTTGTTCCATTTTCAAATTTTGTTTTTGCTTGTAACTTTGTCTATCCATTTTTAGGCCTTCTTGGATTTAATCCTAACTTGCAAGGGACCATATTTTTTGTACCAATTGACCTTCTATGTTCTACATAAACATCTTTTTTTTGTTTCATCTTAATGGGAACATTATGATATTATGTTAACCAAAACTCTTTGTGAACCGATAGTGACAATATAATCAACCTAGTAATTGAACTAGTGACACCTGTTGAACAAGTAGTCTACAAAACTTATAGTTGGTAGAACAAGTAGTCTATAAAACCTGTACTTGGAAAAATAGGTAGTTAATAGAACAAATAGCAAAATTTGAAAATTATGATTATTTTTACAATTTTACTAGCTAGTTTTTATTAGTTGATTAAAAAAAAGGTGTTTTTATCAATTAGTTATTGTTTAGGTGATTTGCACGAAACATTTCAAAGTTCAAACTTAGAGTATAAAAGAGGGATGGTAGAACATGAAAGACATCAGATCTTTACTTCCCATACTTTCTAAAATCTTTAATGTACAAACTTTGATTTCTTAATACAATTTTGTATTTTCATTACAAGTTGGACTACTTATTAGCATTGAGTAGTTTGTACCAATTTAGAATTTACGAAAGGAGATTTGCATCAAGTAGGAGACTTTTGATGTTAATTTGATTTTATGTTTCTTTTTCATTGAAAACATGAAAGCATTTCTGTACTTTAGCAATATCTTTCTTGAAACTATGTCTATAATAGGGGATCCATGCCCAACAATGACATATAGAATAGTTTAGCTTTCACTAGTGGGACACACACTATGTAGGTAAATAGTCCAAGTTGTTGACTTCCATCAACCTCCTTATAAAAGGCAGAGCCAATTTCATTTTTTAAAAAGGTGACATGTCCAATTCAATCACATGGTATTTCTTCATTCCTTGTTCACCATTTGAAAGTTGTAGAGACTAAAGAATAATCCCCCAATGCCATTGATGCACATAGTACACCACTACCATGTCACTTGTCCACTAATTCATGGAAGATCCAAAATCCACCCTATGTCAAATTGCAATGTTAATTATGAAACACCCCATATATAAAAGATCAAGTGGATGGACCGTGTAGGACCAAAGGATACTACTCCTCACAATTATACACCCACTAGACATAAATAATCATGGATTAAACACAAAAATGGAAATTTGCCAGATTGGGCAACACATGTTATATTCCAATGTTCAAATGCCATTTCATTGGAATGAGATTTTGATTAAAAATGAATAAAGAGGTGGGAGAAAAACTAGCTTACATCCATTAGGATGAGGATAAGGCCAACACATCTATAGTTAGGTCTAAAATGTAACAATAGCAATAATAGACTCCCCAACCTTATATAATTGGCACATGTATATTTTGATAGATCACTATAGTAAATCAACAAGTATTGAACTATTATATAATTGTCTTCCCCTATCACATAGTAGATTATTGAATTATAGAATTGGCCTTTATTGATGATTGGATTGGAATTTTCTGGATGCCTACATCAAACCAAAATAAATCAATCTTGTGGGGGGGAGGGGGTGTGAGGTATAATTGTATTGATGTACCTAACTAGTTTTTGGATCACCACAATTGTGGAAGGTGAGGTGAAGTTGACATCATGTGGGTTGCCATTTGATGTCACTCAAAATAATAAAATCCTTTTCACATAATTCTTGACATCCAAACCTACACAATAGTACACTTGCTATGAACACCTATTGCCACCAAGAATCCCATATTTTCCCACTCACCAAGAAGAAATCTCATATATAGTTACATAATCACATATTTGTCCCCATAAAACTTGTCATCACTTTAAAAAATATTGCTTTAGTGATGCTAAACTAGATAATACAATAGAAAAAACTAGAAAGTAAGATCATGTTCATCAACCACATCGTGAATTTGATCATCACATGATATAGATTCCCAAGAATGAAAAAATAGGGTCATGTTGACCCCTACTTCTTTAATTATTTGGATTACTGTGAGAATGGCTTCATTAAAATACTTGAATTGTATATAAAAGTGAAATAAACCACATGGAAACTTCACCTAAGTCTTGGTGATCCATGGCATTATGATGCAATGTCTTCAACTTATGCATTAAAGAATGGTATTTGTTAACCAACAATACATCATTTCCATACCAATAGTCCTCCACATTATGCATCTTGCTAACCACTTGCATCCAAATGTCACATCAAAACCAAAGTATCATTCCTATTTATGCTAAAAAAAATGACCTCTAGCAAGGTTTTGATCTTGCAAAAATCAAGCCCACAAATTTGTTTAACATAAGTTACTATGGGATACAATATTGGTGCAATCATGAACTTGTTCAACCATTTGATGAAATTGTCTTTATACGACAACTATGGCGATTTACAACCCCATGTTACTACCTACCAAGGAGAGGTGCACCTACATCAATTGCAATATCCACTACACCAAAACTTGACATCTATGACTATGGCAAATATGACCAGTGACCATTTCTAGTCATATAGTTATATGTTCCATGTTTTTGTGCCTAGTCATATTTTTGTAACCATGGATATGACTACATGAGTAAAAACTTTCTTCATGAACACCATATAATTATTTAATAATATACAATTTCAAACATTAAAAACAAGTAAAAGGGAAAAAAAAATAGAAGGTAGACATATGTACCTAGTAAGCATATTATAAACTTGTAGATGATCAAACACATAATTATTGCAAAAGTAAGTAACTAATACCTTATAATTTTTAGAGCTTTTGCTTTATAGTCACTCATTATTAATGTGAATTTCTAGATAATGGCTAAAACAAATTTGAGGGCATTTTTAAAATTTAAAAATAAAACCAAAAAATGGAAAACAAATTGCTAAAGTTTTTGAAACATAAAATTAAATAAAAATTTGATGCTTGGAATATAATTAGAATATTTAAGTTGAGACTCTTACTCAAAGGTTTATTTAAATGATTTTTTGGGGGATTTTTTGACATTAAATAATGAAATATGTTCTTATTAATGATCTCTAGTGAATTTCAAAAGAAATCCACATGCCCCAAAATGGCATTGTTTTTCATGTTTCCATGTGATGGGTAGCAAATACTAAACAATTTGATGTAAATTAGTAGTTTATCAAAATATTTGGTCATACAACTTGGAATTTCTAAATAGTATATATATATATATATATATAATCACATTTAATGAATTGAAGAAAATATAAATAAATATCAAAATTTAATATTCATAATAAAATTTGATTAAAAATTATGAAATTAAAAAAATTAATACTTTGTATAAAATTTTCAAATGTTGAAAATAATATCATATGTTTCATAGATAACATATTTTATTTTAAAATATTTTTTATAATTACAAATAAATATAACACATGGTAATAACTACAACATTTTTATCATTTTTGTTGATTCATTATATTTTTAATTTGGGAAAATATTTTTTATATGTATATATATACTCATACCCTACTCATAACCCTACCTACCTATCATACTACCTACCCTACCTATCTATAGGTAGGTAGGTAGGATTCATATATATACATACCAAAAAAACCATATTGATTTAAAATATTTTTATTTACAAGTTGTTTTATGAAAAAAAAGAAAATCTTGAAGATATCATTCTTGTTCAAATGTATGAAATAGTGAAGATTCAAATGCATTTTTAGTCAAATTACATGATATTTTTGTTAAATTTATTTTATAAATATGTAGATCTTGGAAAAATCTTTAAGAATGAAATTTATCATTTTCATTTAGACAAAGTATGAAAAAGATAATAATGGTCAAAGTTAGGTATTTTTGTATGCGACAAGGGATGATGTGAGATAATGTTGTAAATTTATCCCATATCCTTTGTCAACAAGTTCAATTTGGAAACTATATAAGTAGGTGAAAAAGTATTGGTCTACACACAATATATGCACCAAATATATTCAAAGTGCAAATATTACTTGTGATGAGCCAATAAAAAAGGTTTGTCACCAAAAAATAAATAGGATCGTACTTACCTACCTATTTAAGCCTACCTATCAACCAAATGGTTAGATTATATATATATATATTCGATGGCATTTATGACTAGTGAATAAACATGTCCATATGGACTACATAATCATGTAGTCATGGGTGTAGTCATATTTGCCATGAGTAATGATATGTTGGGTTTCAAAACCAACCATCAAACACCAACATCAATTTGGTACCCATTAATTTAAAGATGGAACAACTCCACCTATTCAACAAATTGGAGCAACTTCATCACATCGATCGAAGACCCTTTAATCAATCAATTTCCATACCAAATCTGGAACCTATTGAACCCTGAACAAGACCAACGATTATTTAACAATAAACCACATACTAACAAAGCACCTAGCTAGTGAAATTAGTACTTGTTCCAAGTGAAAGATCACAAGTTCCACATCACAAACTGGTTTTAGGAGGAAATCAAGGTGCTAGAACATCAACCTGTTCATACTGCAAATAGGTGGGACACCTATTCAATTGTTGCCCATTTGTTAATGATAAATTAAAGTAGTTATTGAAGGAGGAAATGATGAACATTCATCAACCTGTTCTTCCAACCACTACAATAGTAATACCCAATGTGACTATATTATGAACTCAAGCCATGAATCTTAATATAGGTCATATAATAATACATGTTAACTATCAAATAACCTGGTCACAACGTGCTATACCAATTGCACCAAGTCAGACCAGTATGTTACCTATTTCAACATACCCAATGTGGTATAATGTCATACCCCCTTTTGTGCCTTTAAATCTTAGTTTGTATCTGACGCGCTCCCAAGTCCCTAGTTAACCCCAAGTTGGGGCTAAGTCACTCAAGTTGCAGAATTTCTGGGACTCGGGGCACGCTCCCAACTTCCAGCACTAAAGGGGGGGTGAGAAGGGTGTGCTGAAAGCTTCGGGATTAGACTAGGAAGAGGGACAAGCTCACTTAGTTATCGGTCCTACATCCAAATCCAACCAACAAGTTGATTAGAACTCATTCTGCACACTTTCAGTGTTGGGACAAGCCACGGGCAACCTTGGACTCACTTGACTCACCACGGCCCGGACTCGGGGGAAGCCACCACCTTCCCCCATATAGTATTCTCTGTAGCTCTCTGTCGCACTTGCATCCAAATGGCTCTTTTTCCTGGGACTCCCAAAGTGGAGTCCCGAAACTATCCCAGTTTAGACTCCCGGGACTTCGGGCGTTCATAACTTCTCGCCTTAAACTCGGATCGGGACGAGGTCTACACCAGAGTTGTAGCTCTCCTCGAGAGCTTTCCAACGGTGTGTCGCACTTCACCTGCACGCATTGAAATCAAGTCGATTCCCAACTTTTAGTGGTCGGGAATCAAACTGCCAATTTGACTCCCGACCCTTCTTTCGACCATATCTTGTGCTGTAGATGTCCAAATGGCTCATACGAGGCCATTTTGGACATCTACACTTCAAGACCTTTTCAATGGTATAAATGACACCTCAATGCAAGGTGTTTTGGCCCCTGTAATCACGCTCTGAGTTTTTGGGAGTCCAGGAGGACTCCCAAGTCCCATTTTCAGAAGTGTGAATGGCGACCTCACAACTCCCTCAAAGTGGGGTTGCGACAGTATCCAACATATCCAACTAGAACAAAAGGACTTGATTCTTTGATTTTTTAAAATTATATAAGTTATGTGCCTAGGAATGTGTACCTAGTTTCTAAATAACATGTTGTACCACCAACAAATATACCATATTTTGTTGGAAATCAATTTCCTACAATGGTTAACCAATGACCAACAAGGACAAACAACTTGTTCAACAACCTATTATTATACCAGTTCCAACCACTATACATGTTACTATTAGTTTACCAACTTATATACCCAAAGGTTCTATTCACCAACCGTCGAATGGAAGAGAACCTAGAGACTCACCAGGAAGGAGTTCACATGGAGGAGATCTGCATGGAGGACCACCTTTCAATCCACCTATTGGATCCTTTGGATAGCCAACACATGACCCACGTATGTTTATACCACCATGGTATCAACCACCTGTTGTGTAACTTGTACCAAAACTAGCAACCAAGCTACCATACATGAAGTTATAATATCCAACTTATGTCACAAACACTAATATCAATGTTCACATCAAAGTGTTCAAAAAAGTAATTAAAATTAATGGTGAAATGGTGGAAGCTAACATTGTCAACCTATTTAGTTTTACCCTCACAGATAATATCTCTGAATGGGGAGAAAACTAGTTCAAGTCCATCCGAATTGCACTTTTGAAGAGTCAGAACAAGCATTTTGCAAATGATTCAAAACTATAAACAACAATGAGGAGGTCTACATGCAATTGCAAAACATACAACAATAAACTACCAAATGTGTTGAGGTTCACTATGAATGCCTGTTGAAATTAACAAATTGTTTACCTGTTAGAGCAATAGATGTTTTTTTCACCATTTTTTTCAAAGCAAGTTTATTACCTTACTTCAAATTAGCGACAAGTATGAAAAGAGATACCTTGATGGAGCATAAGAAAGTTGCTATAGTATGTGAAACAAAGTGGACCTATTAGTTTGAGTTATAATACTTTGCTAACCACGTTAGAGACTAATACAATAGCAAAACATGTAATACTTGTTGTTACGACAAAACTTAGCATTAAACCAATAATTATTAATGAAATGGTTGAATTGATTACCAACCAACCTATTTTAGAAAAAGAGGTCAACATAGTCCTAGAACTAACATTTCAAGGACAAAATGTAGTTCTCAGATGAGGATAATGTTAACCAGAACTCTTTGTGAGTTAGTAGTGATAATATAGTTAATGTCGCAACCCCACTTTGGGGCCAAGTGTGAGAATGCAACTCACACTCCCAAAAGTGGGAAAATGGAGTCCTCCTAGACTCCCAAAAACTCAGAAGACGATTTGAGGGGTCAAATCTCCTTGCATTGGTGTGTTCTTTATATCAATGAAAAGGTCTTGAAGTGTAGATGCCCAAAATGGCCTCGTATGGCCCATTTGGACATCTACAGCGCAAGTTATGGGCAAAAGAAAGGCCGGGAATCAAATTGTCAATTTGATTCCCGACCACTAAAAGTCGGGAATCGACCTCTTCCCGACGTCGCCTCAAGGAGTGCGACACGGCATTGGAAAGCTCTCAACAAGAGCTACAACTTTGGTTTAGACCTCGTCCCGATCCGAGTTCGGGGCGAGGAGCTATGAACGTCCAAAGTCCCGGGACTCTAACCCGGGACAGTTTCGGGACTCCAACTTGGGAGTCCCAGGAAAAAAAGCCATTTGGATGTAGCCTCGGCGGAGAGCTGCGGAATATACTATATGGGGGAAGGTGGTGGCTTCCCCCGAGTTTGGGCCGTGGTGAATCTTGTGTGTCAAAGTGCCCGTGGCTTGTCCCAACACCCAAGGTTGTTCCCGAATGCTAACTAACCCTCTTGTGGTTGGTTTTGGATGCAAATTCGAGCTTGATAATCTAGTCCCTCTTCCTAGTCTAATC
>Ga0116227_10017293_pt1 | contig 10099 bp, 12 predicted proteins | sample S1TSphgellanicum_FD_89693 | JGI IMG/M metagenome (GOLD analysis project Ga0116227, IMG submission 89693) | Host-associated microbial communities from peat moss isolated from Minnesota, USA - S1T2_Fb - Sphagnum magellanicum MG | ecosystem: Host-associated > Plants > Peat moss > Unclassified...
ATGCCGAATACTCCAAGCAGCAATTGCGTTCGGAGAGCGAATACAAGCTGGCCGACCCGTCGCTGCTGCAGGGGTTCGACGAATATCACGACGGCGTCACGCTGCAGATCCTCTCGGTGTTTCCGACCTTCGTGCTGCAGCAGATCCAGAACTGCCTGGCGGTGCGCCAGGTGCTGCCGCAGGGCACGCGGCGCACCGAACTCAACTGGACCTACCTCGGCTATGCCGACGACACCCCGGCCCAGCGCACGGTGCGGCTCAAGCAGTCCAACCTGGTCGGGCCCGCGGGCTTCATCTCCATGGAGGACGGCGCGGTGGGCGGCTTCGTGCAGCGCGGCATCGCGGGCGCGGCCGACCTGGACGCGGTGGTCGAGATGGGCGGCGACACGGCCGCCTCCAGCGAGGGCCGGGCCACGGAAGCCTCGGTGCGCGGCTTCTGGAAGGCCTACCGCCACCACCTGGCCCTGTGACGCCCCGAGGAGAACCCAAGATGACCCACGACCTGCTCGAACTCTGCGCCTTCAACGCCGCCTACGCCCGCGCCATCGACAGCGATGCGCTGGAGGACTGGCCCGGCTTCTTCACGGCCGACTGCCACTACCGCATCACCCATGTCGAGAACGAGCGCGAGGGCCTGCCCGCCGGCGTGGTCTATGCCGACTCGCGCGCCATGCTGGAGGACCGGGTGGCCGCGCTGCGCGAGGCCAATATCTACGAACGCCAGCGCTACCGCCATCTCCTGGGCGTGCCGCTGCTGGCGCGGTCGGATGCCAACGGCCTGCTGGCGCACACGCCATTCATGGTGGCGCGCATCATGGCCACCGGGCAGACCGAGCTGTTCGCCACGGGCGAGTACCGCGACCGCCTGGTGCGCGAAGCGGGCCGCCTGCGGCTGGCCGAGCGCGTCGCCATCTGCGACAGCACGGTCACCGACACCTTGCTGGCGCTGCCGCTGTGAGCACCGCACCGCGCCGCCTGGCCCTGGCGCTGGGCGATCCCAATGGCATCGGCCCCGAGATCGCGCTCAAGGCGCTGGCGCAACTGGGCGATGCGCCGGGGCTGCAGCTCAGCGTGTTCGGCCCGGCCAGCGTGCTGGAGAGCACCGCGCACCGCCTCGGCTTGAGTGCGCTGTTGAGGCGTATCGATCTGCGCAGCGTGGGCGAACTGCCCGCGGCGCAGGCCGTGCCGGGCCGGGTCGACGCGGCGGCCGGCGCCTCGGCCATTGCCTCGGCCACGGCGGCGCTGCAAGCCTGCCGCGCGGGCCAGGCCGATGCCGTCGTTGCCTGCCCGCACCACGAGACCGCCATCGCGCGGGCCGGCATCCCCTTCAGTGGCTACCCATCGCTGGTGGCGCGGGTCTGCGGCCTGGCCGAGGATCAGGTGTTCCTGCTGCTGGTGGGTGGCGGGCTGCGCATCGTGCATGCGACGCTGCACGAGAGCGTTCGCACGGCGCTGGACCGCATCACGCCCGAGCTGGTGATCGCCGCCACGCAGGCAGGCGCGCGCGCCTGCGCGCTGCTGGGCTGCGCCGAGCCGTCCATCGGCCTGTTCGGCATCAACCCGCATGCCTCCGAAGGCGGCCTGTTCGGCCCCGAGGATGCGCGGCTGGTGCAGCCCGCGGCCGAGCGCCTGCGCGCCGCCGGCCTGCGCGTGGAAGGCCCGCTGGGCGCCGACCTGCTGCTGTCGCAGCGCCGGCACGCGCTGTACGTGGCCATGCTGCACGACCAGGGCCACATCCCCATCAAGCTGCTGGCGCCGCAGGCGGCCAGCGCCCTGAGCATCGGCGCCGACGCGCTGCTGTCCAGCGTGGGCCATGGCAGCGCGATGGACATCGCCGGCCAGGGCATCGCCGACCCGACGGCGCTGCTGCGCACGATCGCGCTGCTGTCGGGCACGACGGCCCCCTCTGCGCCAAACGCGCCATGAGCCATTCCATCCAGATCGCCGGCAGCGAACTGCGCTTCGACTGCGCGGCCGGCCAGACCGTGCTCGACGCCGCGCTGCAGGCCGGCATCGAGCTGCCCTATTCATGCCGCAAGGGCGTCTGTGGCAGTTGCGCCGGTGGCGTGGCCGCGGGCCAGGTCACCCCGGTGTCCGGCGTCACGGCCCATCCCGAGCACTGCCCCCCCGGCCAGCAGCTGTATTGCGCCTGCACGCCCGCGGGCGACCTCGTGATCGCGCCGGCCACATACCGCAAGCTCGACCCCGGGGCACGCAAGACACTGCAGGCCAAGGTCTACCGCCATGCGCTGGCCGCGCCCGACGTCTCGCTGCTGCAACTGCGCTTCGCAGCCGGCCAGCGGGTGCGCTTCGCGGCCGGCCAGTACCTGCAGGTGCTGCTGGAGGACGGCAGCCGCCGCTCGTTCTCGATGGCCAATGCGCCGCACGAGAGCGACGGCGTGACGCTGCACATCCGCCATGTGCCTGGCGGGCGCTTCACCGCGAAGCTGCCGGCCATGGCGGCGGGCGACCTGGTGCGCGTCGAGCTGCCTTACGGCAGCTTCGTGCTGGACGGATCCTCGGTGCAGCCACTGGTGTTCGTGGCCGGTGGCACCGGCTTCGCGCCGGTCAAGTCCATGCTCGACGACCTGATGCGCCGCGGCGTGCAGCGGCCGGTGCGGCTGTTCTGGGGAGCGCGCCGGCGCGAGGGCCTGTACCTGCTCGAAGCAGTGGAGCGCTGGAGAAAATTCTTCCGGGACTTCGCGTTCGTCCCCGCGCTGGCCGACGAGGTGGTCGAGGGCATGCACCGCGGCCCGGTGCACGAAGCACTGGCGGCCCACGCAGGGCCGCTCGCCGGGCAGGCCCTGTACTGCTGCGGTTCGCCACCGATGGTGGATGCGGTGCGCGCCACGGCGCTGAGCCAGGGACTCGCGCCGGCGGACTTCCATGCCGACGTTTTCGTGAGCTGACGGCGGACAGGCGGGTCAAGTCGGCAAAGCTTGATCCTGATCAGGGCGGCGCGGCGCGCATCGGCCTAGCATGCGCGGCCATGACACCGTCCATCGACCCCTGCACCGACCCCATCTCTCCCGACGCTGCGCTGCCGCACCGCAAGGTGATCCGGCAGTGGCTGATTCCCTTGTCGACCCGCAGCACGGCACGCGCCTTGCTGCTGCTGGCCTCCGACGCTGCCTTGCTCGCAGCCTTGCTGGCGGGCACGGTCGTGCTGCAGGCGGCCTGGGCCAAGCTGCTGTGCGGCCTGGCGGCGGGATTCGTGACCGGGCGACTGTTCATCATCGGCCACGACGCCTGCCACCAGAGCCTCACGCCGCACCGCCGCCTGAACCGCTGGCTCGGCCGCATCGCCTTCCTGCCTTCGCTCACGCCCTACAGCCTGTGGGACGTGGGGCACAACGTGGTGCACCACGGCTTCACCAATCTCAAGGGCGTGGACTTCGTCTGGGCGCCGCTCACGCAGGCCGAATACCGGGCGCTGCCGCCGCGCCGCCGCTTCCTGGAGCGGCTCTACCGCAGCGGCTGGGCGCCGGGCCTGTACTACATGGTCGAGATCTGGTGGCGCCGCATGTTCTTCCCGAGCCGGGCCGAGATGGCCGCGCGGCGCCCGGTCTTCGTGCTCGACGGCCTGCTGGTCTCGGCCTATGCGCTGGCCTGGCTGGGCGGCCTGGCCTGGGCCGCGGTGGCCACGGGCCAGCCGGTGGCGCCCGTGCTGCTGTGCGGCTTCGCCGCACCGCTGGTGTTCTGGGGCTCGATGATCGGCTTCGTGGTCTATGTGCACCACACCCACGTGCGCGTGGGCTGGCACGACAGCAAGGCCGCCTGGGCGCGCGCGCAGCCGTTCGTCTCGACCACCGTGCACCTGACCTTCCGGCTGCGCATCGGCGCGCTGCTGCACCACATCATGGAGCACACGGCGCACCACGTGGACATGAGCATCCCGCTGTACCGGCTCGAGCAGGCGCAGGCGCGGCTGGAGGCGCTGCTGCCGCAGCGCATCGTGGTCCAGCGCTTTTCCTGGCGCTGGTACTTCGGCACCGCCAGGCGCTGCAAGCTCTACGACTTCTCGCGCCGCTGCTGGACCGACTTCGCGGGCCGCGCCACCAGCGAGCCGCAACCGCCGTGGCGGGACCAGGGCGCGGCAGCCACACCTTGACCTGCCTCAAACGGGCGGCGCCCATCCCTTGACCGGGCTCAAGATGCGCCCGGCCCGCGCCTTCTCTAATCGAGGCATCGGCATCCCTCTTAGCAACGAAAGGAAAATGACATGAAAAAGCAAGTCCTCGCCGCGACCGCCTGCGTGCTGCTGAGCAGCGCGGCGCTGGCCCAGCAGGCGAACGAAGGCCCCTGGATGGTGCGGGTGCGCGCCGTGCATCTGAACAGCAGCAATGACGACGGCACGCCGCTGAATCTCTCGATCGACAACAAGTGGCTGCCCGACGTCGACTTCAGCTACTTCTTCACGCCCAACATCGCCGCCGAGCTGGTGCTGACCGTGCCGCAGAAGCAGACGCTGAGCGCGGGCAGCACCGCCATCGGCAGTTTCAAGCACCTGCCGCCGACGCTGACCCTGCAGTACCACTTCACCAGCCTGTCCGGCTTCAAACCCTACGTGGGCGCGGGCATCAACTACACGCACCTGAGCTCGGTCAACCTGCCCCCTGGCGTCGACGCCTCGCGCAACAGCACCGGGGCGGCGCTGCAGGCCGGCCTGGACATCCCCGTGGGCAAGAACCTCTATCTCAACTTCGACGTGAAGAAGGTCTACATCAGCACCGATGTGTCGGTCGCGGGCGCGGGCATCGGCACCTTCAAGATCAACCCGCTGCTGTGGGGCGTCGGCCTGGGCTGGCGCTTCTAGGAGGCTCGCCGGTCAGCGGGTCATAGCCCACGCTGCGCAGGTGCAGCGCCAGGGCGGCATCCATGCTCTGCGCGTGCTGGATGAACCAGGGCCCGAGCTCAGCGGCCATCTGGCGCATCAGCGGCAGGGCGCCCGCTGCGCCGCGCGCGGCGCCCTCGCGCATGGCATCGAGCACCACGCGGTGCTGCATGCTGTGGCAATTGAACACGCCGTAGCGGGTGGACTGCATCCAGCGGTCTTCCTGCCCGAAATGCGTCTCGGTATGCACGATCAAGCGCAGCCAGGCACGCAGCAGGTCTGCATCGGGGGCCCGCTCGACCGCCGCCAGCAGGTCGACGAACTCGCGGTGCGTGTCGTCCATCAGGGGCAGGTCGAGCGACAGGGCGTCGGACCAGGCAAGGCTCATGCGCAATCTCCGGTAGATGCGCGGCAGCTTAGCGGCCCAGGGCCGGCCCGGCCTTGATTTAGATCAGGATCCGCGGCGGCCGGCCTCAGCCGGCGGCGCGCTGCTGCAGGATCTCGAACGCGGGCAGCGTCTTGCCTTCGAGGATTTCGAGGAAGGCGCCGCCGCCGGTGGAGATGTAGCCCACCTGTTTCTCGATACCGTACTTGGCGATGGCCGCCAGGGTGTCGCCGCCGCCGGCGATGCTGAAGGCGGGGCTCTGCGCGATGGCGCGCGCGATGGTCTCGGTGCCGTGCGAGAAGGCCTCGAACTCGAACACGCCGACCGGGCCGTTCCAGACGATGGTGCCCGCGGCCTCGAGCTGCTGGGCCAGCTTGGCGGCGGTCTGCGGGCCGATGTCGAGGATCAGGTCGTCGTCCGCCACCTCGGTGGCGACCTTGATGGTGGCCGGCGCGTCGGCCGCGAAGGCCTTGGCCGTGACCACGTCGGTCGGGATCGGCACCTCGGCGCCGCGCGCCTTCATGGCCTCGATCACGGCCCGCGCCTCGCCCACGAGATCGGCCTCGGCCAGGCTCCTGCCGATCGACAGGCCCGCGGCCAGCATGAAGGTGTTGGCGATGCCGCCGCCCACGATGAGCTGGTCCACCTTGTCGGCCAGGCTCTTCAGGATGGTCAGCTTGGTCGATACCTTGGAGCCGGCCACGATGGCCACCAGCGGCCGCTTCGGGCGGGTCAGGGCCTTGGTGATGGCGTCGATCTCGGCCGCCAGCAGCGGGCCGGCGCAGGCCACCTTGGCGTACTGCGCGATGCCGTAGGTCGTGCCCTCGGCGCGGTGCGCGGTGCCGAAGGCGTCGTTCACATAGATGTCGCACAGCGCCGCCATCTTCTGCGCAAGCTCGGGGCTGTTCTTCTTCTCGCCTTTGTTGACGCGGCAGTTCTCCAGCAGCACGAGCTGGCCGGGCTGCACGTCGACGCCGTCGACCCAGTTCGCGTGCAGCGGCACACCATTTTCATAAGGATGGCCCAGCAGCTCGCCCAGGCGCTGCGCCACCGGCGCCAGCGAGTCCTCGGGCTTGAACTCGCCCTCGGTCGGGCGGCCCAGGTGCGAGGTCACCATCACGGCCGCGCCGGCGTCCAGCGCCATGCGGATGCAGGGGATCGAGGCGCGGATGCGCGTGTCCTCGGTGATGCGGCGGGCATCGTCCTGCGGCACGTTGAGGTCGGCGCGGATGAAGACGCGTTGGCCCTGGACTTTGCCTTGGGCACAGAGATCGGGAAAGCGGAGGATGTTCATGAGAGAAAAAAGCGGGCCGGAGTCAATGGGCTTCAGGAAGCCGGACGGGTCATTGTAAAGAAGGGCCGGCTAAGGCCCCCGTGGCCCCCAGCGATGAAAAAGGGCGGGCCTTTGAAGCCCGCCCTTCGCACCGGGTGACCCGGTGATGTGTGAATCGCAGCGCCTACTTGGGCACGGAGACTGGCGCCGGCCCGAACGCCACGCCGCCGGCGCCGGCCGCGAAGTTCAGCGGACCGACCGCATCCTGCTGGCCCACACCCGGCTTGCTCCAGTCGCAGACACCGGTGCTGAACACCGCCTTCAGGCGGGTCAGCTGGCCGGCGTCGAGGCGGCCGCCGTACTCCACGTCGTTGACGGGGCGCAGCTGGCACTTGAGCACGTTCTCCGCCAGCGGGCCGCCGGCGGCCTGGCGCGGCGAGGCGTACGGCTTGAGCTTCGGATCGGCGTTGCAGGTGGTCAGGTCGGTCACCTTGGTGGCCTGCGCCGTGTCGGTGGACAGCACGCAGTAGTCGCTGGCGCCGGCCGGCTTGGCGGCGCGCACCTTCTGCTCGATGGAGGCCGCGCTGGTGTCGGCCTTCAGTGCCGTGAGCCAGCTGTCCATGACGCTCAGCGACTCCAGCGCCATGGTCGATGGCGCGCCCAGGCCGTTGCGGCCGAAACGCCACATCACGTGGTTGCCGTGATCGCCGAACTCCTTGTCGAGCCGCTCGCGCACGGAGAAGCTGCGCCAGACGAAGTGGACGTTCGTTGAGGGCCACGAACTCTTCGCCGGTAATCACGTCGGCCAGCGGCGCCTTCAGGCCGTACTGGATGCCTTCGTTGTCATTGGTCTGCAGGCCGCGCAGGCCGTCGGCGGTCTTGCCCCAGACCGAAGCGGCCCAGTCCGAAGCGTGGCAGCGCGCGCCCGTGGTGGTCGCGAGATCGGACGGTATTGCCGCGGCCGGATCGTAGGGCTTGAAGCACAGGTTGGTCGCCGGCATGGCCGTGGCTTCGGTGCTCAGGCTGTTGCCACTGGACACGGGCGACGTCGCGGTGGCGCTGCGCGGGAACGGCGTGGCGCAGACGAAGGGCGTGACCTCGGGGCCGAAGATGATCGGGCCGCCGTGCGAGAAGTTGGTGGTGGCGAGCTTGGCAGCACTGGCCCCCTGGGCGCTGGCGGACAGCACATTGGCGCCTTCGATGAGGATCACGCCACGCCCCAATGACTTGTAAAACTTTCCGGCTCACTCACGTCGCGTGCGCGACAACGCAGCGCCGCAGGGCTGCCCTACCAGCCCCCGCCCAGGTGCAGCGGCAGGTAGACCGCCATGCCCACGAGGATGGTGAGCAGCACGTCGCGGCGCCAGAAATAAGCCAGGGCTCCGGCCGTGGCGGCGTACAGGCGCGCATCGGCCCAGGTGCCGACCAGATGGCCCTGCGCCATCACCACCTCGGGCAGCACCACGGCCGAGAGCGCCGCGATCGGCGCGTACTGCAGGCCGCGCTGGGCCCAGTGCGGCAGGTTCCAGGATTTGTTCGAGATGAAGAAGAAACTGCGCGCCACCACGGTGACCACGGCCAGGCCCGCAATCACCATTAGTGTCCACAGGTCGGTGGTGCCCGCCATCATGACGGCGCCTCCTGCGTCGCCGGACGGAGCTTCTCCAGCCCCAGGCACAGCAACACGGCCGCCGCGATCGCCACCACGATGTTGAGCTTGAGCGGCAGCGCCCAGGTGGCCACCGCCACCGCGCCGGCCACGGCGGCCGAGACGATGCGCAGGCGCGTGCTGGCCAACGAGCACAGGATGCCCACCAGGCACAGGATGCCGGCAAAGCCCAGCCCCCATTGCGTGGGGATGAAGTTCGCCAGTACGATGCCGACGATGCTGGGCAGCATCCAGCTGGCCCAGTTGACGAAGCAGTTGCCCGCCAGATAAGCCTCCTGGGCGCGACGGCCCTCGGCGTCGGCGGCCGGCCTGGGATAGCGGCGCGTGAACAGCACGTAGCTGAGGTCGGCCGTGAGGTATCCATGCGCCATGCGCTCCCAGCGCGGCAGGTGGATCAGGTACGGCCGCAAATGCAGGCTGAACACCACGAAGCGCAGGTTCACGCAGAAGCCGGTGGCCAGGATCACCCACATCGGCGCGCCGGCCACCAGCAGCGGAATGGCCGCGAGCTGCGAGCTGCCGGCGAACACCAGCAGCGTCATGGCCAGCGACTCGACCACGCTCATGCCGGACTTGACCATGGCCACGCCGGTCATCAGCCCCCAGGCGGCGATGCCGGGCGCCTGCGGCCACATCTCGTTCATGCCGATGCGGAATTCGGGGTGGGTGTAGTGGCGGCGAAGAAAGAACACGCGGGACTCATCCGAAAGTCATGCCGGGCTTCAGGTCGAAGCCGCGCAGGAAGTCTGCCACGTTCAGGCGCTTGCCGCCGGCCCGCTGCAGCTCGGTCAGGCGCAGCACGCCCTCGCCGCAGGCCACCTCCACGCCCGCCTCGCTGGCAGACAAAATCATTCCGCAAGCGGCTTCCAACGGGCGTGGAGCGCTACTGATTTCGCAGCACCAGAGTTTGATGGCCTCATCCCCGAGCAGCGTGGAGGCGCCGGGAAACGGGTCGAAGGCGCGGATGCGCCGCCCGATCACGACGGCCGGTTGCGACCAGTCCACCGCGGCCTCGGCCTTCTCGATCTTGTGGGCGTAGCTCACGCCCGCCTCGGGCTGCTTCACGGCCACCAGGCCGCCGCAGGCCGCCAGCTCCAGCGCCCGGGCGATCAGCCGGCCGCCCAGCGCGGCCAGCCTGTCGTGCAGCCGGCCGGTGGTGTCGCCCGGCGCGATCGGCAGCCGCTCCACCAGCAGCATGTCGCCGGTGTCCAACCCCGCATCCATCTGCATGATGGTGACGCCGGTCTCGGCATCGCCGGCCTCGATGGCGCGGTGGATCGGCGCGGCGCCGCGCCAGCGCGGCAGCAGCGAGGCGTGGATGTTCAGGCAGCCCAGGCGCGGCGCATCGAGCACCCACTGCGGCAGGATCAGCCCGTAGGCCGCCACCACCATCGCATCGGCTTGCACCGCCTCGATGGCCGCGCGCGCGGCGGCCGCATCCTCGGGGTACTTGCCGTCCAGCCGCAGGCTGCGCGGCTGCGCCACGGGGATGTGGTGCTCCAGCGCGAACTGCTTGACCGCCGAGGCCTGCAGCTTCATGCCGCGACCGGCCGGCCGGTCGGGCTGGGTCAGCACCAGCGGGATCTGAAAGCCCGCGGCGTGCAGACGCGCCAGGGCCGTGCGGGCGAACTCGGGCGTGCCCGCGAAGATGATGCGCATCGGATCAGCCAGCCTTCACGAACGGTCGTTCGGCGCGTTGCGGAATTCCATGCCTTGCTGCGTGCGCTGCACCACGCCCTGGCCGTCCACGTAGACCCAGAAGAACATGTCGCTGCCGTCGGTCCAGCGATAGGTGAGGATGTCGCCGGCCCAGTTGCCGGTGTGGTCCACCGTCGCGGGCGGGCCGAACTCGCGTTCCACCTGCGCGCGCGTCCATGTCAGCGGCTGGATGCGCGCGAACTCGGCGGCGGTCAGCACCTGGCGCGCGCGCACGACGCG
>Ga0116227_10017294_pt1 | contig 10098 bp, 7 predicted proteins | sample S1TSphgellanicum_FD_89693 | JGI IMG/M metagenome (GOLD analysis project Ga0116227, IMG submission 89693) | Host-associated microbial communities from peat moss isolated from Minnesota, USA - S1T2_Fb - Sphagnum magellanicum MG | ecosystem: Host-associated > Plants > Peat moss > Unclassified...
AAATTCTACATCCCCTTTCCCTTCTCTACAACATAAAAGGATCATGCACTTAAAAGGATTACTAGGTCCTAAAATTAACTAAGCCTTGCATCAATTTAAATAACAGAATCTTCTACGCTGAAATATCCAAAAGCTAATTCAACTCTTAATAATTATTACTTGGAGGTTTATCATGATTCAAATCATTAATACTAAGGGAAATTATGGAACTAAAGCTTAACAATTTGTGGTATTAGAATCCATGACTCACATAGATTTCACGAAGTTTGATCTTGTCATCCATGGCCTTGGGGTTAAACCACCAAATCCTTGCAATCATAACCTTAACTTGAAATTTTGTTTAAAGAATGATTAATTTAAAGTTTTTATTAATACCCACCTAGCTAATGTGATTTTTTTTTTTCTATAATTATTTCTAACCATAACCCCATTTCTTTTTTATGTAATTTTTGAAATGTTGAAATATGAAACACCTAGGGGTTGTAAAACCTAGAGGGGACACTCTTCTTTGTTTTTTACAAAATACTTGAATAAAAATATAAGGTGTCATATATTGGTTGTTAGTAAAATTTATAATTTAATTAATTCTATAATAACATTATGATTTTATGAAAATGAAAAAATATTTATCATAAGGTATGTGTTAATAATTGAGATAAGAAAAAAAATAGGAAAAATATAAGGTATGTATTAAAAATTAGCAGTATGATAAATTATTAGTAGGTTAATAAATGAACTAATATTAATAATTTAATAAATTTCAATAATTGAAACAATAATGGAATCAAATGTTAAGATGAAAAAATGATGATTGGGCTATGGATTTAGAAGAGGTGAAGAAATCATGTAGATTATACATGTGGATTATATCAATGGGGTGTATATCAAATGTTCTCTTCAAACTCATGAACGTTTATTTTTTTCCATTCCAAAATCTTATATGTTTCAGCTATAGTGGAAATTTTTTGATGTTTATTTTAACCTTTCTGACTATGGGCTTACTATAATTTAAAAACTAAATGAATATTGGGTATTGAAATCAAATGTAAAAAAATTATAAATAAATATAAAGTAGTTCAAATATGTGCATATTAGAAAATTAGATAATAATAAGGTTAGGGGAAAAAAACTCCTTGCCTATTAACCCCCCTTAGTAAAATGTTTCTTTAACGCATGTAATTTGGAAATTTAACATTAAATGTCTTCCCTAGGTGTAGATTATGCAAAGTGTGTGAAGGTTTGATGTGATCATGTTTAATCTAAAATGTTGTGCTTGTTCTATTGATTAAAAGGTGACATGTGAACATGCCCATTTAGAATTAGTAAATGACAATTGTTTGAAAGACCCCACTATGAATTGACCCCTTAAAGGGGAAAAACAATTGAATAAAAAAAAGATAAATGTCCATGCATGCCTTCTTTTACATCACCATGTGTGTCTCTAATTTGTGGTTATCGATGTGGTCATCACATAATTTTCCACCTTCAAATATGTAATAAAAACCTTTTGACTTAATTAACAACAAAATTCCCATTCATCCATTCCCTAGACTTGGGGATGGTATCATGAACTTACTAGTGTGAACTTCATTTGATCAATATTCTTACATTAGATTACCTTCTTTTAGGTGAATTCTAATTTCATGTGAATTCCAAATGTGATTTGCATTATAAAATCACATTGTAATTGTGTTGAATATAAAATGCTTATATAAGTTTTGGTAAATTGAGTGGGAAGATTTGTTGGTCAACCCTTGTGCTTTATAAGATTTGAACCCATTCATTTTATGAATACAAGTAATTCAAGGTGTTAACACTTGGACCAAGTACCATTAACTATCCCTTGGTACACAATTCCAAAATGGTGTAAGTATGGTTTGATTGAATACTTGGAAGGTAATTGATACTCTAAATTTCTATAGAATTAAAATTCAAGCATCAAGTTGCATCCTCTTCGTCTATGAGTACACCTTTTCCTAGATTGTGTCTTGTCATTTAGATAATAACTAGAAAAAGAGGTTAAGGATATCAAAACATACAAAATTATAACAATACTCATCAACACAACCTCAAGCTAAATGTTCATCTTCCCCATAATTGTTTGTAATTTACAATTTAGACACATCAATGCTAAATGTAATGAATAGAAAAGTTGATCAAGCCTAAGACGTTTTAAAGATGGAAAAAATTGTAAACTCCAATCTAGTTTCCATAAACAACAAAAAAAAATGAAATTAAGCGAAAAAAAATCATCAAGCTAAAGAGATGAAGAATGAATGTTAGCAAGGGAGATTGGGCTCCTTTTTTTAATCGTACCCACCACTTAGAAACATTTGACAATTTTTGTGAAAATCTATTTTTTCAACAAAAGGAGTCTAGTAATCTAATTTTGAATATTCCAAAATTTCAAAAACCAAGAACAAATATACAAAATGCACTATTTTCTTACAATACACATTGGTAACCTAGCAATCAAATTGGGAATTCAAGAACAAGGAAATTAGTGTCTCACAAAAAAACATGTCCTTTTGCAAAATGAATTTGGCAACCTATAATAATTTTAAATTAGAATTTAGATTTCCCTTGTTGGTTAATGGGTGATTATACAACTTTCATTTTGTCTAATCATGTGATTGACCTCAATGATTTCTTTTTTATGAATTTTTGCAAAATTGCAAACTTACAAGAATAAATGCAAACAAACGATTGTTGCAAATTCTATAATTTTTTTGGAAAACAATTTGCTAATTTTTGTAGAATTTTTAAAATTTTAACATGTATTGTTATTGCTCAAATGGCAAGGTTCCAAATTGAGCAAAACTTTGTCCTTGGAAGTTTTTTAAAAATTAAAAATTCAAATCCAATTAATCAAGTAACAATTTCACATTGAGGTCAATGAAAAGCACATGCCAATTTATTTGCTAATTTTGTAAGGAAGGTTGTTTGTTTGTTTTGTCATGTTGAGATCTCCCAAAACATGGTGGCCCTCATCGCACACTTGGACCTACAATGCAAGAGTTATTAAATATTGGATAATTTTGTCAAAGAAATTTCAACAAAATAAAAACTAATTTTTTTACAAAAAGTGCAGGTTGTTGTTGGTACTGTTGGAAAGCCCTTGATGAGTGGGATTTCTTGCAAGTGATTTTGTAATTTTTAAGGCTATGGTCTAGAATACAAGGAATATTAAAAATCATTTTGAAAGGGAAATAATTGAGTAATGAGTTCACACTTGGGCCAACAACATAGGCCACAGTAGTATATGTGATATGTGCAAGGTACATATTTCTATGGAGAGAAAGTCAACAAGTTGGCAAACTTTGTTGGAGTGTGAATGATATGTATTTAGTACTGACGACAAGTAACTGAGACCTTACCCTTCTAATCAAATTCAACAATAATTGTAAAGTAATAGTTAATAATCCAAATTTGTAGCACAAGTATCACCCAGGTGTCATCACATGGGGGCTAGGCAATAGGACTAAACTCTTACACTAGCAGCAATGATCTTAGGGTCATCTATCCAGGGAATTTTTTTAAATTGTCAGAATAGCAGGGGAAAAAACAAAAAAAAAAGGTTGAGTTCGCCACATTTACACTCTGTGAGGGTATCGATATCTAAAAAACAGCATGATTCCAAAAAAACCTTTTAGCTCCCTATTTGTCCTCTAGCCAAACCTGGTAAAATCCTTCTACCGACGGTTGCCAGTGTGGCTAAATCACAAAATTGGGAAAAAGAAAAAACACTGCAATAGATCATTACTTGTGACTGCTAGCCATTAAATTATCTCATAACCTGTTGGCAAACAATTGGATTGTCAATTAGGTTATGTATGTGGGAAGGATATCAATTTGTTATATATATATATATATATCTCGGTAGGGTAGGGTTGATTCTATTTTATAAGTATGCATAGCCAGTCATAAAAAGGACCCAATACCAGCACCAGGCTGATTTGAAAAAGTTGAATATGCGGATCATCTTGGAATGTTCAAAAGTTGATACTAGACCAACACTCCAACACTAGTCGAACCATGTGCCTAAAAGGACATAGAATGCCACATTCTTATGGACTGGGTTTCATCTACATAAATACCTAGTTAAATTTTCAGATGCATTTATACTATGTTTTGCAACACCTAGGGGCCTCATACAGCCCAGTGTTTGCATTTATTTCTATACAACTGCTTGGTAGTGAATTCTGGAAGATGTTAAATCAGCCAAAGAAATTGAATGTAGTCAGTTACAAAAAGTAGTACTGCTGCAACTTTTTCCCCCCAAACTGCCCTTTGCAATGATCAGCATAATCATAGTTTCCACTACCTAGCGCTACACCATATGTACTAATATTAAAGTAGGCACCTGTAAAGTATAGGGCATAAGATGGGTTTATTCAACAAACATGACGCACCCACCCATTCCTGCCTTGGAATTTCATTTACATTTAGCTTCTTTGATCTTTGCAATTGCAAACCATCATCATCTTCTCTCTTTTATTATGAGATCCTTGAAATAATTAATTTTTTTTATAATTTTTTTTTTTTAATGTTGTGTTATAGATGAAGGAACATTTGCATATGTTTTCATGTCAACAATGATATGATGGAATTGATGGGAGACTTCTGGGAGTTTGAATTTTGTTCATTATTGTTCATTGTTGCTCATTAAAATTAATGTTATGCTCATTGAAATTGTTGTTCACTACATTTGTTGTTTAATGGAACTTTTACTTTTTAGCTACATCCTATGGTTCCTCATTTAATGAGGATTCAAAAAGAGTAATTAGCAAAGGCATAAGTGTTTTTTTTTCCTTTGTCAATGTTCAATTGAACTATATTGATCCAATAAAATGCATTGTGATTATATATATTTTTTTGTTTGTTGCCTTGATGATCAACATGAAAATAGATGCATGTTTCTTTTTCAATCCAATGTTCCCAAAAATTTCTTTTACAAAAGTTGTTGGGTGCTCCCCATTGTTCACAAGTTTTGTGCAATACTATAATCTTTCTCCAAGATAAATGATTGGAGGACACCAAAGATGGTTGGCTCCAAAGGATTGTGTTGAATAGTCATCAAGGTTTATGATGTTCTTTAGATTATTTCCTTAGTTGAGGTTGTGACCAAATCGTTGTTGATGTTCTTGGCTATTTTCTAGGGCATCATCATCCTTGCACAAATTTTACGCATGACTAGTTTCACAAGGACAATTTCTTCATGTCCTTCTTTTGATTGCACATAAATACCATCACCTAGTCCTTGTAAATCCCACACATGCATTGGTGTATTGACATTTCTTTCCATTTGGAACACTTTGATAACATTGTAGCATTCCTCACTAAATTGTTTAGGTAAGTGGAATTTTTCTGTTTCTTTCTCTTTTAAATTCATTTCCCAATAGGAAGTGTTGTGACTTGTACCTTCCTGATAATCTAAGATCCTCTTGTAATTGTCATTGAGGAAATTTCATTTTTCTTTACACATCTTGCCATTGCATGAAGTCTTTGAGCTTGTAATCACTTGTAATTCTTCAAAAAATTGGTCCATTTTTGTACGATAAATCATATTTTTTCTTGGATTCAATATATGTTTCAAGGCATTGTGTGTGTGTTTGTAATCAATCAACATGAAGACTTCATCTTGATTCTAATTTGAATTGCACTATTGTGAAGTATTCTCACTTCCATTGCCTCTCCCTTTTCCCCTCATAGTGTCCATTGAAGAAGCAAAGTTTTCCATTGCAATGTAAATTGCATAGAGTTCAACATCAAGAATCAATTGCATTATTGCAAGTGCCAAAACTCTACATAAGTTCTACAAAAGCTTTTCAAAAGTTCTATTACAAAAGCTCTATGGAGATTTTATGGCAAAAGCTCTTTTATGTTCAAGATTGTGAGATGTGTGAAAGGTTTATGGTGAAAGCTTGTTGTGTTCAAATTTCATAATGGAGAAGCCCTTGGAAAACAGCACCACGCTAAAATGAGCCTTAGACTACAAATGCAAATCATAGTTGCAATAACATATCATTGGGTTTGGAAAGCTTATTTGAATGGAAAAATTAAAGAACAAAATGTTCATTTTAAAAATATTCTAATCACATTTATGTTTGCTTAAAAATTTCTTAACAAATAAAAAATGTTAATGTTAATGATGCCACATAAGCAACCACCTAAGCTATGTATCCACCTTAATTAGAATTTGATTATGGTGTTTCAAGGAAGGATTTCACATTAAAAATTTATTATTTCATGTTACACCACATACTAAGTTGCTATAAGTAATATGAAATGAAATTCAATATGAACCTTTCAATTTTTTACAATTCTAATTCATTCTTAAAAGTGGGTGTACTTTTATCAAAAAATATTTACACATGTTTTTGTGATCAAGTTGTGAATTTAGAACTGAGTCCCAATTGCAAATTTTAAGATTATATTTTTTGTTAGGAGACATTGAAATAAGATGGGCATTGAAAAAGCAAAAACATTGTCAATCAACCATGCATTCACCTAATTGACATAGTTTTCCAAGGAAAGCAATGATATTTTCAAAGAGCAACATTTGGTGCAATTAAACATGTATAAGAAAAATTACAAAATAACAAAACACAAATTCATCAACAATGAATATTGAACTACAATATTGTGGCAAACATACCACATTGCAAAAAAAATTGATAAAGAAACTTTTGTCATGAAAAATAGCAACCTTTCCAAAGGAAGATGTTAACACCCCTTATAATACACATTGTCTCGCACAAAAAGTGGTCAACAATGGTCAACTGCTTCTATTATGTCACAAGATTTGACTATGTTGACCATGTGCATATGTTACATAAGGAATATGGTTAATTTTTTTCAATGTTGAAATCTATGTTACTAGTTGGTATTTTCTACTTCAAGAGGGAGGTGTTGGGTTTGAATTTGGCTTGGAACAACAAAACATGTAGAGCAAATTAAATAATGTTATTTTCGTAGAACATGCAAACCATGAAAAACCATGCATGGTGAAAAAAGACAAGCTCAAAAGTGCATTGAATAAAGCTCATTTGGAGTAATTTATTATCTCTCCAAAGCAATGATAACACAAAAGGCTTCAAAAAAGGAATAATTAACATGTGCCTAAAGTGGGAAGGACATAAGGGGCCAAAAGGGCTTAACATAGTCTTTCTCCATCTTTAATTCTTGATTGAAACTTAGATGCAACATGTTGGACTTGTGGAAGTTTTCATGTAGAAAGAATGTTAAAATGAATTGCATGTAACCCATCAACATTGGGAGAAAAGGTAGAATGCCATGTTGAAAATCATTGTTGTGTTTCACATTCAAGTTACAACCATATAAAATTGATTAAATTGAGTGGTGCAAGCAAATGCAATTGAAAAGGAGGTTAAGGATTTTATTCAAGGGCAAAGCTTTGAGTCAAAGCCATGAAGGTGGTATGGCTATTTCCAACACCAACTTTGTTGGTCTATCATAATATCACATCACTTCATGCAAATGACATGAAGCTAAAAATAAATTATATTAACTTGCCCATTCATATATTGTCAAACCTTAACTTGGGGATTTATTTGTTCATGGGATTGCACTTTCTACCTCCATTGACAACAATTGTCGCACACCCATTAGTAGTGTTGGAAAATGTAAAGTTCTTAAAGCTAATGAAAATAAATTTGTTTGTGTATGAAAAAATGTGGAGGAAGTTTTTATGTTTGAAATTAACCTATGGGATCAATGGAAAGCATGACTCCGAAAAGGGGAAGCCAAAAAAAATTTTAATTGAAAAACATGCATGTTTAATCTTTTATTTTGGTTGAAAATGTGGTACCTACATTAGGACAAATTGAATGGTTCTCCAACTTTGAATTGAAGGCTTTTTGTCACACAACCATAATGTCCATGATTTATGCCCAATAAGGTTAAATTGTGAATGGTGTAGTGAATTAGGGTTTGTTATTAAAAAAATTACAAATGATTTTGGGTACATTGATGTTCAATTACTACAATAGGAACCAAGAATAGGAAATGACACATCAATCTCTCTCCTTTTTCTTTTTCCCTCAGTGGCCCATGTAAACATTACATTCTTTATGAACAATGGAGATGTTTGTTTAAACTAATGTTGTATTGGTAAGTTCGTCTTGACTTACCAAACTAGTATGGGTATTTCAAAAATTTGAAAACTAGTTACTAGGTGATTCTTGGTATGTTTGAGGGTTTTTCTTTTGCTTACCAATTTGGTATGAATATTATCTTACTTTTCATAATCCTAAATGGTATGACTATAAATCCCTTTTGATATTTGTTATCGTGGTAATATGAATATTGCTATGTTAAGTGATTTTGAGTTGCATATTATTACAAAATGACAAAATGAAATTAACAAACTACAATGAAAAAATAAAAAAACAAACACATATTTGAAATGCAAAGCAACAATGTACTTGGAAATTCAAGAACTAAAAAAATAGTTAGCTCCAATTTATTCCCACTACTTCCACTATTTCCACTAAATTGAAGCAAATATAAATAAGTTTGGTATGAATATTGTCTTACTTTCATAATCCTAAATGGTATAAATATCAATCCTTTTTATATTTGTTACCATGGGAATATGAATACTAGTATGTTAAGTGAAATTTAAGTTGCATATTACTACAAAATGACAAAATGAAATCAACAAATTGCAATAAAAAAATTAAAAAGCAAACACATATTTGAAATGCAAAGAAACAATGTACTTGGAAATTCAAAAATTAGAAAAATAGTTAGCTCCAAATTATTCCCACTACTCCGACTAAACTAAAGCGTTATGTGAAGTATCATTATGAAGTTTCTTCCTCTTACGAGGGACAACAAAATCCCAAGAATGGGAATACTAGTATGAATCATGATTTTGCAAAATGAACAACCAGTTAGGTCAGATAAGAACCATGGCAAGTTCAACTGATTTATTTGGAGCAATATGGATAAATTCTAAGTATGTGGGTGGGATCATACCATGTTATACATGTATGACATATCCATACTCTTACCAATATTACATACCACGATCATAGGTTTAAACCTTTGGTTGATATCTACTACAATAAGTGGCGAAGAATATAATGATAGTTTTCACATGTTTAAACTCCTTTTTTTAAGATATATCAAGGTTAAAGGACTCTATAACACTTCCACTTTAATGTTGTCACCTTCTATTTGTTAGAAGATTAACCCATAAATCAAATAATGATTAATTTTTTGTATGCACATGTGCTTGACTTCCTACTAAACCTTTGGAAACTATTTAAAGTTCTTTTTAAATTAATATAATTGTCCTTTTCTTTGCAAGCCCAAAACTTAAAATTTTCAAAATTCTTGCATCATTTTTGTAAAAAATAGTGTTTTATATCATTTATGTTTTATGTTATCATGTAGAACATATGTTTTTTTAATTTGTGATTAAACTATGAAATTACCTGATGTCAAATTGTCATTTTAATGTAATATATGCCACAATATAAACCACATATTGTACATTGTAATGGATGAAACCACAAAGTTCACCTCACACATGTCATGTGTAACAATTTTGTGTGTGAGAAAAACCATATTCTTTATGTTGTGATGATTTAAGAATTGACAATGTTTTCCATGTTGGAAGTAACAACTACTGGTTATTTGAATTTTTAACTTGACTTACAATCAATTACACCATTGAACAGTGCATGAACATCTAGTTTTATTTACTCCACATTCCATTTTCCATTGTTGTCAAACATGTTTTTCAAATTACAAGTGACCAGTTTTTGTACCCAGTAAGTAACTGAACAAAGCCAATCATGAATCCTACTTCTTGAGCATACCTAACGCCGAAGGCAAAAATGACCACATCCAATTTCAAGACAGTTATTTTGTACCCAGTAACTGAGCAAAGGCAATGATGAATCATACTTCTCAAGCATGTTGCACACCAAAGCCAAAATGGCGACATCCAGTTTTCAAGACAGTTACAGCCCAGTGTTTTTTTTAAAGAAATTTCTTTATGTAGCCTAAGTGGCCATCATCCATAGCAAGATATAGGCAAAAAAAGAGAAACTCAAATTTAAAAAT
>Ga0116227_10017295_pt1 | contig 10098 bp, 9 predicted proteins | sample S1TSphgellanicum_FD_89693 | JGI IMG/M metagenome (GOLD analysis project Ga0116227, IMG submission 89693) | Host-associated microbial communities from peat moss isolated from Minnesota, USA - S1T2_Fb - Sphagnum magellanicum MG | ecosystem: Host-associated > Plants > Peat moss > Unclassified...
CGTGATCACGTATGACACCCACGATCAGGTCGTGCTCAACCATGTCAGCCTGACACAGTTGTCGTCGGCCAATTTCATGTTCGTGTAACCGATTGCTCACCCGATAAGGTGCGAATTGGCAATCGTCAGCTGGAACAGCGTCTGCAGCGCAGTGGCGATGCTCTGGTTCGATTGCACGGTATAGACCAGCGGCGATCCGTTGTTGGCGGTGGATGCGCACGATTGCAGCGCGGTCAGCACGTTGGGCAGATAAGGCGCCACATTGGACTGTGACCAGCTATCGCCTGCAATCGTGGTCGGGTCATAATACGTGTACAAAATCGCGATCTTGATCCCGCGATTTTTGATCGTGGTGCAGGCGGCAATGTCGGTCGCGTTGAATTCGCGATTGGTGCGGCCCCCGTTGATGATTTCGTCGGATACCCCATCGGTGATCAGCAGCATGACCTCTTGCGGGGCGTTCGCGGTCAGCCCGGTTCCGGGCGCGGGCATCACCGAATTCATCGAAGTCATCATGTTGTACGTCGATGACGCCGCATCGCCCGGCGACGCGCACGCCGTGGTGTAGCAGTTGTTGCCATACCACCAGTCCTGGCTGCCATCGAGATCGGGGACATTGGATGCTGACATGCTGTTGACGTTGGTCATCGAGTTGTATTGCGTCACCGGGCTTGACGCGGACGGATGGGTCCAGTCATAGCTGAAGATCTGCATCTGATACGCGACGCTGTTGATGACCGCCTGACTTTGCGCATAAGGGATCAGCTGTTGCGCGGCGACTGTCTCGTCCGACACACGCAAATCGATCGCTGTACCGGATGGATAGATTGACGTGTAATTGTGAGTCAACCAATATCCATCGGCGTAAAATCCGATAATTGTTGCAGTTGAATAATTATTTGTCGTTGTGCAATTTTTTCCATTCGAATTGCACGAGGTGGTGGTGCTGGACACGTATTTATAGGTTAACGTTGTATTGGATGTCGAGTTGTTATTGCTCTGTATGACGCCCAGCAATGTGCCGGATGAATTGTAGATATTGTTGCTGCCGTCGATCAGATAATAGGTTCCCGCGCCCGTCGCGCCGGTGGTAGAATAGAAATTCTGGTCGATGAACACGGTCTTGCCGTTGACATCCTTGACGTAGGCGCCGGGAAATTTGTAGTGGCAGGCAAAGGCGCACGAGTCGGCGGTCGCGCCCTGCGTCTCGGTGATCCCGGTCGATGTCGTGGGCAGCAGCATCGAGGGTGATTTGTCCATCACCAGAAAGAAATTCATATAGGGCGCCTGCGTCGCATAAGCGGTCGATGAACCGCTGATCGACAACGACGGCATTCCCAGGATGCCGCTGAACATATTGGCCGATTGGCCTGCCCAACCCACATAGACCGTGCGCCCCAGGTTCAATCCGCCCTGGTTGGTGACCGTGACGACCAACTGGGTCGCGGGCGTATAGCTGAAATCGGCGTAATCGGTGACTTGCGAGGTGAAAATCTGCCTGGCGGCGGCCACGGACGGGTCGTGCCCCTGTTCGATATACGTAAGATCCGTTGCCGTCAGAGCGGCGGCGTCGGCCACCGCGTTGATCCGCGATTGCAACATTTCGGCGCGCGCATAGTCGATGCTGAAACCCAGCCCGAACATCGTCGGGATCAACGCGATTGCCGAGATCAGCACGACGTTGGCATCACGTTCGCGCATCAGTGCGCCCGCGCCCTGCTGCAACTGCGCCCAAGCGCGCGCGAAAAATGCGCGCACTTGCGCGGTGGCGATTTGGCGCGCTTTTCCGGTCGTTGTCATGCGGCGGGTTTCATCATCGTTGCGTCCGATCATGACGTTGTCAGCGGGACTGAGTTGGACAGGCGGGGCAGCATGAAATAGCGGTTGTAGAGGACCGGCGACGGCAGCCAGCCACCGCCAAATGCCGGCACATACGGATACGAAATCTCGCCCATGACGAAATATCCGCCGACAGTTGGCGGGCTTGCCGATGGGTTGGGGATCATCAGCGGCGGCGCCATATTGGTGGGCAGGTTCACGATCGCCCCGGGCACCAGGGCGGTGCCGTTCTGCGCCTGGCTCCAGACCACCGAGGCATGGCTGGCATCGGTCACCTGGACCTCGCTGATGCGCAACGTTGCGGTGGCTGTGCTGTAGGGCGCCAGGACATAGGCCGAATTGCTGAGCACCGCGCTCAGAGTGGTGGGCGATACCGAGCCATATTGGCTGGTCAGATCGGTGATCGTGTGCGCGGTCAACGACACCTTGCGCCCGCAGGTGACCATGTCGCTGACCACGTAGCACCCGGTAAACATCAGGAACAGCACTGGCGCGACTATCGCCATTTCGACCATGGCTGTCCCGCTGCAATCGCGTGCCAGCTGCCGCAGCCGCCCGATCGCCGTGGCGAAACGGTGGCCGGGACGGTGGTTGGAGCGGTTGGCGCGCTCGGTCGATCGGCGCATCAGTATCCCTCCGTCTTTGACACCGAGGTGGCGATCAGCACGTCATACATCGTGTTGTTTTTGTTGGTGTCGACGGTCGAGGTGATGTTGAACCCCAGCAGGGAAATCACCGGCCAGAAATAATACAGCCGCACCACCACGATCGCCCCCTGCGTTCCGGGGTTATAGTTGAAGGTGTTGGTGACATTGCCGTTGCTATCGTATGTCCAGGTCGGCTCGGCCAGGTTGACAGTCGAATAGCTGTTGCCGCTCGACACATCGCCAAACAGATAGCCGCAGCCCAAAAAGCCCTGGATCTGCGAACAGATATACGAGTTGAATTGCTGTTGCGGGGTCGTCACCAGCGCGCCTTGCGCATTGTACACGCCCTGAAAATTGTTCTGCGCCTGCCCGGTCAGGACATAGCGCGCCGACCCTTCGCAGGCAGTTTCGAGCGCGGCTTGTGCCAGGAATATCAGCACGAGTTGCAATGTGGCCAGGATCAGCGCGAACAGGGCCGGGGCAACCAGCGCAAATTCGATCGCCGCGCCCGCTTCATTGCTGGCAAACAAGCGCAGCAGGACCGATTGCCCGGAAAGGTTCTGTGCAACGTCCTGTGCGCAAGTGTCCCCTGCGCCCCCGTCCATCCGGGCGGCGCCGGCTATCGCAAGGCGACGGTTGGGGGCAAGGCGCCCGAAAAAAGATGCCCTCTGGTCCATAGGACGACGATTGTAGGGATAAGGGATTTAAAGATCGGTTTCCAAATCGCGCTGTTGCGGCCTTGATTCGGACGATTTCCGCCCGAATTCTGGTTAATATCGTTCAATCGGCAATCTATCGGCAAATATGTCGCAAACCATGCCGCGAATCGGGCGCTAGCCTTTGCGCGCCGCGTCGACCGCTGCCTGCAACTTGTCCTTGCCCACCGCGCCCGCGATGACCTGTGTCCCGATCGTAAAGGCCGGCGTGCCGCTGATGCCCAATTGCCGGGCAAAGGCCAGATTGTGCTCGATTTCCTGTTGGACATCAGCGCGCGCCACAAATGTGCGCGCGGCATCAAGGTTGACCCCGGCTTTGGTCGCGGCGGCCGCAATGCTGGCGTCGTCGGGGTGCGCGCCGGCAAACATCGCCGCGTGATAGGCGGCGTATTTGCCTTGCGCAGCGGCGGCGAGCGCCATCTTTGCCGCCGGTTCGCTGGCCGGCGCGATGATCGGCAATTCGCGCAGGACGACTTTCAGATCGGGGTTGGCGGCGACCAGCGCGTTGATGTCGGCGACACTGCCGCGGCAATACGTGCATGAAAAATCGCTGAATTCAACGAGCGTCACCGTACCAGCCGGGTTGCCCAGAATTGCACCCGGGAACGGCGTTTCCAGCGCTGCGCGCACCGGTTTGAGCCGGTCGGACGCCTCTTGCGCCTGTAATTTGTCCATCGCTTCGGGCAGAATTTCGGGATGTTCGAGGATGTAGGCACGCACCAGTTCTTCAAACGCAGCGCGTTTGGCCGGGTCGATCCCCGCACGCGCCAGGTCCGCAGACACCGCGTCATCGCTGCGTACGCGCGTGGCGCGGTACCAGCCGACCGATCCCGCGCCGACCGCAAACAGGGCGACAGCCAGCACGGCCAGGCGAAAACGCGACGTTTTTTGGTCGGGAGTGACTTGCATCAGACAGGGCCTACTTCTTCTTGCGTTTGTGCTCAACCATCGCGCGCGTGCTCATCGCGATGTCTTGTGCGCGCAGCCAGTCCGGCGATCCTGTGGGCAGTGCGGCCTGTGCGGCCTCGGCATTGCGCATCGCCTCGACATATTGCAGTTGCATTTGCTCCTGTTCCGCACTGGCCAGCCGCGCGCGGGGCGTGTCGCCTTGCGCTTCATAGACGATGCCCAATTCGTACCAGGCAAAGGGGTTGTCGTGGTCCTTGACCACAGCGGCCTTCAGCACGCGTTCGGCTTCCGGAAAATTGGCGCGGTCTTCGGTCGCCAGCAGCGCGTGGCCAAAGGTGGTGGCGATCAGCGCCTGGTTCCGGGTGAGGGCAACCGCGCGGCGCAGCGGCGGGATTGCATCGATCGGCCGCCCGGACTCAAGCAGGACCTGGCCCTTGAGCTCCAGCGCATACGCATCGTCGGGGTCCTGCGCCAGGATCGCGTCGGTTTCGGCCAGCGCTTTGTCCATGAACGCCTCTTTGTGATAGGCATAGGCGCGGGCATAGTGCGCGGGGATGTCATTCAAATATTCGGGATAGGCGACCAGCGTCTGTTGCGGCTCGGCCAGATAGCCGTACAATTTGGCCTTCACGCGCAAAAACCGGCGTTGCAGATCGGGGTCTTCGGGTTTGGCCCACGCAGGATCGTGTTCGAACGCGTCCTTCAGAGTGGCGAGGCGGTCGGCGGTCATCGGATGCGTGCTGTAAAATTCATCGTCGGCCGTACGGCGGAAGCCATAGCGGAATTCCATGTTCTGCAGCTTTTCGAAAAAGCTGACCGAGCCGCGCCCGGAAATGCCCGCACCTGACAGGAATTTGACACTCGCGGCATCGGCGGTCGCTTCCTGGGCGCGGCTGAATGCCAGATATTTGCCCTCTGCGGCGGTTTCGCCGGCCATGAATATGCCCAGCCCCGCCTCGGGCGAACCCGCCGCCGCCGCCGCCGCGCCGAGCAGCAGCGATAGCAGCGTGATCGCCATGGCGGGCCGGGTGCCTTCACCGCCGCGGATGGAATGGCCGCCGACGATATGGCCGAGTTCGTGGGCAAACACGCCCTGGACTTCTTCGGCATGGTCTGCTGCGCCGATCAGCCCGGAATTGACATAAACCGTCTGCCCGCCCGCGACGAATGCATTGATTTCGCCATCATTCAACAGCACGACATCGACGTTTTTCGGATCGAGCCCGGCGGCGGTGATGATCGGCGCCGACATGTCGCGGAAGAACGCTTCGGTTTCTGCATCGCGCAGCACTTCCTGCGCCCGGGCAGTGCTGGCGGTCAGCATCATGACGATCGCGACCGCAGTTGCGGTGTTTGAGAAAGCTTTGCGGAGCACGAGCGCGGTTATGCCCTGACTGTGTGAACCGCCGCTGACTGGCAGCGAATCAGGTGGTGGAAATATGTCTGGCGGCGCGGGCCAGCATTGCGGGGTTGTCGCTGATTTCCCCGATCATCGCCGGATCACCGCCCGGCAGGCGTCGCACCAGCAATAGCGCAAATTCGGCGCCGTCGCGCGACAATTCGCTCAGCGGCCGGGCGGGCAGGCTGCGCGCGCTGGCCTGCCATGATGCGGCGCTGAGACCACCGTCAAGGGCCAGTTTATCGCCCCGGCGCGCAGCGCGTTCGCGCGCGATCACGGCCTTGACCCCGCCAGGCGCCTGCGCCAGAAAATCGGCAAGTTCGCCTTTGCCCAACGCGATGCGGCGCGCATGGGCCAAAACGGTGGCGTATTCGGTCAGGCGCGTCTTGTCGTAATCGGCGCCGAACACAAGTTTGACGAGCGGGATCAGCGGCGCGCGGTCCTGAGCGCGCAATCCGGCCTCTGCCAGCAAGCGGGCGTAATCATCGGGCGCGTGATCGGCGGCCAGCGCAAAATCCCAGGCCCGGGCAATCGCACCATACAGCGACTGGCGCGTGCGGTCTTCGTTGGCGATGGCGCGCAATGCGCTGGCGCGGGCTTTTTCCAGCCATTCGGCCAATGTGTGGGGTTCTGGCGTGGGCGTGAGGGGCTGGCCGGGCCGCTGATCATCGATGAACGGTGCCAGATCGAGCGTGGCCTCGGGTTCGAATGCGGCGGGACCATCGGCCCAACCGCCATCGGCCGGCGTGTCATCTGCCCAGACTGGTTCCTCTGGCGCGTCCGACCAGGAGTCGCGCGCGGGCGCCATTGCCGCATAGGGCTGCGCCACGGGCGCCTGGTCCAGCGCATGGCCGATTTCGAGCATCAGTTCATCGGTGGTGCGCTGGTCAGCCAGTTCCTTCCAGTTGATCACCCCATAAATGTAGTCGATTTTGGTATCGTCGGTCGAAAACGGCAGCAGGATGCCGCGATACAAAATCGCCGATCCGTGCAGATTGACAAATTCCGCCTCGAACCCGATCGGCGCCTCGTTCGCGATGATCTGCAAATAATGGTCGGTGATCCGCGACAGGACCGACCGGCCCGGCACATCGCTCAGCCGTCCGATCGAGGAATCTCCCCCGCATTCGGCGGCGAGCGACGATCCCAGCGCCAGGACCGCAGGGTCTTCAACGCCGTCGGAAAAATGCAGCAGCACCGCATTGGCGCCAAATTCGGGGAGGTTGCCCGCGATCAGCGGATCCGGCGACGGAAAACGCCGTTTGCCGAGCATACCCGCCCAGTAATTGTAGGCACGGACCTGCATTCGCCGCTCATCCTGGCCAATCACCGGGGGCAGCGTATCGATTACATCTTCGGTGCCATTTCCAAGGTCCCCATACCTGTCTTCAGAACCGAAATCTGAATCGCGCAGCACATCCATAGGAAATTCGCACCTTTTCGCGGGCATGGCCCGGTCGGGTGTGGTTGCCCCCCTCCGGTCCGTGCCATTACGATCGGGTTGTGGCGCAACATGGTAAAAATATGACTAAGTTGCGCCGGGATTTTGCACTCAGCGCGCGGTGTTGGCCATGGGCGGGAAAATGCCGCTCATCGCAACAAATCCGGGATGGAACCGCATCCGATCGCACCAGCGCCGCAAGGCCGGACGATCGCGCAACGACAGTCCGCCGTCTTCGCATGGCGCGATACATACGAAACAGGCGATGTCGGCAATCGTCGGGTGCGCGCCGCCGGTCAGCCAGTCTTGCCCCGCCCGTTCCGCAAACCACACCCGCCGTTCGACTTCGTCAAACAGCGCATTGCCGCGTGTGCGGGCGGCCACGGCATCACCCGCTGCGCCAAACGTATCGCTCATGCGCGCCAGCCCGGCGCTGGCATCCAGATCACGCGCCAGGCCCAGCCAACCGATCAGTGCGGAATCGTGCGCCGGATACCAAGCCCGGCCATATGTCAGCGCGATATGCGCCAGGATTTCCTGCCAGTCGGTGATCACGTGCGCGCCATCGATCAGGACCGGCAAAGTGCCGAGCGGATTGATCGCCAGGAAATCCTCGGAGCGATTCTGGCGCCCGGGATAGACATCGACCGGGCGTATCTCTGCGGTCAGGCCCAGGTATCCGAGCAATAGCCGCACCGCGTAACAGGGCGCGAGGTGATGCGCGTCATAAAGGATCATGCCGTCTGCTCGATGCGGCGGCGGAGCGCGGTCAGCATGCGATCGGCCCGCGCAAGATCGCCATCCCCGGCAATACCGCGAACGATGGCGGACTCTTGGTCCTGCGGTTGCACGATCAGTGTCAGGCCGGCCAACGGCGTGTCTGCCAGTGCTTGCGCGATCACCGATGCCGGCTGTGATACCGGTATTGCGCGAACAATGGCCCCGGTGGGCAGCGCCGGTGGTGATCCCGCCGGATCAATTCCCGTCCAGACCATGCCCCCGCTCAGCGCCACCGGCCACACCACCGCGCGGATCGTGCCGGGCACTTTCATGTCGGGCTGGGCAGGAATGAACGTGCACGCGCCCGACGTGGCAAAGCGCCAGGCGTGGTACTGGCAACGCAATTCATCGGCGACCACTTCGCCCAGCGAAAACCGCACGCCCCGATGGGGGCAGCGGTTTTGCCAGACGTGCACGCCGCCATCGCTGCTGCGCCACACGGCCAACTCGTGCCCGCCCAGTGCGGTGCGATAGATATGGTTGTGTGGCAGGTCATGGTCCGCTGCGATCGCGTACCACTTACCCGGCTCAAGCATGGTCATGCCGCGCGGTCCACGCCCCAAGTCATTCCGGTGGATGCCAGCCAGCGCCGGTAGGCGATCGAGGTCTTGTCCGCCGCGATTGCCAGTTCCATACCATCGGTCAGCGGCAGACGTTTGGGCACCTGGTTTTCCAGGATCGGCTTGTCCTGCATGAAAATTGTCTGCTGAAACGCGCGCATGGCCTCTGGCGATGTGCCGTCGGGCAGGCACAGCAGCAGCGGATGCGCGATGCTGCTGTCCTGGGTCACCGGTTGCACAAACAGATAAATGATATCGAAACGGTCGCGCGCCACCGGGTTCGCCTTGTACAGACAGGTCGCGAGCGGGCGTTCCACTTTATAGACATAGTCGACGACAAAACCTTCGGTGGCGGCAGGGGAGGCCTGCGGCTGATACATCCGGCATTGGGTCGCGATGATGCCGCCGCCGGGCAACGGATCGACCTTGTAGGGCAGGACCCGGGTGTGCGGATCATCGCCCAGATAGCCCGCATGGACATAACCGAGATGGCCCAGATCGAGGAAGTTTTCGATCACGCGTGGCGCCGATGTGCGCACCGCGACGGCACCGACGACGATCGTCGGGCGATCGGGTTCATCGGCCTCGGGTATCGGCAGCACCCCGCGCGTGGGGGTGCCAAGACAGACCCAGATCAGGCCATGGCGTTCGTCCTGATGCAGCGATGCGTGATCGGTACGTTGCGCCACGATCGAACCGGAGTCATCGATGCTCACCTCGATCGGCACGCCCAGCAACAAGGTGTGATGCGCACGCGCCGGATCGAGCGTGCAGCGCGCCGCCACCGGGTGCCAATCGTTCCACAAGATGGGATCGGTTTCGTCCATGTGCCTCGGCTAGGCCGCGCGCGTCCAAAGTCCAGCGCGTTTTTTCGCACCCCCTGTTGCGCAAACCTGCGCGCAAAATCGCATTGCAGTCGCACAAGATGGAGGGTGCGCGCTTTTTGCGTTTTGCAGACCCGAAAAAGGGCGTTGGCGCGATGCACTGCACGTCGCTAGTGTCGGCGCTTGAGGGAATAGAGCCGAACACCGCGTCCGAGTTCCTTTGTTTTAGCGGCCGTTTGCCAATCCCTGCCCACCAATTATGGTTGAAGCCGTGTCCTCCATTGCCGCACCCGTTTATGAACCCACCGCGCCGTCCTGGCTCGACCGCCGGTTTTCGTTCCGCGCGCGCGGCAGTGATGTCCGCACCGAAGTGCTCGCCGGGCTCACCACGTTTTTCACGATGGCCTATATCATTGTCGTCAATCCGGCGATCCTGGGCCTGGCGGGGATGCCGGTGGCGGGCGTGGCGACCGCGACGTGCATCGGGTCGCTGCTCGCCTGCCTGATCATGGGGTTTCTGGCCGATGCGCCGGTCGCGATGGCGCCGGGCATGGGGCTGAACGCGTATTTCAGCTTTACCGTGGTGCAGCAGATGCATCTGCCGTGGCAGGTCGGGCTGGTCTGCGTGTTTCTGTCGGGGCTGTTTTTCCTGGTGCTGACACGGCTGGGCGTGCGGCAGATGATCATGTCGGTGATCCCGCACCACCTGCTGTCGGCGGTGGCGGCGGGGATCGGCATGTTTATCGCGTTGATCGGGCTGAAAAATGCCGGGATTGTCGTCGCCAATCCCGAAACGCTGGTCGCGCTGGGCAAAATGACTGCGCCGGGTCCGTTGCTCAGCCTGTTTGGCCTGGCGGTGATTATCGCGCTGACGCTGTTCAAAGTGCGCGGCGCGATCCTGATTTCGATCCTGGTAACGACGGTCATCGGCATCGCCACGGGCATGGCCCCGGTCACGCCGGTGCACCATAGCTGGGCCGACA
>Ga0116227_10017296_pt1 | contig 10097 bp, 11 predicted proteins | sample S1TSphgellanicum_FD_89693 | JGI IMG/M metagenome (GOLD analysis project Ga0116227, IMG submission 89693) | Host-associated microbial communities from peat moss isolated from Minnesota, USA - S1T2_Fb - Sphagnum magellanicum MG | ecosystem: Host-associated > Plants > Peat moss > Unclassified...
AGACTAGGAAGAGGGACTAGCTTAGCTTGTGTGATTCTGCATCCAAAAACCAACCCCACGAGGTTAGTTTAACATTCGGGACACCCTTTGGTGTTGGGACTTGCCACGGGCACTTGGACACACGAGACTCACCACGACCCGGACTCGGGGGAAGCCACCACCTTCCCCCATATAGTATTCTCTGCAGCTCGTCGCCGAAGCTACATCCAAATGGCACAAATTCCCGGGACTCCCAAGTTGGAGTCCCGAAATCGTCCCGATTAGAGTCCCGGGACTTTGGGAGGTCATATCTTCTCGCCCTGACCTTCGATCGCAACGAGGTCTGAAGCAAAGTTGTAGCCCTTGTCGAAATCTTTCCAACGCCATGTAGCACACCCGAATCGGACATCGCAAACTAGTCAATTCCCAACTTTTAGTGGTCGGGAGTCAAACTGCCAGTTTGACTCCCGGCCCTTCTTTTGCCCATAACTTGTGCTACAGATGTCCAAATCTCCAATGCGAGGGCATTTTAGACATCTACGCTTTGAGACCTTTCCAATGAAACTAAGAACACCCCAATGCAAGGTGTTTTGCCCCTTGCTATCGAGCTCTGAACATTCGGGAGTCCCGGAAGACTCCTAACCTCCAACTTTTCCAAGTGTTGGGCTTCACCCCCACACTTGGCCAAAGTGGGCTTGCGACACGTGCATTGATTAGCTGAAATGATCAATTGTACTGAATAACTAAGCAAGACATAAGGCCAAGGTGGGCATATTAGAAAAGTTGTATGTGAACAAACACTTCCAATGACCATGTAGGATTGACAAATCTTTTAAATTAAACTATAATAACCTAATCAAGAATGAACTTCAAATGATAGAACTTATAGCAACCACCTCATTTTAACTTCCAAATTGATTTTTTCCTTAAAAAATAGTCTCATCAACATCCAAAGGCTAAAATGTGTCTAATTATCTCAAGATTATACAATTCTCCCATGAATTTCCTAAATTCCATAAGAGATACTTCTAGAACAGAATAAAGTCCTTTTGTGGGAAAAAAATAAAATCCCAAAACAAGTGGTTGATATTTCCCTCTAAAATTACAATTTACATTAAAAAAATTTGTTCTTTTAAGTTTTTTTAATAAAAACATACATTTGATAAACAAATTTGCAACCAAATACAAAGTTAATTCAACTATTACGAATCATGGAAAGCAACTAACCAACACAATAGCTATTTATCACAAAGCACTTGAAAGGTTTTTTTCTTTGTATTTGAAACCACCTTTCGGCATAGAAAAACGATAGGAACACAAGAGATGATGACAAGAGAAAAGTTTATGGGTGGTGCGTCAAACACGCCATCATTGTTGCGTTCCTCCAACGATCGAGCCCACCATTGTTGAACAATAGGAAAGTTTTTTTTTGGGGGGCGAAAGGGGGGGAGGGAGCTTGCTTGGGCTTTTGCATCCTTGTGTTTTGGGTGTAACCCTTTTTTATATGGCTCCCTCTTTGCATCTTCCATTGATTTAAGATGCCTCTTGTCCCCATTGCTCTAACCTTTACACTTCAAGCAGCCTCTCAAGGCATGTAAAGAATGTTCACCCTCATGTCAACCTCATCTCTCAAGTTAGCTAAGTTTTTTTGTTTTTGCAAGTGTACTCCCCTCCTATGCTACACCCTATTTCTATCGCTCATGTTTTTTGGGGTTGGTTTCGAGTTTAATCTAGCTTCATTTTGGGGTTGTTTGAAGTTCATTTCATGTGCCCTTGTTTATTTCATAAAATCCCTCAAACTAACTAGGATGAGGTCAGGTAGATTTTTTGTTTACCCTTTAAATGAATTGCTTGAAATTTAATGGACGAATCAACATGGTTCTTTCTTCTCTGTTATCACATTGTTATTTGTGTTATATTTAAAGAGGTTGTTTAGGTCAACAAAAGGTTTTTGCTTGCTTTAAGAAATTTATGACAAGTGATTAGTCTTTTTTTCAAAAAAAGTCCTTTTATGCCTCATGTGTTCCCTATCCCCACCATTCATTAGATGATTCTTTGACCATTCATCTTTGTCAATGTCTAATTTTGGTTAAAGTTATAAAGTACAATCACATTGTTAGAGCTCTTTAGCCCATGACATCAATTATTCTTTCAGAAGACACTGTTGTAGCTCTACGTCAATACACCCCCTTCCATCAAACCATGTCCCTCCTTTTATTTTTTAATATTAACCTAAACACACCTTTATCTTGGATAGGACTCTATTTACACAGGCTTTAGCCATTACTTTCCATTTGTGTTTGGGTGGGCTATCTAGGATGGTTTATGAACATCCCTTGGGATGTTTCATATTCAAAGACCCATCCTCAGGGCTTTTGGAATTATTCCAAGTTTTTATTATTGTCACCCGTGGTGGTATCCCTACGTTGGTGGCCTTAATGTTAGGCGTAGTAGATTGTTGGCAATGGCAAAGGACACTGGAAGTTTTTGTCTTATTGCCATAGGCAAGGCATTTCTTCGACTTATTAGTCGTTACATTATCCTACAACTTCGAAAGTTGTTTTAAGAACACCTATCTCCCCATCAATTTAGAATATCAACCCATAGAGGTTGTGAGACTATTATTTTTGGCATCAAGCCTCCTTGACCTACACCCTAAATGGGTCGTGATGCAAGTTGACATTGAAAACATTTTTAATATTATTTTTTGAACTATTATTTTTAGAGAACTATGAGATGCTAAGGGACCTTTGGCGAACATTATCCCCTTTACCAAGATATTTTATGGTGTTCATTTTTTTTTTCCTACCAACATGGATAACATGAAGAAAAGGTCACCATTATTAAATCACCTTCAAGCACAAAATAAAGTGACCCTTTAAGAGTTCATTTATTTCCCTTAACCCATTATTGAACATTCTTAGAGACCATTACACGAGCCCCTAAATGTGTTTTTCCATCCCTAACGGACGATACCCACATTGTGGGCCTTTTGAATGAAATTATCATTACCTTTGACCACCTTTCAACCCATTTAGCCCTAGTTGGGTTTAGGGTGAAAGTGTTAAAATGCAAGCTTTGGAATCCATCAAATATTTTTTCAAGCATAGAGATTCCTCAAGGCCACACTTTGGTCACAAATGGCTTACGGATTTTGGGTCTAACAATGGGTTTTCAAGACTTTGTCACGCATTTTTGGATGAAGTTTTATCTCAAGACATGACGCTATTGATAATATCTTTCTTTTGGGAGACAAATAAGTTGCATTGGATATTTTATCTTCATGTGTCGTTCATCGACCTTTTTATCTCATTCGGACAATACCTCCTTCTTCTTCCTTCTGATCTCTTTTGGCGAGTTTCAACAGGAAAATTATGTCACTATGTAAGGACATTATGGGCCCAAGGTCATGGGAGTTTATTCAAGGCCTTTTATTGAGGCGTCGAGCCCAATTACCGATCTCCTTTGGTGGTATAGGTTTTATCTATGGAGGATTGTGCCCCATCTACTTTTTTAGGGAGTTGGGCTTTGGTGCCTCCTTATCTATGCTTCAGGTTTCATATTTTCAATAAACCCATTTTGAAAAAATATGTTTCTCAAGTTGAGGGGGGCCCATACCTTGTTTAGTCATGCCTTGGTGCACTTCAAAATAGCTTAAATCCTCCCATAATTAAAGAGATGCACCCTTCTTTTGATAGTTTGACAGTTATCGGCACCCCAAGTTTATAGGCATCTTTGATGGACATCCATCATGACATACCATTTAGGTCTATCTTGGAAGATGACTCCATTTTTTTGGCATCCAGAACTTACATTCGTTCTTGTTTGGACAAGGGGATGGGGTTATTGTTGATTGTTAAACCATTTATTTGTTCATTCTACATCACACATTTTACTTTCACCTCAACGTTACGTTTTCGTTTCAATTTGATTCAACCCTTGACATTTAGTTTTTTCACATGTGAGTGTGGACATGGGTTAAATGCATTTGGCACGCATCTAACACATTGTCCATTCGAAAATTAACGGATAGCCACACATGATGTCGTTAGAAACGTGATGTATGCCTTTGCTTATAGAATAGGCACATTGTATGGAAAAAACAGTGATACGCCCTTATGTCAGAAATTTCATTATGAGTTATCTTTACATGATTCATAAGGATCATGTCTTTGTTGCTAATGTGGTGGTTACCAACATGACATGGGAGACAATGGCTACAAGTGTCATTAATCGACCAACAGGTGTAGCTGTGAAACTTAACACCATTGTTAAAATCCACAAATAGAGGGCTTCATAAGGGGTACCATTTTATTCTGATGGTCATGGAGGTGCACGATGCACCCAAGCATGATATGGATCGTTCATCAGGGAATGTGCTTATCTTTTCCATGATAGATTATTGAAAGGTCATTTATCTTTATCTTTTTGCATTCAATTTTTCAAGCAGCATGTTAGTATTGATTTTCAATATGTTTCAATTTCTACTATAGAGAGGAAGATTGTGTTTGCGAGAGATGCTTGTTCTAAACTTTCTATTACTATTAGATCTTGCAATTTACATGCAGGTGACATTAAAGCGGCTGTTGTTGAGATAGCTTCCTACCACGAAAGGGACAAGCTCTCTCCTTCTATGGTTCCTGAAGACTGCACATCATTTGGCCTTTCTTTGGCCTTCCCCTTTTGTCTTCAGTGTGATGGTTCCAACCATTGGGTTTTTTATTGGATTTTTTGCTTCATCAGATGGACAAGAGAGAGGAAGGTGTCCTTCTAACATACACGAGTCAGTTTTCGACCTGGATAGGAGTACTACTGAGGAGGCCGGACCATTCTGATCAGCACTCATGTTTAATACTTACATCAAGCAGCTTGTAGCATAATGGCCCTGTCCTTTAAATGCCCTTTAAATGACATCGGTAAGGATAATAAATACTCCACACACTAAATTGGGAACACATGGTGATTAGCATCAGTGTTTTGTTTTTTTGCGGAAAATCGTCAAAAGGCCACACTGCCTCCAAAAACTTGCGAAAATAGCCTTCTTCTTTTTTTTAAATTGCCAAATTGAGACAGGTTTTAAGTTTCTGGGAGAGTGTCGCCACAGGGCTGCCTGTGGGCGACAGTTTTAATGGCCAAATCATCAAACAGTCGCCATTTTCACTTGGGATTCTCGCCATCCCTGCTAAACTGCATATTTGGAAAAAAAAAACCCTGGTTAGCATGGTGAATCCCAAGTCGCTCCTTCAGTTATTATGCTAGATATGTTTCTATCATGGACTTCACATTATCCTAGAATGTAGAGATATCAGACTTTGACCTGTTTTTGGGTTCTCTTGTTCCATTGCCGGGTGTTTTTCCTTTATTTAATACTTTTGGGTGCATCCCAATGCCTCTAGCTTGAAAGATAAAGACAATAAAGGCACCAATCTGGAGAGGAAGTGGAAGTACAAAACCAGACGCCCTTACCTATGTACAAACAGCCCTTACCCATGTATAAACCATCTACATACCTAGTAATTAGATGCCATGACCAGGGACAGATAATGGAGATCCTAACTTGACTACTTGAAACAGATGTGGAAGACCATGGATTGATGATGGAGATTCTAGCTCAACTATGGTACTATCAACTACTTGTGGACAGTGAGAATGGAAGGTGGAAATGTAAGGGGAAAAAGTTGAGAGGTTGCTAAACCCACTGATACCAACAACACAAATTTGAAAGGTTGTTTGGTTTGGAAGGAACTGCTCATTTTCTTACAGAATTTTCAATTCTCTTGCAATGTCAGGTTGTGTTCACATGCACCAAAAAGCCATGAGCTGCAGCAAGGGCAGAGACAACGAGCTAGGGCACCACGAGCGCACTAGTTGCTTGTCATAAACTGAAAAAAATTTATTTGTGTACTTTTAGAGCACGTCTACCACCAGCAGGAAAATGGCCTATACACAATACTATGGATGAAGTAGAGACTTCAAATAGAGTAAAAATGGGTTTGAACTTTGGACCCTCCAGTCTTGGCTCACTACATTCCCAGCTGCCATTACACTGTTGTTTGCCAGATCACAGCGGTTGCCTAGTTTGTCAAGATCAACGAGTCTCTGTGAATTCCAAACAAGTACTTGAAGGTGCCAGCTTCAGCCATTCCTGTTACACCAATATATATGTATTTTGTGACATCAATATGCTATGTCTAAAAACCTCAAAGTTTTGCCTCACACATGTGTCATGCTCCATACTCTCTATATATAAAATAAGTTTTTGTCTCCATCTGAGAAAGAAGTTCATTTTTTCCTGGGCCCTAGAACTTCGGAGGTTTGTAGACCGGCCAGGAGTCGATTGAACCTGCAGTCCCACACCAAAATACCACTGCAAATTCATATGTAGTCCAATGCAGGTTCATGGAGGCCTACTAAGTTTCTTCAAGAATCGTTCCCACTGCTTAATCAAGCACATCCACAGGAGCGCCATGATCATCAATGTCAACTTTTGCACAACCCTTTTTGAAAAGCTTTGAAGCGGATCAAGCTCCAGCAACCTTATAACTTGCAGCTCATGAGCCTTTTATAACAAGACATCAACTAGTGTCAAGTTGCATAAACCTGCAAATCTCTTTCATAATTTCTCGTCATAACCAAAGTTGCAAGAATTTTTTTTTGGCATTCCCTCTAGGGAAAAGGGTGGAAACCTCTGATGAATCAAAGTTGAATTAACAAGACATAGGAATTTTAGAGCTCTCCAAGGGAATCATGGGACCAATATTTCAATGTTTTATTCTAATTTTCCCATTGTGAACAAGGGATCATTCTATTTTCCCATTTTCAAACAAGACCATTTCATGTTTGCATAGGGAAAATTCAGTTTCTTGATCTATGGTCCCACAAGGAATCCAAAAAATGTTTCTTTGTGAATCTACCTCCCATTAATAGGCTTGATCAATATTAGCTTAATTCTTGAAGTTGAAGTGATGGTAAGCATGATCGATCAATCATCTACAGATAAACCTAATCATGTGCACAGCCCCTCACCTATGTCTAATCATGATGTGTTGGCAATATTTTTCCACACATCATCCTTCATTCCCCAAGCTCAACCAAAGACCATACCACAACTTGCAATCATATTGGCATAAACTGTTGTATTTAGACTGCAAGTTGAGCCCACAACAATTCCAAGGTCAGATGCAAGCTAAGGTACACTATTGACATCACCATGATAATTTATGTGATTTGAATATAAATGCAATGCTTGATTTTTATTTAACATATTAGAATTCTTCAAAAAAAAAAAAAACTTAGTTAGGATTGTTAACTTGAGTATGCAAGTGATCTAAATATTTATTATCCATAACTTACAAAATTAAAAAACTTATGGACTTATAAAGTGAGTTGAATTCCTCATCAATAGATTTTTTCCATAAACTTTGAAATAATCCAATGTTTAGTATTATGATTGTTAGGGACTCCATTTTAGTTAAACAAAGTATTAATAAAATCAAGTTTTAGAAATGTTAATTGTAAATGATTCTTAATGGAGCTTTCTTTTTTTCTTTTTTTTTGTTAGTGTTAAAATTTTAAGTCTTTTTATAAATTCATATCATTATGAAAAAATTACTCATTTTATGTTACCTTTGTGCACACATGTTTAAAACTTGGGGAAAAGAATGTGATATCACTAAAGAATACCATAGGCTACCAGAATAGAACTTGAGCAAAGAATAATTCTCACATGTTAGAGTCTAGATAAGTAATTCAAGTGGGAATTGGAACTATATGTACAATGTAAGCAATACTATATTTTCGCCCATAACTCCATTGATCAAATCCCTATGCTATTAGAGCCTGTTACAGCATTCTTTGCCCACATTTTGATTCCATTAACTTGTTTCGTATTCTTTGGCCCAAGTTCTATTTTGCTTGTTTAATGTTGTATTCTTTGCCCACCAGTGTAAACTATGCTAGAGCTTCTAGATAAGTAATTCAAGTGGGATCTGGAATTGATGGGTCCATCTATATTTTGGGATTTTTTAATTTTCACTCTACAAAAATTGGAATTTTAGATGCATCCTCTAATTATTCAAATTTTCTGAACACAAATGTTATTATAAAATATTAATAATTAATGTCCAAACAAGAAAAAAAGAAATTGACTCCATTGGGAACTGCTGACTCAGGGCTGGCAAGATGAACACCCTTTCCCTTATATTTACCCACTAAGTTTATAAATTGATGTGGCTTACACTGTTACGGAGTTGCCCATCCCTATCTTAATAACCTGAATTTTGACATATGGGATTTGCATGTCCACCCTAGCTATGACAAAACACCAGAGTACATACATTATTACTTGAAGAGTGTATGGGATTTTGGAGTATTGTTAATGAGCCAGTTTGGAACCTTCAAATTAGCAGCTTAATCACTGACAGAGCTGTGGGAGCAAGAAACATTCAAGTGACCTTGTACCACCGGTGTAGGTGGACGAAGTCAAGAGGAGATTGTAGATTTTAGACCAGCCTGCTTCAGTTGGATGAAAGCTATCCCAAAAGAAACTTTGCGAAGCGTTGTTACACAGAGTATAGAGAGTTTGGTTGTTGCTATCCACATACGCGCATCCCGAAGTAGTCGTAGTAGGAGCACAACATGGATTCAGAATTGGAGAAGAAAACCCTGCATTGAGAAACTTTTTTAGAATTCCCTGTGGGACCATTGATCAAAAGGAGCTTGAATTTCCCCTATGCAAACATGAAATGGTTTGTTTTTTTTGACAATAAGGGTATACAACGATCCCTCTCTTTTCACAATGAAAAAAATAATAATAAAAGCATTGAAAATATTGGTCCCCCAATAATTCCCTTGGAAAGCTTTCCCTATGTTTTGTTAATTCAACTTTGATTCGTCACAGGTTTCTCCTCTTTTCCTTACAGGTAATGCCAAAAACATTTCTTGTGAAATAAATACCGCAGAGATAGAGAAATCTAGTATCATGATCAGAGCGAATTTGCTACCACAATTTTGATTTGTGACAAATAATGGCATCGCATAAATATAATAAAGCATATTTCAAATTCACGCACTATGGTATACACAATTGTTGAGTTCATGAGTCCTTACATCAGCAGCGTGCACATGCATCATGATCAGTCTTCGGATCTTATTTTTAGTTTTTTTCTTTTGGGGTTACTTGATAATGAGAAAACATTTAGTGTAGATATGATGTTTGGGGTCTTACCAGTAGTTCCGGGTGTTGCATTAAAAATGGAGTTGAAGGAGTTGTAAAAATCAAGAAATATAATATTTGCGTGGGGCAGAGTGCTGGAAAGGTTCGATACTAGAAGACCGTTGTGGAATGTGACCAAGAGATTTTCATGAGTATCGCATGCCGTGTAATTATCGGATATTGTGTTATCAGGCTCACATCCCAAAGGCGCCAGCTGCGTGACAGCAATGTTTGTGAACCCCAAATCGACGAGTCGCACAACATCGGCCACCATTTGACCCACCACTTGAGGCACGAATTCCATAAGTCCCTGCCACACATGCATGCATGAGGATTCATTTTGATAAAATGAACCTTGAACACGGAAATCACTGCTGCACTATTTTCTTTCACTAGGAATCTAGGTGTAGACTGAAGCCCCAGGATGAAGATGGGGGCGTTTCCCGAAAGAAGGGGCCTAGAAGAAGGCGGGTAGCTCAGTCCCACCCTGCATTTTGGGAAATTCTCCCACTAGTGGGGTTTACCCATAATATAGCACAAGGCAAACATTATCATGAAGGCCGTTCAAGTACACGACTAGCAAATTTCTCCTAGTGCTTTAGCACAGAGAAAATCCTCCATGAAGGTAGAAATTATCCCGCCCAAAATGTTCGACTAGTCACCACCAGCAGAGTTGATCTTAATTTTGGTGATATTACATGCAGATATTGTGGATGAGGGAAATGAGGATCTGTGCATAAGAATCTAGCTACAATATAAAGATGTCAAGTTTGTTCATTTCATGTTATCTAGACGATCCCCTGTTGAGAGGTTCAACACACGACGCGGTGGTATAAGTAGATCAGCTACAATAGCTGGATGGAGGAAGGTTGGTCCGTTTTCAAGCTGGAGTGCAGTATGTACC
>Ga0116227_10017298_pt1 | contig 10096 bp, 14 predicted proteins | sample S1TSphgellanicum_FD_89693 | JGI IMG/M metagenome (GOLD analysis project Ga0116227, IMG submission 89693) | Host-associated microbial communities from peat moss isolated from Minnesota, USA - S1T2_Fb - Sphagnum magellanicum MG | ecosystem: Host-associated > Plants > Peat moss > Unclassified...
AAAAGGTTAGCGTCTATACGCTGTGATATTTTCTCTTCGGCCATTTCAAGTGTTATATAAAGAACGTCTAGACCGGCTTCCATAAAGCCAGCAGCTAAACTACACATGATTAGAGATTTACCAACCTTTGGTCCAGCCAAAAACACATTTAAAGTTTTGGCTTCTACACCACCGTTAGTGGCCAAATTAAACTTGTCCACATGAAAACGATATTTGGTAGAAGTTCTATGATAGTATTCGTATCGTTCGTCGGTATTTTCTAGGTAATCATGACCTACGTTAGGGTCAAAACTAACACTAAGAGCCTTAGTCAACAAATCAGGAATAGATCCTTTGTCTTTGTCGCCTTTGCCGTCCATGATTTGAATAGACTCGTGGATAGCATTGTAAAGAGACCTATCTTGACAAAACTTTTCAGTTTGGTCATCAATCCAATCAGATTGGTCTTCTGACGTGTCCTTACCTATAATAGAAAGAATACCGTCTATTTCTTTAATATCAGACTCAAAAACACCGGAACGATTACCGATAGCAATAATTAAAGCATCAATGCTAGGAGGACTTTTATATTTGTTGACGTATTTGCTTATTTCTTCAAATATAATTTGTTCGGCACGACTTTCATTAAAGTAATCATTTTTTAGGTAAGCGATTGCTTTTCGAAGAAACGGCTCGTTCTTCAGTAAATTCTTCAGAATAACTGTCTCTATCCTCTTCATCGCTTAATACCTCTTTACGTATTTCATTGTAATTAGTCTGGGCTTCCGCTATACAGATTAACAATATTTCACCGACCAACTTAGAAAAATCATCACCATAATAGGAACTGTGCGTACCCGGAATCTTTTTAATTATCTCGTGTTCAAATTTAGTTTTACCGTAATCATCTATTACTTTCATCTCTTTTACGGTAAAAACTGTTCCTTTATACGCACCTTCCAAAATTTCGATGGGTAATAGTCCACCGAATTCATCTGCAACCCTGAAAAATTTATCTTTTTGATATTTTCGAAGTCGCATTCGAATTAGTATATCTTCTAATCTCTTGTGCAACCAATTCATCATTCTTCCTCGGTTACAACCTCATCTTGATACATTGAACCTGTACTTAATGAATACGTATCTTTAATCCATTGTTTAAATGAATCTTGCTCAAGAATCTGATTCCAAAATTCAGAAGTATTAGTTTCATTTCTGCGCCATTTGTCACCTTCTACTTCACCTGTATCAATGTCTACGCGAGCGTACCAGCCAGCATTAGGCTTAACCACATGACCAGATTCTAAAGCCATATCTAACAAACCAGACCAACGACTAATACCACCATCAAACATGACTTCAATAGGAATTTTAGATTTTTCTTTAACAAAACGAGATTTTTCTACATTAATAATAAAGTTATATCCAACAATTTCATTGTCTTCTTTTTCTTGTTGACGACCAATAATAAAAATACTATCGGCTGAATAGTAAGCCCCAGTTCCACCAGAAACAATGGCTTTTGGGTACATTCCTTGTTCCATGTAAATGTGCATTACAACATGCATAGGAATATCTTTAAGATTTAAATGTGGTGTGACCATTCGGAATAACGATTTGATCTGTTTAGCGCGAGTCATGTCACTGACAGATTTTTGCTCTAAGGCGTCTTCTACTTCTTTCTTAGAAGCCAAATTGCCTATAGAATCGACAATTATCATCAATCTATCACCACGTTCCACTTCGTTTAACTGAGCCATAATGTCAAACTTAAGCTGTTCAACATCCGTAAGAGGAGTGTGAACAACCCTAGACATATCGATACCAAAGGTTTCAAAATAGGAAATAGGAGTACCAAATTCGGAATCATAGAACAAAATTACAGCATCTTCGTATTTTTCTTGATACGCTTTAGCCATCATCAAAGTAAATGCTGTCTTGAAATGTTTAGACGGTCCTGCCCATAAAGTAAGTCCTGGGGTAAATCCCCCATCCAAATCAGCAGACAACGCTATATTAAGCGCCGGAACTGAAGTTTGGATCATATCTTTAGCATTAAAGAATTTAGAATCAGCAAGAATAGCTGTATCTTTAATAGTTGAATTTTTCTTAATTTTATCTAGAAGATTGCTGGCCATATTTGTTCCTTAACTATGATAGGAACATTATATCAAAAATATAGTTAAATTTCTAGGAAAAAAGATGCTCTAAACTAGATTTTTCTTCCAATTGCCATCCGATGACATCTGTCACTCGGGTTATTTGAGCCATATAATTCTTCTCATACATAGCCTGATAGTCAATGTAAGGCTCTAATTCGAATTCTTTAGGGATAACTGTAGTGAATGATATGACTTCAGATTGAATAGGATTAGGAGCCTTAAGATATACATACTTCAATTTCTCACCTTCTTTAATCAATTGATACTTCTTAAGTAATCCATTTTTCCTTAATAAATCATTAAAAACAATAGATCCCTTAACGTGTACAGGTGTTTTCTTTTTAAAAAGTGTTTCACCATTCGTTTCAGTGTACTTTTCTAATCCGTTCATACCAATAGGTGAGGCTATATCCTGAACCGGCAAAGACATAAATTCTTCCCTAAACTTTTCATTGAATTCCCTCAAAGCCTTCACATCACTATTAATAATAATTTCATAGGCTTCCTTAACTCTTAATTTACAAATTGCCGGTGTAGAAGACTTGATAGCTGCCATACCTACAATTTTTAATTTTGGCTTTGTGTATTCAATACCTTCATTATTATAGACATTAATCATGTAATTCTTTTTCTTGACCCAAATAGCCTTGTCGGCTAAAGCCTCTCTCTTCATATCAAGCTTTTGTTCATAGGCATTCGTATAATCAGCTAATTCTTGACAAAAAGATCTAATTTTAGGAGCAACAACACCTTCACATAGCTTGTCTAAATTTTTAATGATTTCATATGTAGACATCTTTTTCTGTGCTTCATACGGAAAAGCCATATCCACCAAATTCTGAAATGTCACATAAACAGAATCAGTGTCGGATGCTATAACGTAATCACCATGAGTATTACCTGTTTTTACATCAATAAACTTGTTAAGTTTTCTTTGAATCCAGATAACAGAAAGTCTGGCTGACAAAGTAATAGCTTCGGCAATACGAATATCATAAAAGCGAAAATATGGATTTCCACATGCACCGAAAGAGCTATTAAGCTGAATCTTTTTAGATGATTGTAGATTGTTGTATTTGGTTATAAGTGCTTCTATTTTTAATCTTTCAACAGGATCTTCAATCTTTTCTAAAAGTTTCTTTTGCTCATTCATTTTCTTTTTGTACATAGCTCTGTCTTTGTACATACGGTCCAAAATCTCAGGCAAAAATCCTCTAATGTCGGTTCTAAAGAATTGCTTATTAGGAGTTAAACAAACCTTATGGTTTTTAAGTAAAGAAGTATCTAAACCCTTTTGTAGCAAAGTTTCTACATCAATAATACCTCTATTTTCCTGCATCCAATCTGCCAATTCTTCTGGATAATCAACCGGATCTAACAAAGTTTCCGGACTTAAATTAAACATGATAATAAGCATTGGGTATAGACTAGTGAAGTCAAACGACGCCACCCATTCGAACAATCCTGGCTTAGGTTCTTTTACATACCCACCTTCGAATTGTTCATTTTTAATGTTTTCTTTTTTAGGTGGCATCATAATGCCTAATTTACTTAAATAATTCATGATAATTGTATCCCACATACGAACCTGTGAAAACACATCCTCATAATTAACTCGGGCATCATAAGCAAGAGTGATAATCTGTTCTATCAAGGCATTCTTTGCCTCAATTTTCATAACTAATTCTACGTCACCAATGTTATAATCAATAAATTTTTGATAATTTTTGGTGTATAAAGAATACAAACTTTCATATTCGGAATAATCGATTTTCTTTGTGCCGACCTCCACGCTACCAATGTGGTCTAACTTATAGTTTTCCTGGCTAGGTGTAGCCGAAAACTTGAGGTACATATCCAAATAATCAATACAAGCTATACCTAAAATACTGTAATAAGTGGCTTCGTCTTTACCTATTTTAACATTTTTAGATTTAATAATTCCCCATGGTGATAATTTGTATATTAAATTTTCACCTTCTTCACCCATCTTCAATCTTTCCATGCGATTAATGATGTATTGAATATCGAACCCGGCATTCAATTTCTTCATAAGAAGAGTTCTACAGGCATTCCAACCAGTTACTATATCTGGATAGTCACTAGACCAAAGCTTTATAAACTGTCTGATAAGGTCTTTTTCGTCGTCACAATGATAGTAAATAACATCTTGCCTATCAGTCGTGTAAACCTGATCTGTTCCATTACCGTAACCGAATACGTGGAACTTACCTTTAATCCAAATAGTTATAGCTGTAACAGGCTGAAATGCGTCTTCAGGTTGAGGAAACCCATCTTCTGAACCGACTTCAATATCGATATAAGCAATAACTATATCGGAAAAATTCCATTCTACATCATCCTTGTAGTAATCTGATATAAAGGAATATTCGTGACGATTGTCGCCATACAAAGGCACATTAGTGCCTTGATATTTCTTTTTAAAATCTCGGCAATCAGATATGTTCTGAAACTTAATTTCTTTGAGATTTTTGCCGTCTAAAGTACGAAATTCTGATGTTGCATCGGGTGTTGTAACATACAAACGCGGATTGTAATCAAATCGCTTTTTTACTCGCTTTCCATCAACAATACCTCTAAACAGAACATGGTTTCCCATGTTCTGAACGTTTGTATAGAAATTACTAGTCATAAAAAATAAATTTTCCTTCTGGATCGTTTTTTCGACAATCAGATTCAAATTCTCTAAAAGATTTGACTAATTTATCAAATTCTTTTCTACCTTCAGGTGTTTTCCACCAACCCATAATATCTACACGAACAGCACCAGAACTAGTGATATGAACAAAATCAGCATAAGTCTTAGGTTTATGCTTTCTTTTAAACCAAGATTTAATAGTAAGCCAAAGACTCATAAAGATGTAGCGACAGAAGTAGCTATATCAGCTTTAATTTCAGCCATCATATCCTTTGCCAAACGCTGAAGTTTAAAAGCCTTATGGTGAGCATGTGCGTCCAAAAAAAGCTTACGAATTTCGCGTTCATAACCTTCCGGTCCTGCACCATTAAATAGCTTACGCATATCTTTATCGTGCTTTACAAGAGGGGAACGACTCAATGAAACGAATCTGCCAATGTTACGAGGAAGCTTGCTGCTGAACGTCGATCTGTTTGCCATTTATTTCTCCATTATTTAAAAGTTCTTCACATTTAGCCATAAATTTTTCATGTTGGCCTGGGTGTACTGACTGAAAATTATGCCAAAAAGTTTCACGCTCCGTATCACCAAAAGTCGTCTGTCTTCCGTAATGAGGCATACCAGTAGCTAAAGCCCATGAATCTGATTCAGCAGGTTTGCCTTCAAATCTTAAAGGCATATACTTTATAACTTTAATGCCCTTCTTTTCAGCTAACCACGTGTATTCTTCGCACACATCTGACCTACTAGTTTCGATAGCAGAAGGTTTTCCTATAGTCAAAAAAGTAGAAACACTAATAGCCATGGCACTAGGTGCCACAAACGTATGTTCACCATTTTGAATGTGGTTAGTTCTTTGAATATTGCCAACTAAGGCTCCATCATAAGCCTGTTGCACGTAAAGATCAATAGCTTTGTCGTTTAATGGCAACGCATCAATATCCAAAAACATAATAACATCAAAATCAAATTTCTTGGGAATTTTTCCGATAAATTCAGGCCGAACGTCAACACCGTTCAGATGCCACGTGCCGTCAATAGTAAATCCATGACGCATTTGAGTGTGCATTTGATAAAATGGATATTTGTTTACGTTAAATTTATCAACCACTTTTCTTTGAGCAACAACAGCTTCTTGAGGTATGTTGCTCATAAAAAATGAGAATATTCCAGCTTTTATTTTCTCCAAGGAAACCCACCCGGATAGCGTTTAGCCATCTCTTCATTACCTTTCAAAAAGAACTCTTTTCTAACCGAAATACCAGTGCTACCTGCTGTGTAATTGACTGTGTATTTGCCAGTACAAATGCCTTTAGCCTGTTGTGGCAACACATGACACAAAGCCCTATCTACTTCCATAACACCTGGTTCACGAGCCTTTCTGTGCCAAATAGGAGTCATGTAAACAGCTAATTTGTGGTGTAGAAAATAACAATTAACATCTACTAAATGATCGTCTTTATTTAAAATTGTAGGGTAATCCGGTCCTAAACTTTCACAATCATCATGACATAAAAACCCTCCATGTTCATTTACAATGTTACGAAGTGAATACGCCCATCCATAAGGTCCACTTTGAATAGCTTCAAGACAATGTTCTATGTGATAAGGTTCTAATGTGTTATCATCATCCAAATACATGATGTACTCACCTTTTGCGAAGTAAGTAGCAGCAGCATAAATCTTATGACCATTCCATCTGTCTTGTCCAACTGAATATGGTAATTTTATTACGTCTAAATTTTTAAATGAATTATAACCATTAATTTTATTGTATAATTCATTATAAGCTAATATACCATCAGTGACTACAATATGTTGGATTTCTGCTAATCTTGAACCTTGCTGACTAGCTACTGAAGAAATACAGTTCAAAACAGATTCTCTTCCTGTCGTAGCCGTTATAACCGTAGCAGTCACAAAACTCATGATTTACCTCTAATCGACCTCTGGTGTGCAGCCCATCTTTTAAGACGCTTTTTAGAACCTCTTTTTGCACGGCCTTTACCACGCTTATTTAAACCTGTTCCGCTACTCATTTAATTTACCTCAAAAGTTAAATTAATATTAAATTTACTGTTTTCCGGTGGATCATTAGTATCTCTTGCATAACCACGTGGATTACACAACACTCTACAATCACCTATCATGTAATCAAAACTATCATGAGTGTGACCATGAACCCAATGTTTAATTCTAGGATTATCTAAAATAAATTTATCGAGATCCGAACTGTAAGCGTAATTTAACACATCTTGTCCAAATCTTGGATGTAATGATTTAAAAGAAGGAGTATGATGCGTCATTACAAAAAATTCTTTACCTGGATAATCCGATAACGCTTTTTTCAAAAGTGTCAAAGTTTCTTCGTGTTGAAGCACAGAATCTTCTGGTGTGTAATTAAAATTACCTTTTTTTATTGCACCGGCAAAATCATTCATACCTCTTTTCGCCACAATCATAGCAATAGGATGTCTATCATTCATACTCGTCCACATCGTTCCACCAAAAATCATCGTATTTTCGGTAAAAGGTGCTACTTCTTTATTTAAGAATTTAATTTTTGGGTAAGTTTCAAAAAATTGCCTTAAAATAGGCACAGTCTGGTCAAAATCATTTCCATAATGTTCATGGTTTCCCATAATATAGTATATATTTTGATATTTTTCAGAAAGTTCTGTAAAGAAAGCTTTAAAAATATCACGACAATAGCGTGATCTTTTATCTGTTCTATATTCAGATAGAACACAAGCAGTTTGAATATCTCCAGACAACAAAATTGTTTCTCCACCAGGCATAGGTGGCATTGCAGACCATTCTAAATGTAAATCTGAATATAAACTAACTTTCATGTTTTAATTTCCTTTCTTCGACTAACTTCAAAATCTGAATTTTTTCTTCTATTTCTAACCCAGACCATTTGGCTATTTCATCTAATTTTCTATAGCAACCTGAACAATACCCTGTCTTGCTACTAACACCACATTTTCTAGTACATGGGTCAATAGGTTCTGGAATTGGGTCTGACCAAACATCATTCATCAATTTCTTCTACTTTAACGCCACATTCTAATGCGTATTTTTTAACTTTATCTATACTAGATCCCCAACGAGTTTGTAATTCAGGAGACAATTTTGGTCCTACAAATCTAGTAATTCCAGCTTGGACTAATTGAACAAAACAGCGGTCACAAGGCAACAATGGCCAGCCATAAATTGAATAACCTTGTATAAATTGATCTTTACAAAAGATTAAAGCATTAATTTCAGCATGTACAATTCGGCTATATTTTTCTTCTCTGTTTTCATAATTACTAATGGAATAACTATCATCCATTTTTTGAGGAAAACCGTTAAATCCTAGTGATGCGACAGAACGATTAGGACGAACAATCACAGCACCTACTTTAGTGCTAGGATCTTTGGATTTAGAAGAAACGTATTTAGCTAAACCTAAATAAAATTTGTCCCAATCTTTATTGGGCATTTTCTTTCTCTAAAATTTTAGCGGATATTACTTTAGTATAATATGCAATGTGCATACCATCTTTATCGTAAAATATTACTTCACCAGGGTGATTACCTGGACCAATATCACCCGCTTCAACAATTACTGAAGGTAAATTTTCTCTGTCTACTAACCATTTTTTATTCATGTAATCCTCTTTGATTCTAAATATTTTTCATGTTGAACAATTTCACTAGAATTTTGGTCTGCCCAAAAACCCCAAAATCCATCATTAACAGTTTTACCGCGAGTAAACAAAGTCCACGTTTGTCCTGACTTAGGAATTTCTACCCAATGCAAATTGGCTGGCAAAAGAATATCTTGACTTTCATCTAACCATCTCATTTTCAAACAATCAACATAATTAACTGAACCAGGACCATACCATTTAGTACCCCATGGAGTATGAGCCCAATAACCGCCTTTTAAAACGATAGTAAGATACCAATTCCAGGGATGTGAATGAAAAACTGGATCATCTGATTGCAGAAATTGATGCAAAAACACATTAAAATTAATGTCTTTGCGTTCTCTTTTGGTAGAATCTTCATAAGCAATATAATAACGATTAAGATAGGGTATCTTCCCTTCTCGGTCGTAGATAGTGTATTTTCTACCTTTTTGTTCTAGCTTGTTCAGCAACCATTTTATCATAACAAAATGTTATCATAAAAACACTTTAATAAGTAGTTTTTTCCATTTTATTCCCAATGGTGTATTTGGCTTTACAAACCCAATCAGATTTGTCTTTAAAGGACAGTATTTTAATTTGACTAAGAGGAGCCAAATCTGCATCGGTCAAATTAGGAATTATTTTTAATAGTTCCCATTGCTCTAATAGTTTTGCTATAGTATTTCTTCGCTGATAATCGTTTTCGGTAATTGTGGATGGTTTACCGTCAAGTATAAACATTTCTTTAAAGTGTAAAATAGCATAAAAACCTTGTTTGTGTAATATATTACAACTTTGCCACAAAACGTTTTCAGTTTTAGATGCAACACCAATACGAGTCAAAGATTCTCGTATAATATTAAAACTATCTGGTTTTGTTAAAGTAACTTGTACACCGACACCCTTAAAAATATCACTCATTATTACCACCTGTATCTAATTCTTTTCTTATCATAGCTAATTGGTCTGTTGAAATAATATTTAGTGCATCTAATGCTTTACTCTGATTGTAGCCAAAATATTTCTTTAATAATTCAACATCATCCATTTTAACTGGTTTAGCCCAAGGTATAAATGGTCTTCTTTTAGCCTTAATAGAATTAAAATAAAAATCATACTGGGTCTTTTTAGGCAATTCAGGTAATCTATTCATTTCGGCTGCGTAAAACAAACAATCCTGTTGATAACTAAGAGCCTTATTGACAACAAAAGGCACATAATCGCTTTCTTCTTCAAGAAGATATTTTTTTGTCGTCAAAATCGACGGTATTAGCTCTTTGAATAGATCTGACACGTTCTTTAGCCCTGTTTAAATAATTAATAGTTTCACTAATACCATTGATATCATCACCCAATAAACCTATTGCGCTATTACATTCATCACACAACCACCCTCTAAAAGCCAATTGAGAATCTGTTATATTAGGATCATGGTCACAAACATAAGCTTTTCTAGTACAAGATTCTATCTCACATTTTGAAGGCATCGGTGGTGCATGCTTCCTAACTTCGTCCACAAACTTGTTTCTAATGCGTCTACAAGACCGACATCTAGTGTCTTTACCATCTCTTGAGTGGGAATGATTAGGAAACTCCTGTAAAAGTTTAAATTCTTT
>Ga0116227_10017299_pt1 | contig 10096 bp, 6 predicted proteins | sample S1TSphgellanicum_FD_89693 | JGI IMG/M metagenome (GOLD analysis project Ga0116227, IMG submission 89693) | Host-associated microbial communities from peat moss isolated from Minnesota, USA - S1T2_Fb - Sphagnum magellanicum MG | ecosystem: Host-associated > Plants > Peat moss > Unclassified...
GAGAAACTGTAGTCAAAAGCACACTTTGACGTTCTGAATTTGCTTATCGATGCCTACTCAAGCTGCAAGAGATTCCTCGCCTGGATCAGGAGCGTTGGGAGCACTCTGCAATTATTTCACATGTTGCGTCGGATACAACAATGATCGACAAATGAAGGGTGCCATTGGGTGATCTTTAGCAAGTCTTGCTGCAGATGTAGAACTGAATGAGGCCCAAAGATTTGGATCTTGCAAAAGTGTGAATGTGATCATAGTATGATCTGCAACTGCTTTAGTAGCAGCCTACTCATTTATGGATGAATCCCAAGTAAGTCGAACCCGAGTTTCACTTTGGTAACATCTGTACCAGAATCTTGCCTTTCTCCCTCACCTGCTTCAGATCCTCCGGTTCATCATCAAGAAGGCCAGGAAAGTACACTAGAATTCCTAGAAACATAGGCAGATATCTTAGAAAGCTCACCAGATTTGCATATCCATAAATGTGGGATCCAATGAAAACTACATTGTACTGCAGTCTCTCCTTGAGAGATTTCTGCCCGAGGCCGGTCGGCCCAGCGAACTGGTAGAAAATCACAGAAGGGCCTCAGGTCCTTTTCCTGGGATTTTTTACTTTTAAAAAATAGTGACAGGCTGGCTGGTACCTTCCGCTTGTCAGAAGATCCGAAAAATAATGCACAGCCCAAAGGAATTGAATGCAGTCGGTATAAAAGTACTGCTGCGAATTTTTTCCTCCGGTCTGCCCATTTTCCCGGTTTATTTTCAGATTGTCATGCCTAGGCATGTTTTGAGTGCATGTTATGCACGTTATGCACACATTAAAGGGGTATGTAACCTATTACTCGGCATCTTATGTGAGGTTACTAGTGCAAAACATATTGTATTATATGAGGTTACAAGTACAAAACATGCTTGAGTGTCACTTGAGAAAATATGGATGGGAGAATGGGCAGACTAGAGGAAAATATCAGAAGGACTTTTGTACTGACTGCATTCATTTCCTTTGGCCTGACTGATGTTTTCCGACTCCCAGTAGAGCCTGGTTTGCACCTTCCACTGCAGATGGTCCCAGTTGCTGAAAACAGGTTTCTTCAGGCAGGAAGGGAACAGAAACTACGAAGGAAAAATCCAGGCAATGCTTTACGCATGACGAAGTCTCACTTACGACGCAAAGCCATTGGCGTTAAAAATGGAAGGAAAGTGAAAAAATATGCTGGATGAAAATAACTGTGACATTGGTCTATAACATTGCTAATCAATCTAATAAACATGTTGGGTCCTAGAGAAATTTCATGCAAGAATCTTGAGTCCCATATATTGCACTTTTACATAATGAAGTAAAAAACTTGTGTTTGTTTTGGATAACATCCATTTTTTTGGTGTGATTTTTAAAAATTTATGTCATGAATTCTATTAAAACCCACCAAAAATTGGAAAAAAGGTCAAAAAAATTGCAAGAGTTTTATTCATGTATCAATAAGGTAGTCAAAAATATATAAGGACTTTTTTTGCCTTTGGTATTTTGTTAATATCCAAATTTGGTTAAATCAATGTATGTTCATGATTAACAGCTTGATTTTGAAGGGAAATTTTCTATTGGATATATAGCAAGGTGTATATATGTTTTTGATATTCTTATAATTGTACTTACATGTATTTGGTTACTTGTGATTGATTGTTCATTTTGAATAGAAAATAATCATATTTTGTTCTCCTTTTAAAGGTATTAGGAACCTAAATGGCAAGTGTTATTTAAACAAGGTGATTTAAATAGGAATGAATTGATAAGTATTGATTTAAATAAAACTAGCAAGCCTTATACAACCAAAAAATAGGGAATTTAACAAATCAATTACCACCAAACATAAGTAAATTGGGAATGGGTAAAAACTAGTAAACACCTAATAGAAAAAAAAGGTGGGGGATAGAAAAAACTACTTAACATCAATAAAAAAGAACATGAAGGAATGGATAAAAACCAATATAGATATCAAATAAAACCAAAATGGGGGGAATGCCTTAATGTTGTAACAATGTGCATTAAATTGAAACAAATGTCCATCAAATTGAAAAAATGGTAAATGGGTAAAAATTAATAGTATGAAATAGAAAGAAAAAGGAATTTGGAGGAAATGCAAATACTTAATGTTGTTGATAGAGTATTTAAAACAAACTAATGAATCTTTGGTGGACACGTCAACCACCTTTAGATTCATCAACATAATCTCATGATGTTCATGATGTTCCTTCATGATGTTCATGATAACCTTTTTGTTCTATCTCTTCATCTTCTTGATGAGTTTCTTTAGAATCTATTGCTACTATTTGATTATCAACAATGTGACCATAATCTTTTAAGGATTCATTTTCAGAGCTTGAAAAATTCCTATTAAAATTTCCAATTTTGAGAAAGGGGTGGCACTAGCAAGTTTATGTTTCCTTTGAGAACGCCTTTCAACTTGTTGCCATAAAATGTCATAGTGATATTTTTTCTCTTCATCTCACATAGGCATTGTTGGAATTTTGGTGATGTTTATACTATCAAAATTGAGTTGTTTCAAAGGCATTTGAGCACCAAGGTTTTCAATGATCCATAAATTGGCTTGCATAATTACCAATTGTTCCATCTATTTCATGGACAACCTATTCCTCTTTTTGGTTTGAACTTGATTCCATATTAATCAATTCCTTTCACACATTGAAGTGTCATAAATTAACCTTTTGCAATCTAGGCACATGCCTCCTGAACTTTTCCCACCATGAAATGGGCTACAACATCAAGTTTCAAAGTAAGGCAACCTCTCTATTAAAATTTCCTTCCTTGCAAAAAAGTTGTAACAATTCATCTTCTATTGGATTTTGATCAATAATTTTTGGAAAATCCGCATCAACATAAAAATCCAACTTCCATGAGATTTTTTTGCTATAGAACCATCATTTTTCTTCCATAATGGATGGGGGACAAAACAACCACATGGATGGGCTGATGGAACCATTCCCATCATTAAGACCATTGTTGTTTTATCTTTAAGTGATGAGTTAAATTCAATTTTTTTTTGCTTTCACAAGTGATGTACTAATTTTATTCAAGAATTCATATAACAAGCTAGTTGTATAACCTCTTTTAGCTACCAAATTTGAAATTGTATAAAATGGCTATAAATTTATAACTATTTTTTGTGCATTCTTCCAAAAATCATGAGAAAAAACATAGTTTTTAAAGATGTGAGCTTTTTGAATTCGAAAATCATTTCGTTTAAACCAAGCATTCGAAACTACCATTTGCTTTGAACTTTTATGAACCTTCATTAACCATTTTTAAAATATGAACATCATAACAAAATGGGTGTTGGAAAATTCAAGGAAATCTAGTTCTCCAAGTGTCCTATACATTGTTAACACCTTGGGTTTTTTTGTGACAAATGTCACCATTTCTTACAATGTTTGACACTTCTTTCACCTAATCAAATTTTTCAATGTGCTGAATTATGAATTCAAAGCAATGTGTGACACAAGGATTCCATATATTGTGTGGTTATTCAATAATAGTCATCATGCCCATAAGCTTGTAATTGCTTACATTGTAAATCATAACTTGTATGACATTGATAGGCCCTACATCTTTTATGACCTATTTAATGTGACCATGGATATAAGTAGTTATAAAGCTCGATCTTCTTTCATACTAGTGATGTCGCAACCCCACTTTGGGGCTAAGTGTGAAAAGGTAACTCACACTCCCAAAAGTGGGAAAATGGAGTCCTCCGAGACTCCCGAAAACTCAGAAGACGATTTGAGGGGTCAAATCTCCTCGCCTTGGTGCATTCTTTATATCAATGGAAAGCTCTTGAAGTTTAGATGTCCAAAATGGGCTCGCATTGCCCATTTGGACATCTGCAGCCCAAGTTATGGGCAAAAGAAGGGCCGGGAGTCAAACTGGCAATTTGACTCCTGACCACTAAAAGTCAGGATTCGACCTCTTCTCGACGTCGCCTTAAGGAATGCGACATGGCGTTAAAAAGCTCTTGTCGAGAGCTACAACTTTGGTTTAGAGCTCGTCCCGATTCGAGTTCGGGGCAAGGAGCTATCACCGTCCAAAGTCCCGGGACTCCAACCCGAGACAATTTCGGGACTCCAACTTGGGAGTCCTGGGAAAAAGAGCCATTTGGATGTAGCCTTGGCGGAGAGCTACAGAGTATACTATATGGGGGAAGGTGGTGGCTTCCCCCGAGTCCGGGCCGTGGTGAGTCTTGTGTGTAAAAGTGCCAGTGGCTTGTCCCAACACCCAAGGGTGTTCCCAAATGTGAACTAACCCTCTTGTGGTTGGTTTTGGATTCAGATTCGTGCTTGATCTCCTAGTCCATCTTCCTAGTCTAATCCCGGGACTTCTAGCACGCCCCTCTACCCCTCTTAAGTGCTGGAAGTCGGGAGCGCCCCTCAAGTCCCAACTTTTCACAACTACACATAGTTGGACCCTCAAGTGGGTTCAACCCGGGACTTGGGAGTGCGTCAAGTGAAGTTCAACATGTTCCAATTCCAACCTTCTTTGCCATCCCATTTTGCATTTCAATGTACAAAAAGAATTAAGGACAACAAATCCAAATTACAAATAAATAAAAGTTCACTGTATATGCAATCAACATTTAGATTATGATAAGTTGAATTATCAAATGCACATACCTAAAAACCAAATAGATTTTTGAATATAGGGTTTAAATAATTCGATAACAAGTACTTCTATGGCTAATGTTCCAAAGAGATGAAAAAGTTCTTGCACAACTTGGGGCTTCATTAAATCTTTTAATTATTGGTAGCTTTTGAAGTATCCTTTTCCAAGAAAATGGAATAGAAAATTCTATAACAATTCCAAAATCATCAAATAGGCTAAATAACAAAAATTGTTTTAAAAAAAAACTATTTACATTTGACAATACCATAGCCTTGGGTTAGGTTTGATGCATTAAAAATGAATAATTAATTATTTCCAAAAAATGATTTTTTTGTTTAAAAAATAATTATTAAAATTTTCGTTAATGAAAATGAAATTTTTTAATGAAATTCATTTGAGCCTTCAATTGCCTTCCAATAACACTTATGTTTTAGTGTTCACACTTTCATCCCCACACCTATTTCTGCCTACTAACTACACTTTTAATGCTCATGAAGAAAAATATCATTAATTAGGTGAATTACAACTAAATCTGTGTGGGGATACTCATCAATATTGTGACATTTTTTTTAATGATTGATGAAGAGCATGACTTTTTTTTACCAACTTCTACAAAATTTTAAATTTTTTTCACTTTCAAAGTGCATTTATCATTTTTTTGTCATTTCCAATGTGGTTTCATCACATTTTTAGATACTTCAACGTTTTTTTTAACAAAAAATTCGTTCAAAGTTTTTAATAATTATTTAATGTCAAACCTAACCCATAGTTATGGTAGTTATGGAACCAAGAAAAACACCCAAGTTCAAATATTAAAAAATGATAAACGGCCAAGTCCTTGAAACTAAAATTAAACAAAAACAAGTCAAGAAACTTGTTTGAAACCAAAAAACAAAACATTGTATGGTTTATCTTGAAATAACATTGGCAAATCCAAACTTAGGATAGTCAGAAAAAGCCCTTGTTGCCACCTTTTATGTGAGCACTCCTCCAAAATAATGGTATTTCTAAAATAGTCACTCCAACTTTTTCATGTATTTATTTTCTATTTAAATTGCTTTCACTTCAATACACAAAAAGAAGATCTTGAAAAAATGGTGCAAAATCCTACATTCCAACATTGCACAAATATTAAAGAGCTTATCAAGAATGCACCCAAAAAAAAAGTAAGACTAATGCACAAAAAGACAAAGAACTCAACTTAAGAATGCACAAAAAAAATAGTGCACAAAAAAGAAATATATAAGAGTAAAAAAAAAAACAAAAACAAGGCAAAAGGGACCTTACAACCCTAGAACCTAAAAAAAAAGACTCAAACCTTTAAAATAGTATGAACACGATGTATCATGAATTTTTCTTGCGTTATTTTAGGAATACCGCTATTTTGTTGTTTACTATACTATTTTCAATCAAAGCACCAAAAAAAACCAAACTAGTGTGAAGTGGGCATAATTAATTTTATGTATTGGCCAAGGTTTAATATTCAAAAATTCATTTAACATATGTAACCACAATAAATATATGTAGGCTTGAAAAGTTTTCCAATGTTCTGCAAAATTGTGAATCTAAATTAAGATAAATGACCAACATGGGTTAGAATGACCCAACCCCCATGACTCCAACAATTCCGTTTGGGATGAACTAGTGTTCATCCTAGTTATTAAACCTCCTAGAGTTAAAAAGGTTGAGGCAAAAAAAAAATTTGCTCGCCCTCTAACAGTCAATTTTTTTTCACCTCATACTACCCATGCTCACCCCCAACTACCCCATTTACCCACCTACCCCACTCATTTTACAATGGAAAAACCTATATCTCTTCTTGGTTAAACTTTTCAAAATATATATTATTTAAATAAAATTTTATTTTAATTCTGAAAGTAAGTCAGATTTTATTTTCTGGCTTTATTTAATAATATGTTAATATATGTTTATAACAAAAAAAAATTTAATTCAATATTTTTGAACATAACAATATATAATAAATAGTTTATATTGTATCATATGTATGTAAGATATAAAATACACGACATATAAAATTATGTATACATATTATATATAAAGTTTTAAACTAAATAGTATTTTATTGTGGACTTCACTTGATAAAAAAGTAAAACATAATATTCATCCATGAAAAAATATATATTTTTACCCAATAGTTTTATCATATAAGATCACTTATATATAATATATGAAAATATTAACGTATATATTATATTAATAAAAATATTTTTAAATAAAATGAATATAATATAAAAATTATTTATTTGATTTATGATTTTTTCATTTCTTTAAGTATTTATGTTTTGAAATTAATTTATATTTTATAAATATATAATCAAATTCATATTATAATATAAAAATTAACATGTATGTATTTAATATACCATATTTAAATGTATTATATTTCTTAAATGCACTATGTAACATTGAATGGTTTTGAGAATAACATTATTATATGTTGATACATCATATTTTATGAACTATTTGTATTAAATTTCATAATTAAAATGTACTATGTAATACAAATTCCTATTTTTAATATTTTCTTTCATTCGGGCACAGTATGAAAAATATAATGATGGTTAAAGAAAAAATGTTTCGTTGAAATTTATTGAAATGCAAGATTTACATGCAATTTTCTTCAATTCAAGTATTGTTTTAATTATTTTTATGATTTTTTGTGTAGATTTTTGAAAAGATTTCATAATGAAGTTTAAATCATTTCATTTGGACATAATATGAAAAAGATATTACTAATTAAAGTTGGCTTTTGGAAAAGTTTTAATTGCATTTCAATTTAAAACTGAAATGCAAGTAAAAGGTTTAACCCATATGTTTTATTTTTGAATCTCATCTCACAAGCTATATAAGAAACATGTTTCCCCTTGATTATTCACACAAAAATGCATATGCCAATTTGGGACGAGGGAAAAAACGCTTGACGTTAAATGGAAATTGCAACATGAATGAAATAATTTGAATTAACTAATTAATATTAGATTATCTGGATTCAATGATTAATATTAGATTATCTGGATTAAATAATTAAAATTAAATAATTAAAATATTCAAAATTTCTTAGTTGTTCATATGTTAATGAATTTATTTCTTTGTATTAAGTTGTCATCGATCACCAAGCAATTGATGAATTTGTTAAGAATTTACTAAGACCAAAATTCAATTAATTCATTACAAAACCTAATGAATTCATTAGTGGATTTAAACTTTTTAGGTACTAGTAACACCATATTAGTTCAAACAATTAATATATAATAGTTTAGGGTTAGTGAGCAAGCTTTCTCATATCGCATAGAATTTCACATATTACATGGGACACAATGACTTTTTGTTGTGATATATGAAGGTATTGCCCATCTTGGATAACCTTTTTAGCAGGGGATTTGCCATTTTAATGTAGGTATTGTCTTTTTTGTTGTTTTCATAGTGAAAATTTCTTTTAGTGGATATATGTAATGTAGCATGGGGTTATAGATTCAAGTATTGCCATTGAGTTCATTTTCATAGCAAGGAAATGTATTTTTGGATAAAGGTAATGCAATATCAACGTGTTTAAAAATATGATGAGAGTATTTGTTTTGTTGGTGTACAGAGTGAATAATCACAATTGAATGTGTAGGAATTACATTCACCCATACTTTGACATTTGTATTGGATATTGACAATGTAGGTATTGCAGTTTTCTAGAGTTTTTAGTAACCCTAACCTAAGTGATAGAGGGGCAAGTATTTGTAATATCTACATATTAAAACCTTTACATAAATGAAATATTATTGGTAGTATAACTTATATGGGAATTGCATGGACTTGGTTTTTTTGCATTTCAATTCCAACGGGACCTCAATTTTATCATGAAAGTATTGCAAAATCTAGGTCCATTTTCATTCAAGCTCCACCATAGTATGATTAGTCCATTGTATGCAATACCTTCATTTTTCATTTTTGATGTTGTGATGAAAAATATTTAAAAGAAGAAAATAAAATAAAATTGTGTAATATTCACATATGAGGCATAGACTGTTGGTTAGATTTTTTCATGTTTCACATAATACCCAAATGTTGGGATTAAAATATACATATTTAATAATTAAAATTTTTGACAAAGATAGTTTTGAATTTTTTTTAATTTTAAAAATAAAGAAATTAAAAAATTGATTATGAAGAAGAAATAGAAGAAAAATAATTTAGAACAAGAAAAAAGATAAAGAAAGTTTTAGAACGAACAATAAAAGTACAAAACATTAGAAAAATAATGTAAAAGAAACAAAAAAATTTCAAAAAAAAAAGTTTCATTTCAATCATAAATGACATTGTTTTCATATGTGGGTACTGCATGTTGGGATTAAATCTCCAAATACTATTAATATTTGCCATAATTGGCAATACCTACATGTTACCCATATAGTAGGTGTTAGTTTTGGGAACTCCAAGCCATTACAAACATGGTGTTAAAACTTAAAATTGACACGAGTAGTGGAATGCCCAGAATCTAAACCTTCAACCTTTATATGTAAATTTAACTGTCGCAACCCTAGCTTTGGGCTCGCGACCAAGGCAAAGGGGGTTGCAAGGTTATGGGTCGAAAGAGAAGAAGCCCGAGAATCAAGGCAAAGGCATTACAAGGGTGCGGGCCAAAAGGAAGTCGGGGAGTCACATCACATACTCCTGGGAGTGTAAGGAGTGTAAGAAAGTGTGAGGGAGTGAACACTCACACTCCCAAGGCAACTCCCACTTTGCGAGATGGAATCTCGGTGGACTCCCGAAACTTCAGAGAGCAATTGCAAGGGTCAAACCTCAATGTCTTGTGGCGTTCCTTATATCATTGGAAAGCTCTTGGAACGTAAATGTCTAAAATGGGCTCGCATTGCTCATTCAGACATCTGAAACACAAGTTATGGCCAAAAGAAGGGCCGGGAATCAAATTGCCAATTTCACTCGCGATCACAAAAAATCGGGAATCGTCCCGATTTACTTAGCTGGAGGGGGCGTGCCACATATCGTTGGAAAGATCTCGATGAGAGCTACAACTTTGCTTTAGACTACACCTTAATCGGAGGTCTGCTTGCAAAGTTATGGGGCTCCAAAGTCGCGGGAGTCCCATGTGGCGGGATTTCGGGACTCCCACTCGGGAGTCCCGGGAAAAATAACCATTTGAATGTAGCCTCCGTGGAGAGTTGTAGAGTATACTATAAGGGGGAAGGTGGTGGCTTCCCCCAAGTCTGGGCCGTGGTGAGTCTTGTGTGTCCGTGTTGCCCATGGTTCGTCCTAACACCAAAGGTGCTCCAATTATGCACTAACCACTTTGTGTGGGTTGTGTGCAGGCCCGTGTGAATGAGTGAAGCTTGTCAACTCTTCCTAGTCCCATCCCGGAGCTCCAACACGCCCCTCTACCCCTCAAAGTGTTGTGAGTTA
>Ga0116227_10017302_pt1 | contig 10093 bp, 10 predicted proteins | sample S1TSphgellanicum_FD_89693 | JGI IMG/M metagenome (GOLD analysis project Ga0116227, IMG submission 89693) | Host-associated microbial communities from peat moss isolated from Minnesota, USA - S1T2_Fb - Sphagnum magellanicum MG | ecosystem: Host-associated > Plants > Peat moss > Unclassified...
AAACTGGTTTTGCGTGCTAGGAGGTAGAGTGAGGCTTGAATGTTGGTCTGCTCTTTTGGAAAAGAATATGCTTGGGCAGAAAACATGATCTTATGAGGGGAAAGAAGCGGTGAAGGACTGAAACTGGGTCTTCATATGAGCAACCGCAGATATTCTCACATGGTCAATTGCAGATATAAGCTAACTCAATGGTTTGAAGCTGAAAATCGTAGTGAGTGAGTGGGCCATCTCCAAGTGTGAATATAGCTGGTGCTGTGGTAAATCCCAACTGTCCGCTCCCCTCTTCTCCCTTTTCACGTCCCTCGCCCCAACTCTGCCATTGTGCATACTCCTCCCCACTAAACACCCATTTGCCAACAATTTGTGGGACGGGAGTGGCAATTATAAATTCTGGTTCCTCGCAAGAGACTTTGGATTTTTTTTCATTGCCCGTCTCAAGTTACAGAAGCAGGCACGAATTGAATGTGTGCGGAGATTCACGTAATCGAAAGACAAGAACGAAGTGGAGAGAAGATGAGTTCTCGGAAAGCACCGTTTGCCACATTACACGATAAGACCAGCTATGAGCCAAGGCGGGAGGGGACATCGGCAGCAGCGCCATGGATGAAAGATCAAGTGTCGCCCAACATTGGCCGTGCCACTACTATCGGATCTTCCTACATTGCTTCTAATTCGCAGACAGCTCCTTATGCGACTTTCCACAACCAGCCTCTCTTTCGACAGGTGACACAGACCACGAATTCCGATCCTAAAACTTTCAAATTGTAGCATGCATGACGAGCATTGTGTACAGCAATGTTCAAGGTATCATCATCCTTCTTGCGATTTGGTAGACTTTGCGCACAGAATCTGACAAAGGATTTAACATGAGATTTTCTGAGAGGTCGAGTTTATGCGGGGATCGTGGCGGAGTATCCAAGAATAGGCAAGCATTTATGACGAGCATTGTGTAAAACAATGTTCAAGGTATCATCATCCTTCTTGCGGTTTGGTAGACTTTGTGCACATAATCTGACAAAGGATTTAGCATGAGATTTTCTGAGAGGTCGAGTTTATGCGGGGATCGTGGCGGAGTATCCAAGATTAGGCAAGCATCTATGACGAGCATTGTGTGAAGCAATGTTCAAGGTATCATCATCCTTCTTGTGATCTGGTAGTTGCGCACAGAATCTGACACGGGATTTTAAATGAGATTTTCTGAGAGGTCGAGTTTATGCGGGGATCGTGGCGGAGTATCCAAGATTAGGCAAGCATCTATGACGAGCATTGTGTGAAGCAATGTTCAAGGTATCATCATCCTTCTTGCGATCTGGTAGTTGCGCACAGAATCTGACACGGGATTTTAAATGAATTTTCTGAGAGGTCGGGTTTCTGCGGGATCGTGGCGGACTCTCCAAGATTAGGAAGCATGCATAACGAACATTATGTAAAGCGAAGTTCAAGGTATCATCATTCTGCACAGGATTTAACATGAAATTTTGTGAGAGGTCCAAGCTTCTGCGGAGATCTTGGCGGAGTTTCCAAGATTAGCAAGAAATGTGGTCAAGTTTCTGCGGGGATCGTGGGTGGCGGAGTGTCCAGGGTTAGCAAGAAATGCAAATTCTGGACATTCATATAGCTTTAAAAGGCTCTCTCTCTATTTGAATTTTGACTTGGTCAGTTTCTACGCTTCAGACATAGAACTACTCGAGGTGCACAAGATTCGCGTTCAGTCTACAGAAGAAAATCCATTAGGTCTCTCTCTCTCTCTCTCTCTCTCTACAATATATATATATATATATATATATATATATTTATTTATTTATTTATATTTTTTTTCAATGGCATGAACTTATAAAATGACAGGATGCTGAAATGCGGCTGGATGCTCCATGGGAGAAAGGTCCAGAGCCACCAGCTCTGCGTTCAACATATATTGAGCCTTACTATGAAGATGGAGATTCTGGAAAACAAACACCAGAAGAGGTATGCAACTTATACAGTTAGCATTCATACCCAAGTTGTTTGTGCAAAACTCTGTCATTTACCTCACTTTTTTGTGCCTTTAAGGCATTGACGAAGAATCTATATCTCACTTGTGTTGACCTACGATCTAGTGATGCACGATCAAGTAATCCATTCTTTGTTGCATCCATTTGCTTTTATGAATTTTGTATTTGCCACAAATGTACATAGCCCTTTTATGGGTACAAATTGTGTGCATCCTCCGGTGATGCTTTATTGAAGCGGCAAAAGTCTTCGAAGCAGGAGCAATTAGTGTCCAATTGCCTAGCCACACCTGAGCTATCTGGATTGCCTTCCTTGCAGACCATTCCTTTTGGAACTGCAGAAAATATTGAGCAACAGAAGCAGGCTAGCCCTCTATCTCTCTTTGAATGCATGCATCATCAAAGCGCTTTGATCTTTCATAGAATACATTTTTCATCAGAAAAACCTGGACATAATTTAGTAGTATATTTGGAGCACACCTTACATGAAAGAATAGTTCATATGGCATTTATTGCCCTATCACTTTTTGGTTAAGATTTATTGCCCTTAAGGCCTTTTGGGTAAGGCCTATCATAGATGATTGCCTCAGTTTCTGCAATGGGTCTATTTCGTGTATGACATTGTTAAAAATGATGGCCTCAGTTTTTTCTGAAGTTCAGGTCAGGCTTTGGGAGTGGGATATTCTCAAAATTTTGGCCTGACCTTGGTTCTTGCCTTCCATAGGCCCTATTTATGGAATGCCTCACTCCTAGGGCCTAAACCTACACATTCACCTCCTCTGTACACACTACACACCCTGCAACTCATAAAGCATGGATGCTGTATTGGAATCAGGAAAAACTTGAGCCGGTGAGGTGATGTACAAATCAATGTCAACTTGAGTTCATTGCAATCTCCTGAACATAACATGATGGGCATATGGCAGGATAGTGATGGAACAAAGGATGATGCTCCATGGGACAAGGATCAGAGACTAGTCCATGTCACAGGACCTGCATCCCAAGAGTACACCAAAAATATGCCCTATGGAACTTCCGAAAATATTGAAGACCAACGCCAGGTATGCTATTTTATTTTGTGTGTCCTGCAAATCTTTGACATTCCCATTGATGAGTGTGTATAGAACCTGAATTCTAGCAGAGATACACAAGAAGCTCAAGGTATAGCAGAGTTAATCTATTTGGTGATTAGAGAAATCCAATGGGGTTTAGAAGCCCTCTTTTGGCATGGTGGTGTAAGGGCTCTACATACCTTTAGATACTCTCTTTGCATATTTGATGGCTGTTTGATTTATGGCTTTAATTCTTGGAGCCATTGTTACTGTATGTATATCTCTCTAGTAAAATCTTGTTCAGACTTCATAAGCACAGGTCATGGCCTCATTTTAACCAACTCATTAGACACCCAGAACCTGTGGGAGTAGAAATATGACATGAGATAGAGTTGTGATTTTTTATGGTAGCAGGCAAATGTGGAGCTGGGTACTCTTTGGGACAAGGACCAGCAAGTGCTACAGTCAAACAGGAGAAACAATTATACCATGGATCCTATTTTTTGTGCGGCATCCTCACATACCGCTCCATTTGCAACCTTTGATAATGATATCCCTCCTCAGGTCCTTCACCCCACCCTCTTTCTTTTCCAGCTTCTCTTATGCTAGATCAATTAGCATAGTTCAAACTTTAATGCTCAAAACACAATGAAATCATACCAAAGACCCCATTCACTTTCACAATTTGCAGCCCTTGATTGGTAAATGAAGCTTGTGGTCAAACCAATTCTGTCATAATGAATTTAAGCAGGCATGATAACTCTAAACCCTAGAGCTCAATTTTGTTCATAAACCATTATAAGCCATTGTGATGTGGCATTACACAGGTGCAGGTTTCCAGGTGTTGATTGCCCAGGTCTCCTCCCCTAAGTGAAAATTGGACCTTGGGGCTGCATATTCTAACACTGAACTTAAATGGGTTATTCTTTCACTGGGGTGCTGGTTGTAGCCAAACAGGACAACATTTCATCAAGCACCTTGGGATCGTGATGAAGTGCACTACAATAGGGTAACCAAGTCCCATGGCTCCTGAAACCTCAGGGATTTTCCTTATATTCCATCATTTGATTTTGTCTTCAATATGTTTCTGCCATTCATTGTTCAATTCCCTTCGTATTGGGTAGGTACACCAAAGAAACTCCAGCCCACACACTCCCGTTACAGCTCCATTTGCAACTGATTGCAGTTAACAAAGTTACAGGTATTTCACCAGTCTCAACATCTCGATCCTGTCACCAGTTTGAGCCAAAACTTCTAAACTAGTGAGCTGAGTCACCAGTCACCACCAGTGTTGGGCAATTATCTGATTTATATTTTTTAATAACCTCCAGTTCTGGTTTTTGAAAATATTCAGAATCAAAGAACCTTTGGTAGTTTTCATGAAATAAGTGAAAAAGAACTGGCAAATTTGTAGGGGGTTATTTGACTGGTTCTTGGCCTTTTGAAATATACCAAAATCAGTTCTTAGATTTTTTTTGAGAAGCACATTTATGTATCAGAACTGGTTCTCTGATTTTTTAGAAGTGCCATGAGAACCATCCATTACTTGGTGCCACTTCTAATAACTGCCCAATACTGATCATCAACTGCATGAAGACATTGAGATATTACAGGAAGGAGATTCTGCATTCTAAACTTTGAGCTATTAAACCCATATGAAGTAAGGTGTGAGCCTTTGGCTTTGACTATTGAACAGCCCACTGCTAAAATCCATTGAACCGTAAGAGTGGGTGTGATTGCAGTGGTTGCAGCACTTACAAACAACTGTCACTTAGTCATCAGCCATAATAATATGTTTGTGAAATCTGCAACTTCTTCAATGTACTGATGAATCAAGAGAGAAAATGCCATCAATATCTCAACATATAGTGCACAGTTTGGAAAACAAACTCCAAGTCCCTTACAGCAAGGTCATGCAGTAAGCATTTTTGGCTCTAATGACCAATGATTCTTGTGACAAATTGTTACAAACTATCAGAGCTGAGACTATGTCTTCCATCAAGAGAGGGTGAAACATGTTTGCAAATAAATATTATGTTGAGGCAGGCTCAGGAGTTGGAGGTTTCAACAGAGGCTTTTGGGTTGTGTCAACTTTTGGACAGTGTACATGGATTTAACTTCTTCACTCTAATGTGGTTTTGGACTTGTGAGTGTGACACAACTTTGGGCAGATGCTTTTGTGGTTATATTCAACTTGCATGACTTAAGCAAAAGTTTTCAGTTCTGAGTTTTGCATGAGTTTTGAGCTGTTCTGAAATTAAGCTCTAATCGCACTTGCAGGTAAAGATTATTTCCAGGAATTCCTGACACTAAGTTAATTAATCTGACATTCAAAACCCTAGTAAAATTAGTCATCATAAAAGTGGAGTTATCTTTTCACTCTTGTCCTTTGGATTCACACGTGTTGATGCTAGTGGCATCTGCTGAAAAGATTGCTAGTCTCACTACTCATTCAGACCATTGCATTTCCATCATGAGTGCGGTATCTTTATGTTATTTTGTTCCTCTCTTTTCACCTTAGCGCATTCCTTGCCTTTTCATCTTCACCTAGCTTTCTTTCTCCTTCACTTCTTTAATAACACTCATGCTTCCCTACTGTTGCATCATTTTGACCTTTGCTGAACATGGCTCCTAGTTTGTTTGTTTTTGCTCTTTTTTGTTTTTCATTATTTCATCACTTCATTGCTTGGCTCACTATTTCATTGTTTCGATTGTTATGTTAATTCATTGTTTCATGGAGTCATTGCTTTATTACTTTGCTTTGCTATTTCATTTGATCTGTCTTGTTCTTTTATCGTTCTTATTTCCTTCATTTGGTATTTCTTTTTTTAATTGAATATTTGGAAAGAGGATGCATGACTTGTAATATTTGTCGTTTTGTTGATTTAAACAATCTTGGACAAGTAGAGTTTTACATATAAGCAATGAATTTCAATAAGCAAACAATGAACTACATTTTGTTGTGGAATACATTGATCCTCAATCACTTTAGAGTAGCATGCAATCATGGCTTCCTAAGGATTAGAATTTACCACATTGGATACAACCATGATTTGTTACATGGTTTTCTTTATTTTTGGTATTTTCAAAAGCAAAGTGTGGATTCATCACTCCAAGATGAGAAGTGTACAGTTTTTATTATTGCAAATTTAATCTCTTTTTGAAATTAAAAAATATATGTCAATTAGTTGTACTAGTTTAGATTAAAGTTGTTTACACAATCTACATGTTAGTTGAAAAATTGAATTATTTCATGAACATAATGAATTGTTTGCTATAAGCCATTTCAATATTTTTCTTATCCTTTGTGAATTCATTCAAACAACTAACATAATGTTCAAAATTTTGATAACATGGCCAACTAACAAAATGTTAATTATCATGATGGAATTTAAAAACTATTATGGTTTATTCAACATCTATGGTGCTATTGATGGAACCCATATCATGATCATTAAATCTTATTGAGCCTTTGTATGATATCATTATTATTAAAAAAGTGATGCCCATATAATATTGATACATAAATTATGGTGGATTGTAATAAGTAGTTTCTTAACCTATTTACAAGCAAATAGTTAAGTGAATCTTTGTGTATTTTTAAAGTGTGGTCTTCATTTATTTTCAAACCAATGTAATATAGCTTCCATTAGTAATTGGCATTTTTTTATTGAATTGACCCAATATTAATTTGAAAAAATAAATATGATACTCCCAATTTGCATATTTTCAAAATTTTGAAAAAATTTGAACGCCATTCCCAAAGGGGACACTAAATGTTTAAAATTAAACAAGGTATTTTTGGGGGGCATTGTGTAATGGAATTTTTTTCTCATCTTATTGTTACTTAATTTTCTAATATGTACATATTTAAACCACCCTAAACTTGATTATAATTTTTTGTTTACATCAAATTTTGTTAACCTATATTTATTTAATTTTTCAAATTTTAGTATTTGAAGTTGTGAAGAATGATGAGAATGAAACTAAACATGGTAAGATCATGTAATAAAATTAATTTTTTTCTCACATACCATATGTATTTAACATATCCTCCAAGTATGTAATTGGGAGGTGACAAAGCAAAATATTCATCTAAGTGTAAGTTTTTTCAAAATGATTCAACTATCAATGGTCTGGAGGGATCGAAAAGAAACAAGGCTAACACTTCTATTGGCCACATTGGCTTCTTTGGACATAAGCAAGGGTGACAAGAATGAAATTGGGCAAACATTAAAGGCACAACAAAATGTGATGGATGAAACAAAACTTCAAATGACTAAACATGTTAAAGTATGCAAATTCTTCCAAGATTGATGTTAAATTGTGAAACAAAATTCAAAATATTATAAAAAAATGGCTCCTTCCTAGCATATAGGTTGCGTAAAATGTGCAAAATTTCCCTACCCTTAAACAAAATGAAAATGGTCTATAGAAAATGAATTTACCCTTCTACAATTTGAGCCACATTACTCATGTTTCTACATGGCACCATATACTTGAAAGTAAACATGGTATAGTAATGTTGAAATCTAATATGAAAAATAAGGTCTACTCTTTGATTTGATGGTGATGGTGTAACCTTCACATTTTCCTACACTATAACAAATGTTAACATTTCTTAAAATATGTGAATTTGTTGTTAGTTTAAAAAATTGGGATATTCACAACATGTGACATTAGGTGTATGGTCAACAATTCAAAAAGACAAAAGACAAAACAAAATATTAATAAGTAAGAATTTTGATTTGGTTCATACAAAAAATGGACCTTAATAACAAAAGAACACGTGGACTGACTAGAATTTTTTCATAAGAATTCATTGTACTTTGAAATGAAACATCAAGTTCTTTTCAACTATAACTACAAATGGCACAAAACATAAATAATAACAAACAAAAATTTCATGTGGAACAATGTTTGAAAAATGGTTTGTTGCAACCTTAGCAAGCCATCAATTGCAAGTCCAAAAAATAACCTAATAAGTAACATCATTTCACATTCCTCCATGTTTGGTTATTAAAGTTCATCTATTACTTACTAAGTCATTAATTGAACCTACTAACAATTAATATTTTACATATTTAGTAGATGTGTTACAATTTTTTTTCCTTATTTTCTAATCCTAAAGGTTAATGCATAACTTGTAGTAATTATATTTTGGTTTTCAAAATAAACATATTTTTATAAAACTAATTAAATTATATTTTTATTCATAAACCAATAATATATGAGACCTTATATTTTTATTCGTCTATTTTCTAAATTCAAAAAAGATTGTCCTTCCTTGGGGCAAGCATTAGGAATGTAGTTGTTACTTCTAGAACATCTATTAAATATGCAAGGTTTTTTTCTTTGATTAAGCAGGTAGTTAATATAGGTGGTCAATTTCTATTGGTTGTATGATGCTAATAATTCAAATTCTTTTAATTTTGGGCTATGGATAGGTAAGTAAAACTAGATCCAATTTGGAACTATACTTGCCAAGAAAGTTTTTAGAACTGAAAAACAAGAATCTTGAAATGTGAATAGATGAATCTAAAATTGGATTGGAAGTTCTATCAAATCAAAAAAAAATCCTTGAATTGGAATTAGGGATTCTTTCAAATTTTAAAAAAAGTTGCAACCAAGACCAAAGGTTCTTTTGAAAAAATTAGAAATGCTAGTCAATACCTTTATCAATTTTTTGGGTGCTACACCAAAATGGACATCACCAACATTGTTCTTTCAAGCAACAAAATTTAATAGAAGGCTACACAATAATTGCATTGAATATTATATAGTTTGGACCCAAATATGTATGATAATATATATAATGAAATGCACAAAACATTTTTGCAATTAGAATTGGTTGCATATTATTTATGGACTTTTAAAGCAACAATTGTGTTTTATAACAAATTATGGGGACTTTGCTTTCAATGAAAAAAAATTGATAAATTTCAATCACATGACTTGATCAAACATATTATATATGACATGTAGAAACTAAAATTCAAGAAAAAAAATATTTTTAAAAAAATTTCATGTGCCCTTTGAATTAAAAATATATTTAAAACTTTAGAATGGACATTAAAATGAAGAATTGGGAAAAAAATATTTAGGGAAAAGATGTTTGTATTATGAATGTGAAAAATGGCGTGAAACCAATAATCACATTCAATATGGCCCAAGGCATGATGAACATCTAACAAATTTCCTATTCATACATACCTATGATTGGAAAAATAAATTAAAAAAATAAATGTAAGAAAAACCCCACATTGATATTAACCATTTTAATATACTCATATACGAAGAAAATAAGGTATAGATCAAGGTGATTGAACCATTTTTTAAAAGTTATGAAATTTCAAAAATGAGTGTAATGTGAAGGTTGGAATTGTGATGTTGAGATGTCAAGCTCAACTAGAGCTGACATTCATGATGTGCTTCAGTGACCGTTCTACATCAACTAGCGCGCTTAGTGATCGTTCTACGTTCACATCGACTGACACGCGCGCGACGGATCTTCACCACTGTTTTTTTGAAGGACTTGTTGTCGTCTAGTGGCGTGGGTGTTTGCAAGAGTTCAAGTTCTCCCCCCCTATCTTTTCATGGTATCAGAGCCTAGTACAGGCTAAGGGCTGAGCAACAAGCACAAGAAGCAAAGGAGGTTGTACGACAGCAAGAGGTCATCATCTCTTCCCCCTTCGTGTTCGCCACTACACTCGTGTCGGAGCTCTTCGGGAGGCATCGGCAAACGACATCGGATCGAGGAGTTGTCTTCGCCAAGATGAAGCTATAGGGATTGTGTACAATTTTTTGGACGAAATTTTGGGGCTAAAAAACTGCGATTCTACATCATTTTGACCTCTGTTTTGAGTCAGCAGGCGTTCGTGTGCTATTCAGACAAGATGTCAGACGGCATCAATCAAATTGTTAATGAGAAGCTTGACAAGAACAACTTCCATGCTTGGAAGTTCAGGATGACCAATTTCCTTATGGGAAAAGGATTTTGGGACTATGTGGAAGGTGAGAATGAAGACCCTCTAGAGTTGCCCGAGGAAAATG
>Ga0116227_10017304_pt1 | contig 10093 bp, 8 predicted proteins | sample S1TSphgellanicum_FD_89693 | JGI IMG/M metagenome (GOLD analysis project Ga0116227, IMG submission 89693) | Host-associated microbial communities from peat moss isolated from Minnesota, USA - S1T2_Fb - Sphagnum magellanicum MG | ecosystem: Host-associated > Plants > Peat moss > Unclassified...
GCGACGAAACTGAGCGACGGCGCGCAACTCCCGGGCGCGGCAATCGTGGATGCCAACGGAAAGCTCGCGTGGATCTATCGGGGAACGCATCCCGGCGATCTTCCGCCGATGGCCGAGATGCTGGAACGCGCTATCAGTGATGGACGTGTTGGATCGTGAAGATCGCGGCGAGAACGATCAGCACGATGCCGCATCCTCGCTCCGCGCCCGTGCGGTAACGCTCGCCTAGCGCGTTTCCGAATGCGAGTCCCGTGAGGGTGAATGCGACGGTCGTGACCGCGACCGTCGCGAAGAGTGGGACGAGCGGCACGCCGAGCGATGGCAGCGAGAAGCCGACGCCGAGCGAGTCGAGACTGATCGAAGCGGACGCAACGACGAGTCCCCAACCCGTCGTCGCGTCGAGACTGAGCGGATCGTGCTCGCCGAAACTCTCGCGTAACATGAGTACGCCGATCAATGCGAGCGCCGCAAATCCCACGTAGGCCGCGACGTCACCAACGAGATGCCCGGCACCGGTTCCGATTGCAACGCCGAGAAGCTGCATGCCGATCTCGGCGGCAGCAAAGGCAGCACCCACGCGGAAACGCACGTTCCACGGAACGCCGGTGACCCCGATGCCGATCGCGAGCGCGAGGACGTCGAGGCCGATTGCGATGGCAATGAGCGCGATGCGTAGCGCCGTCGGCGCGAGCACGCTCGTCAGCGCGCTCGCCGACGCCGGCGAATCGCAGAGCGCTTTCACGACGATCAGCACGGCCATGAAGGCGCCGACCCGCATCGTCGTACGCCGATTCAACGACTCCGTCACGGCGAGCTCTTCTTTTGTCCCGAAGAGAGCGCGGCGGCCTCTTCACCCGCGCGATAGAGATCGAGACGCGAATAGAGTCCGAATGGCGAGCCGTTGTCGAGAAATCCGCCGCCGGGGCCTTCGGTTTCGGTGAGGATGTTGTCGGCCTGCTCGAGCGATAGCTGCGGAAACGCAGCCGTGAGAAGGTTGCCGGCCTCCGGAGCGATCGCGCCGACGTTCTCGACTTCGGCCGCCGTCGTTTTGTAGACCACTCCGAGCCCGTACGTCTGGGTCGATTCGTAGAACGCGCGATTCTTTGCCGGATCCCGGAAGCGGCTCGTATCGTCGAGCGCGCATGCCGTCAGCGATTTGCCGCAGTTGGCCGCAAGGGCGATGGTAAGAACGTTTGCCGCCGATCGAAACTCCGTCTCGTAATCGGTGTTGTTGTCGAGCAGATGCGCGACGACGTAATAGGCTAACGTTCGCCCGGCGATCACGTCCATCGCATAGTGCGCGCCGAGAATGATGCGGCTGTTCCCGTACTCGGCTCCGCGCGTGATCATCTGCGTGTAGCGCTCGGGAACCAGTAGGGCGAGCAGAAGCGATTCCGTGTAGCCGTAGGTCGTGTGGCCGCTCGGGAATGAGGGGCTCGAAATAAGATTCTGCTTCGGGCCGTTGAGAAAATCGTAGTTGCTCGATTGCACGCCGAAGAAGTCGTGGCCCGAATAGTGCACGGTGTCGGGTTCCGTTTGAAAGGGGCGCGAGTCTCCATATGGATCCGCACCGGCGCTGCCGGCGACGTGATGGTAGGCTTTCCCATACACGTCCGTCGTGCCGCCGGCCGTCTGCATGATCGCGCTGCCATCGTCCGCAATCGACTTCGTCGTCTTCGCTGTAAACTCGGCCGCGTCCGCAAAGAACAGTTTTGCCGTAGCCGAATCTGCGCCGCTGATGTCGGACGTGTCGGCAAGCAGCGTCGCGACCGCCGGGGAGACGTTCTTCGAGTTCGTCGTCGTGCCGTCGTCCGCGCTCGTGTAACCACTCAGCGATTGATACGCACCGCCGAGTTTCGTGCCGAGTCCGTCGGCCAGCTGGAAGGCATTGCTATTGGTGATCGTCGCGTCCTGAATCGCTCGTTCTCGCTGCGCTTGGAACGGCTGCAGACCAGGCTGGCCTGCCGTGCCATGCTGTACGGCGGCGGTGATGCGATAGTTGTCTGCCAGTGCCGCTTGTCCGGCCGGCGTGTCGAGCAGAACGCTAAACGGCACGAGCCCTTGTAGGGCCGCGAGAATGCTCGCCGTATCACCTCGCGCTCCAGCGGGAACCGCGCTTAACGCCAGGAGGCACGTGCAGGCGAAAAATAACGTCAGGGCGCGCATGCGAAGGTGATCTGATTCGTCGCAAAGCAAACCCTGCCCGGCGATGGGACCGACTCTCGAAACGCCGCGCCTGATCTTACGGCCGTGGCGCGATTCCGACGTCGAAGCGTGGGTCGCCCTCTGCGCCGACGAGCGCGTGATGGAATTCTTTCCATCGACGCAAAATCGCGAGCAATCTCAGGAAACGGCCGCGCGCCTTCGCGAGCGCTTCGATCGCAACGGGTACGGATGGTGGGCGATCGACGTGAAGGATGGCGATGCATTCGCCGGCACGATCGCAATCCAAGACGTGCCGTACGACGCGCACTTCACGCCCGCGCTGGAAGTCGGGTGGCGCCTGAGCGTCGCCAATTGGGGTCGCGGTTACGCAACGGAAGCAGCGCGCGCGGCGCTAAGCTTCGCGTTCGCGAATCTCGGATGCTCGGAGATCGTCGCGATGACGACGGTCGCGAACGTGCGCTCCCGCCGCGTGATGGAACGACTCGGCATGAGCCGCGATCCACGCGACGATTTCGACCACCCGCTCCTGCCCCCGGGGCACCCGATCCGCCCCCACGTGCTGTATCGGATTGGCGCGGAGGCGTTCTCGGCGATGTCGCAGCCAACTGCGAGCTAAGGTCCGGAGGTCGTGCGGATCTCGCGGTTTGCTATGAGCGTCAGCAACTCGCGAGCCAGTTCTTGAATGTGCTTCCAATCATCGCTCATGACGATGTCGCGGTCCGATCTCCATCGGGGGCCATTTGGCGGAGGCATCGGTGGAGTCGCGCCGTCGCGGAGGGCGGCGTAGAGTGCGAAGAAGTGGCGTCTATTTTCCTCTGGATCGCTGCCGTCTTCGGTCACGTCGTCGATCGCTCTCTGGAAGGCGACGAGCTTCTCGACGATAGCGGGTGAGAGCGAGAGATACTTCGCGCCCTCGGCATCAAACGTAAAGGCCACGTCATCGAAGCCGAGAGCCATTTCCGTGCAGTTGACATAGTCAGGGGATTCTCCCCGCTCAATTCGATCGGCGTGCTCTTGCGAGGCGTACTCGCGTAGGCACTCCAGGAGATTTCCGAATCCGTTCCAGTACGGAGTGGAGGAATCGCTCACGTTCTCGAGCTAGCGCGCGCTGCTCACCGTCGTTGCCGTGCTCTCCGGGATCGGGACGATGGCGCCGCCGTCAACGGATACCGCGACGTTTCCGGGCTTCGCGCCCTCGTGGGGCGGCACGAGTTGAAACTCGTACGTCTTCACGCCGGCGGATGGAACGGTGAACGTGACCGTGTGCGGCGAGCAGAGGCCGTCGGCGCAGAACGATGCGACCCACGTATCGGCGAGGCCTCGCACGCGGAGCGTCACGCTCGTATCCGGTGGGCCCGCAACGATCAGACGGTACTTGAGCGTCGAGGCGAGGCTGCCGGGAAGATCGGCGCCGGTCCACGGGGTGATCGATGCGACGGGTACGTGCGTGCCGCCGGCGAGCGTGACCGCGACGAGCCCCTCTTGCGTTCGCTCGCGAACGTTGTTGACGAACACCGCGTACTTTCCGTGCGGCTGCAGCCGATCGGTATACGCGTTCGCCAAATCGAAGACGCGCTTCGCGTTCGCGGCGTCGCCGAGCGAGACGTAGACGTTCGCCGCATCGAGCGCGGTATCGGCGACGTCGACGATCGGATCCTCATCCGTCGCTTTGGTTGCGGCAGCCTCGAGTAACGTCAACGACGTTGCGTAGGCTTTCGCGGCGTCGTCGTATTTCCGCGCGCGTTGGTAGGCGAGTCCGAGTGTCGACCAGCCATCGCCATCGGTCGGCGCGAGCTGCGTGTAGCGTTCGGCTTGCGCGATCATCGCGTCGTAATCGTGGAGTCGATAATACGCATGCGAGAGCGCGTCGACCAGCTGCGGGTCGTTCGGCGAGAGCGCGAGCGCGTCGGTATCGGCGCTCGCGGCGTCGGTCCAATCGTTGAGGTCGCCGTAGCCGCTCGCGAGCGTACGGAGGGCTTCGAGATGTTCGGCGGGTGTCTGCGCGGCATCGCTCTCCGCATGTCCGAGTGCGAGTACGAGGTTGCCTTCCTCGCGTGACGTGCGTTCGAAATCGACGTCTTTGAGATGCGCGTACTCCAGCTTGTCGGCTTTGGCGACGGCGGCCTTTTCCGCGGTATCCGCTGCGACGCGCGCGCTAGCGGAGCCATCGAGATGATATGTTTGCGGCGCGAGAATCGTATCGATCTCCCGCTGCGTGGGGCTCACGTATGTCGACGAGCGTCCGGCACGAGCATCGGCGACGTATTGCGCGAGTTGCGCCGGTGTCACGCCACCGATCCAACGCGCGCGCACGATGCCCTTCGCATCGAGAACGATCGTCGTCGGGATATACGAGATACCGTACGCGTTGTAGAGATCCGGACCGGCGAGCGCGATCGGATACGGAATACCCTTCGCCGAGACGAACGTTTTCACGATCGGCGCGGTTTCGGTCGTATCGATTCCGAGAAACGCGACGTCCGGGGCATGCAGCTTACGATACGCGGTCGCATAGTCGGGCGTCTCGGCGCGGCACGGCGGGCACCACGTCGCCCAAAAGTTTAGGACCGTTACTTTTCCAGGCGCGGCCTCTCGTGCGATCGGCGACCCGTCGAGCGCCGTCGCCGGCAATGCGGGCGCCGGGGCGCCGATGGCCGCGGGCCCGGAACCGGACGTCGCCGAGATGGCGGCTGCCATGATGAGTGTCGTTACGCGCATGTGGTCTCCGTGGTCCGGGGGATGAGGTCGGCGAAATATCGTTCAGCGACGTGCGGGTGAGAGCGAAGCACCACCTTGAGCGCCTCGTATCCGTATTCTACGGCACGCTCGTCCGCGGCGCTTGCGTCGAAGACGAAATCGAGCCGCGGGTTGAGGAAATACGCGACGCTCACGCGATCCGTGCCGGCGCGCGGGCTCGTGACGCGGTGCAGCGCGGCCTCGAGCGCGCCGCCCGTTGCGGCGTGCAATGCGCTGCCGAGGACGACGATCGTCTCGCCGCGCGCCACCTGCGCGTCCACGAACCGCTCGCCGTCGTGGACTTCGAGGCCGGCCGTTCCATCGTGCACGATGATCGAAAGAAATCCCGAATCGCGGTGCTCGCCGACACCCTGGGTCGAATCGGCACCATCGACGCCGGGATAGCGGATGATCTTCAACCGCTCGTGCGGCCGGTTCGCAAATCCCGAAACGAACGTCTCGCTTTCGAACCCCGCCACGTCGAGCACGTGCCCGAGTATGGCGCCGGAAATTTCGCGCAGCGTCTCCATCCACGCAAGAATCGATGGGCGTAACTCGGGGAGTGCGTCGGGCCATAAGTTCGGGCCGCGCAAGCGCAAATATGGCGGTTCGCCCGCGCTCGCGGTATGAGGCTCGTCTTCCGGACCGACATCGAGCTGTTCGCGGATATCCGCACGGCCCTGCGTCCGCTCGCTGCCCGCTTGCGAGTACCCGCGAAAGTAGGGCGAGCGGATCATGTCGATCGCGTCGCGCTGATCCGGTGGCAACGCGAAGAAGCGGCGCCCGACGTCGAGCACCTCGTGCGCCTCGCGCGCACCGATGCCGTGACCCGTTAACACGAACGCGCCGCCGTCGGACGACGCGCGGCGCAGGCGTTCCCGCTCTGCGCCGCTGCCGTCCGCGAGACGAGCGAGATCGATCGAGGGAAGAGCGATCGGTCGCGACCCCTTAGCGGTTTGCGGTTTCCGGTTGCTTCACGAGGCGAAGGTACGGTTTGACGGTGACCCAGCCTTCGGGAAAGCGCAGCTTCGCTTCTTCATCGTTAACGGCCGGCGTGATGATCACGTCCTCGCCGTGCTTCCAGTTCACGGGCGTCGCGACTTTGAAGTTGTCCGTGAGCTGGAGCGAGTCGATGGTGCGAAGCAGTTCCACGAAATTGCGCCCCGTGCTCGCGGGATAGGTCAGGATGAGCCGGACCTTCTTATTCGGGTCGATGACGAACACGGAGCGGACGGTCGCCGTCGAGTCGGCGTTCGGGTGGATCAGCCCGTACAGCGTCGAGACGGTGCGATCCGCGTCGGCGAGGAGCGGGAAATTGAGCGGCGTGCCCTGGGTCTCGCCGATGTCGGCGATCCAGCGCTCGTGCTTCTCGAGCGGATCGACGGAGAGGCCGATGATCTTGACGTTGCGTTTCGTGAACTCGGGCTTGAGGCGGGCGGCCTCGCCGAGTTCGGTCGTGCACACGGGCGTGAAATCGGCCGGGTGCGAGAAGAGGACGGCCCAGCCGTTCCCGATCCAGTCGTGGAAGTGGATCGGGCCGACGGTGGATTCTTGCGTGAAGTCGGGGGCGATGTCGCCGAGCTGAAGTGACACGATACGTGAACCTTTCCTAATGGGAGCGGGAAACAAAAAAGACCCTCGGCCGGCGAGAGTCTTCACGGAGGTCCGGGCGATTGTGCCCGACGTTACATGCAGAACCCTAGCCCCGGAATTTCCGGCGGACAACAGCGACAGACGGGCGCGCACATGGGCTGTAACACGCCTAGAGGCTAGCACGCCTGGCAGGCTGAGGTCAAATCGCGGTGCAGAATAGCTATTCCGGACCATGGAAGTGAAGAAGCACCGGAACCTCGGTTCGGCTGGGATCGTCTTTCTCGTGGTGGCGGCTGCGGCGCCGCTCGCGGCCTTAATTGGGAACATGCCGCTCGCCCTTCGGCTCTCCGGGGCGAGCATGCCCGTCGCGTTCGTTTTCGTCGGCGTCATCCTGCTCTGTTTCGCGGTCGGGTACGCGGCGATCAGTCGCGAGATCGTGAGCACCGGTGCGTTCTACACGTTCATCGCGCGTGGTCTCGGTAAGACGCCTGCCGTCGTGGCCGCATATATCGCAGTGATGTCCTACAATCTCTACACGATCGGGCTCGTCGCGGGCGTGGGTTACTTTGCGACGGTCGCGCTTGGCCAGTTCGGAATTCACGTACCGTGGGAACTCTGCTCCGCGTGCGCGCTCGCGCTCATCGCGTTCCTTGGGTATCGTTCGATCGATCTCAACGCGAAGGCGCTCGCGATCCTGATGAGCGCCGAGATTGCGATTCTGCTCGTCTTCGATATCGCGGTCGTCGCCCACAAGGGGAGTTCCGCCTTGCCGCTCGAGGTTTGGCGGCCGTCGAATGTCTTCCGACTCGATTTCGGTGCGGCGCTCACCTTTGCGGTCGTCTGCTTCGTCGGGTTCGAATCGGCCGCGCTCTACGGCGAAGAGTCGCGCGATCCTACGAAATCCGTGCCGCTCGCCACCTACGTCTCGCTCGGCGTGATCTCCGTCTTCTATCTGGTCACCGTCTGGTGCATGATCGGCGCGATCGGCGTCGGCGGCGTTTCGGCGGTTGCCACGCACGAGGGCGCGAACCTCATGTTTACGCTGATGGGGCGCTACGTCGACGAGACGTTCGCGTCGATCGCCGCGATATTTTTCATCACGAGCGTGCTTGCGGCGTTGCTCGCCCTGCACAATGCCGCGGCGCGATACATGTTCGCACTCTCTCGCGACGGTCTCTTACCGTCGCGTCTCGCGGAGTTCCATCCGCGCCATCATTCGCCTCACGTCGCGAGCGCCGCGCAATCGGCGATCGACCTCGTCGTGGTTGGAATCCTCGGGCTCGCGGGCGTCGACCCGTATCTCGGCATCGCGACGAGCACGATCTCCGCAGCGACGGTCGGTATCATTTTGCTCCAGGCGATGGCGGCGTTCGCCATCGCCGCTTACTTTAAGCGTCGTGGTTCGGTTCGACTGTGGTCGACCGTGAAGCTGCCGGCCGCGGGCGGCGTGGGCCTTGCGATCGCGCTCGTGCTCGTGCTGGCCAACTATAGCTATGTGACCGTAACGTCGAATCCGATCGTCGATCTCTTTCCGGTCGTGTTGCTCGGCGTCGCGATCTTCGGGTTTTTCTATGCCGGATTTTTACGGACCCGACGTCCCGACGTCTACGGACGATTAGCCGAGAGTCGTTTACGCGCCGATTCGACGCGCCGTGCGAGCCTCGTTCCCGCGTACACGCGTCGGTACTGCATCGTTGGTGCCGGGCCCGCGGGCCTCGTTCTGGCACGTGCGCTCAAGAAGGAGGGCGTTCCGTTCGATTGCTTCGAGAAGCACGGCGATGTCGGAGGAATCTGGGATCCCGAAAACGTCGGGAGCCCGATGTATGAGTCCGCGCATTTTATTTCATCCAAGTGGACCTCGGGCTTCTATGGGTTTCCGATGCCGGATTCGTTTCCCGACTATCCGACGAACGGTCAGATCCTCGCATACATACGCTCGTTCGCGGATGCGTTCGGTCTACGCGAGCACATCACGTTCGACACGGCCGTGGTGCGGGCCGAACGCGAAGGCGACGGATGGAGCGTGCTTCTCGATACGGGCGAGCGGCGATCCTACGCCGGCGTGTTGTGTGCCCCGGGCGTCACCTGGCATCCGAGCGTCCCCGCGATCGCCGGTATGGAACGGTTTACCGGCGACGTACGCCACTCCGTGACGTATCGTTCGGCGGATGAATTCCGCGACCGTCGCGTACTCGTCGTCGGCGCGGGCAATTCGGGGGTCGATATCGCGTGCGACGTGGCGCGCAATGCCGCAGCAGCTTTTATCAGCGTGCGACGAGGGTATCGCTTCGTTCCGAAGCATATGTTCGGCATTCCGACGGACCTTTTCATCAGCAAGAAGATGTCGCCACCGAAAGGCGTTGCCTTTCCGGCAAACATCAATGCATTACTCGACGCACTCAATGGCGATCTGACGAGGCTCGGACTTCCCAAACCCGATCACGATGCGCTCACGAGCCACCCGATCATGAACACACAGATCCTCCATCACCTCGCGCATGGCGACATCGTTGCCAAGCCCGACGTCGCTGAGTTCCGCGAGCGATCGATCGTCTTTCGAGATGGGTCGGAGGAAGAGATCGATCTCGTGATCCTCGCAACCGGATACGAATACCGTCTCCCGTTTCTCGATGAGTCGCTCTTCGAGTGGCGCGACGCCAGACCACAACTCTATCTCAATATTTTGAACCGGACCGTCGACTCGCTCTACGTCCTCGGCTTTACGGAGTTTGCCGACGCCGCGTACAAACGTTTCGACGATATGGCCGCGATCATCGTCGCCGACATCCATGCTCGCGAGACCGGTGAGAACCGGGAGCTCCTTCTCGAGCTCCGCCGCTCGCACGATCCGGATCTGCGTGGCGGAGTCGCGTACGTCGACTCACCGCGACACGCGAACTACGTCGATGCTGCGACCTACCAACAGACGCTCGCCGACGTGCGGCGGAGGCTCGGATGGCCGGACCCGGACGAAACGTTCTTCGATGACGTGCGCGTCGTGCCGTCGCCCGCGGCCGCGCAAGAATCCGTGCGGGTCGCGTACGCCTGAGGCCCGAAGCCGCTCGCATGGCTACTGCTTTGTTCGATATTCCCGTCCACCGGCTCGATGGAGCGCCGGATTCGCTCGCTCCGTATCGCGGCAGCGTCGTGCTCGTCGTGAACGTCGCTTCTGCGTGTGGCTTGACGCCGCAGTACGCGAGCCTCGAAAAGGCGTACGAGACGTACCGCGATCGGGGGTTCGTCGTGCTCGGCTTCCCGTGTAATCAGTTCGGTGCGCAAGAACCCGGCACGAGCGACGAGATCGCAGCGTTCTGCTCCACGAAGTACGACGTGAAGTTCCCGCTCTTCGAGAAGATCGACGTCAACGGCCCGGCGCGTCATCCGATCTACGCGACGCTCGTTGCGGAGCAGCCCGAAGCCAAAGAGACCGACGATACCTTCCGTAAGAAGTTAGAAGGCTACGGCGTAAAGCCGGCGCGCCCGGACGACGTGCTCTGGAACTTCGAGAAGTTTCTCGTCTCTCGCGACGGCCGCGTCGTCGGTCGTTTCGCGCCGGCCGTAACCGTGGACGATCCAATTCTACGCGACGCGATCGAGC
>Ga0116227_10017305_pt1 | contig 10092 bp, 6 predicted proteins | sample S1TSphgellanicum_FD_89693 | JGI IMG/M metagenome (GOLD analysis project Ga0116227, IMG submission 89693) | Host-associated microbial communities from peat moss isolated from Minnesota, USA - S1T2_Fb - Sphagnum magellanicum MG | ecosystem: Host-associated > Plants > Peat moss > Unclassified...
CGTACACGTAGGCCGGCGTCGCCCCAGCCATGAGATCCGCCCAGCGTACGGCGGCGTCATACTGCCCGGATTCCAGCAATGCGTAAAAGTAGGCCGCCTTGACCGAGTAAGGCGGGTCCAAATCGGCGGGCAGTGCGCGATACAGCACCACTGCGCGCTGCGGCTGCCGAATGGCCACATACGCGCCCACCAGCGCGCATCTGACGTACGGTTCAACCGAGACGCCATCGGCCAGCATTTTTCGGTATTCCGCGACGGCTTCTCGAGCGCGTCCGCGCTCGGCCAAGGCCTCGGTGAGGTCGCCGCGCAAGCCGTTGCGCACGTCGCGATCGTTCGAGTCGTCGGCCGCCGCCAGGCGCATCTTCTCGATCACTTTGTCGAGGCGTTGCGCGCGAAGGCGCTCGCTGCCCGGATCATCTCGTGCCCACCGAAAATCGAAGGCCAACCGGTCGCGCAACCCGTTGCCCGATTCCCGCCGGTTGAGCAGCTGCGGCGGCGTCACGGCGGCGGCCAGGTGAGGCGCGCCGGCGCGCAGCAAGAGCCGGTAACGCAATTTGAGTCCGGACGTATGGTGAGGATCGAGATCGAGCAATGATTCGGCCGCGGCCAGAGCGGCGATGTCATCCCCGGCGGCTTCCTCGGCGAGGCTCAGGGCTTCGAGGATGTCGACGCGGCGCGGATCATGTTGCTTCAGCGCAAGCAAGTCGGCCCGTGCTGCGTGGGGATCCCCCAAATCGACGAGCGCGAGATCCCGTCCCACCCGAGCGCCCACATCTTTGTGCTCGCTCAGAATCGCATCGTAATACCGCAGCGCCAGATCGGGCTGGTGATTGTCGCGCGCCGCGAGCCCGAGCGCCTCGAGCACGTAGGGCGGCAGCGACGTCGCGGGCACACCGGCGGCAAGAGCCAGCGCCTCCGGTGCGTGTCCGGAAACGGCGGCGGCCACGATGTAGTCGTTGCGGTAGGGGATATTGCCCGGACAGGTCAAGTACACGCCCTTCAGCTGCACATAGCTGTCTTCCACTCGACCTGCCGCAAATGCGGCGAGCCCCGCGAGGTAGGCCGCGGATTTCGCGGCGGCTTCGCCGGTGGCGCATCCCTCGGCGATAGCCGCGGACGCGGAACAGCACAACGCGCACGCGGTCAACGACGCGCAGGCCAGGTTGAGTGCACTCAAATCATCCCTCCGATGTCCAACGCGGCTCACCCTATGCTGTTTTCGTCGGCGCCGCCATCAGCGGGCGCCCCGTTGCGCATTCCGAATTTCCCTCTGTTGGCCTCGAAGGCCTCATTGGATATGATTTAAACTCATTTTTCTCATACAGGAAATGAAACAAGTTCATGCCCTCGACCGCATTGGAACTGCGCCACCTGGAGACGCTGCTGGCGTTGGCCGAATGCGGCAGCCTGTCCAAGGCGGCCTCCCGCCTTTTCCTGACCCAATCCGCTCTGTCACATCAGCTCAAGGCGCTGGAGAGTCATTATGGGGCGGCGGTGGTCGAAAAGAATGTGCGGCCCCTGCGCTTCACCGCCATCGGTCAGCGATTGCTCGCCTTGGCGCGGGTGGTGCTGCCGCAAGTCGCCGACGCCGGCCGCGACGTCGCTCGACTCGCCCAAGGGCATGCCGGCCCGCTGCGCATTGCCGTCCAATGCCACAATTGCTTCGATTGGCTGATGCCGGCCATGGATGCCTATCGGTCGTTGTGGCCGGAGGTCGAACTCGACATCATCTCCGGCTTCGTGGTTGACCCGTTGCCGCTGCTCGATCGGGGCGAGGCGGAACTCGCCATCATTCACGACGCTCAGCAAGCGCACCCGAACGTGGTCTTCAGCCCCTTGTTTCGCTATGAAAGCGTCGCACTCATGAGCCCGCGGCATCGACTGGCGGCCAAGGCGTGGCTCGGGGCGGCGGACTTCGCCGATGAAACCCTGATTACCTATCCGGTCCCCGACGAAATGTTGGACGTCATGAAGCATTGCCTCATACCGGCAGGGGTCAATCCGAAGCGGCGGACCGCCGAATTGACGGTCGCGATCCTGCAGTTGGTCGCGAGCGGTCGCGGTATCGCCGCATTGCCGTCCTGGACCGTGGGCAACTACATCGAGCGAGGCTACGTGGTTTCACGCCCTATCGGACCGAGCGGGCTGCGCTGCGAACTCTATGCGGCAACCAGCAGCGGCGGCGCGGAGGCCGCCTACATAAGAGAGTTCATCGCCCTGACCCGTACCTTGAGCCTCACCGAATTGTCGGGTGTGTCGGCGCTGTAATCGCGCATTGTCATATCCTGATAACTGAATGCCATTGGACGCTGGCGGCGCGCCCGACGAATAATTGCGCGATGGAATCAACCACATCCACCACCGTCGCGGTGACCTCTGCAACCACGCCCGGGCGCTCGCCCTCCTGTGCCGTCGTTCGCTGGGGCGATCCCAAGTACCTGGAACTCGCCAAAGTGATCGGGCTCTCCCGCTTGGGCTTGATCCGGCATGTGATCCTGCCGCAAGCGCTTCATATCCTCTGGTCCGGCCTGCGTTCGTCGTTGGGGACTACCTGGTCCGCCCATGTCGACCCACGCCCAAGTTGAGCATTCCGCGGTCGCGAGACTGCGTGGCATCAGGCATAGCGTCGCCGAGGCTGTTCTCGACAATGTGGATTTGTCGATTCACGCCGGGGATTTCACCGCGCTGCTAGAGACCGGCGGCTCGGGCAATAGCGCGTTGCTGCGAATACTCGCCGGACTCGAGGCGCCGGCCGCGGGATCTATCGACGTCGCGGAAGAGAAAATGATCGTCTTCGGCGACCCGCGGCTGCTGCCGTGGAGGACGGCGATTCAGAACGTGGCGCTCGGCCTGAGCGGCGCCGACGCCGCGGACCGGGCCCGCGCCGCGCTCGCGGATGTGGGCTTCAAGTCCCGACCGGAAGCGCTGCCGTCGACGCTGTCCGCCGCCGACGCGCTGCGCGCCTCCATCGCGCGCGCCTTGGTCCGCAATCCAAAGCTGCTGCTGCTCGATTCGCCCTTCGGCGCCCTCGATTGCGGCACACGTGCACAAATGCGCAGACTGGTGGAATCGCTCTGGCTGCGGCACGACCTCACCGTCGTACTGGCCACCCACGACGTCGATGAAGCCATCGAACTCGCCGATCGCATCGTCGTTATCGATGCAGGACGAATAGCGGCGTCGCTCGATAACGAGCTGCCGTGGCCGCACGAGAAATCGCACCCGGGATTTCAGAGCTTGCGCGAGCGGCTGCAAGCCGCGATGCGCGTCAACGCATAAAACGATGCACGGCAAGCGCCGCCAGTACACCGAGAAACGGCACGACGACGACGAAGTCGATCTTGTGAACGATGAGCGTACCGCACAGCAGCGCTCCGAACAGATACGAGACGACGACGGCGCCCTGGATTTTCACGTCTTTGAAGGCGGCGAGGTTGCCGTCGGCGATCGAGTCGGCGATCGTCGCCACGAGTCTGGTCAGCGTGGTCGTGAAGACGATGGTCGTGAGGCTCAAGGTCTGGCCGACGACGGCCTGCAATCCCATGGCCACCGCCAGCAACAGTATTTGCAGGTGATCGGCGGGCCCATGAGCGACCTGCGGAGTCCACAGAGCGTACAGCGCAAAAAATAGCAGCAGTCCCGCTTCGATGGTCAGCAGCAAGCCGAGCGACTCGTGTTGCGCCCTGCCGCGGCGCAAATAGACGCCCGATGCGCAACCCAGGGCGAAGCCGATCAAGGCGATGATGGATCCCATCGCGGATTGCGAATCGCTCTGCGAGGTATAGAACGCCAGCAATGCGAGATTGCCGGTCATGGCCGAGGCGAACACACCGCCGAGATCGGCGAAGCTCGTGACATCGACAGCGCCCGCCGCAAAAGCCGTCAGCAGCAGGATGCTTTCCACCGCGGTAAATATACATCTGGGTGCCATGTTCGATATGGCGCATGGTAAGTGAGCGCCGACGCACTCACACCGGCTTTTGCGTTATCGTGCGTGGCAAAAGCACGACATCGCGACGAGCTTGCCCATGTGGCGGCACGATGAGACTTGGAATCGCATCGACCTCCCCGCAATGTTCCCCGGGCACCGCTCGCTCGAACTCGTTGACCTATCATCACCGCGCACGTAAATGGGGCGGCAACTCTGCCCGGTGCACCGTCTGAAGTCGCGGCGGGTCGCTCTCGAGGACCTGATGTCGCGCCGAAGATACAACGTCGATTATAGATTTCGGCTATTTTTGAATTTGTAAGTCAATAATAAATATATAAATATATTCAAGAAAGATTTTCAGTGCGTATTGTTAACTGCTAACATGCGACACGCTGTAAGGCCATGGCGCGGTTTTTGCTAAAACTTACGGTACGAAATAGTTTTGGTGTTTCGCGGCAGTTACGGGCGTACAACGAGACTCGCGATAGGAGCCTCGGTGAGGGATTTTTTCGGTCGGTGAGTCAAGCCGCGCTTGGCCTGATGAGCTAGGCGCCGGCTCCTGATGGCGTGAGTGTGTTGCGAATGCAACAGACGGGCGCGGAGCCACTCGGAAATCAGCTGATCATTAGCGTTCAATTCAGAAGGGAGATCGAACATGTCAGTGAGTCTTAGCAAAACGCAATCCTTGAGATTGAGGCTTGCGATTTCGGCGCTTTGCGCCGGCACCTCGGTAATTTCGAGCGCACCGTCGGCCTGGGCTGCGGATGCGACGACGGAGACCACGGCTTCAAGCGACGTACTGGACCAAGTCATCGTGACCGGGACGCGTCAAAGAGGCATCGTCGCGGCGGAAAGCGCCGCCCCCGTCCAGATCATCGCCGGGGATGCGTTGCAGGCCACCGGCAAGCCGACGCTGATCGATGCCTTGGCGCAGCTCGTTCCCTCATTTCAGGCGCAGGCCTTCGGCGCCGACATGGCCAATCAGACTCTGCAGGCGCGGTTGCGCGGGCTCTCCCCCAACCACGTTCTGGTGCTGGTGGATGGCAAGCGCCGTCATACCACGGCGAGTCTCGCGATCGACGGCGGATCGGCCTATTCGGGCGGCGCGGGCGTCGACCTCAACTTTATTCCCATGGCGGCCGTCGATCACATCGAGGTGCTGACCGATGGCGCCGCGGCCCAGTACGGTTCCGACGCCATTGCGGGCGTCATCAACATCATCTTGAAGAAGAACAACTCCGGCGGCACGATCGATGCCACCTATGGCCGATTCTTCGCCGGTGACGGCAATACCGGCAAGGTCGAAGCCAACGCGGGTTTCGCGCCGACAGAAAATTCTTTCATCAACATTACCGGGCAGATCTCGAATCACGGCCACACCGACCGCGGCAATCCCGATCCGCGCACGGAACCGGCGTATTACAACAGCGAGGGTTATCCGGACACCAATATCCCCCTCGTGCCGGGCTATCCCAACATCAACCAAATCCAGGGCGATGCGGAAACCCATTTCAAGCTCGTGGCCTTCAACGCCGGCGTCACTCTGCCCGGCGACATCGAGTTCTACACCAACGGCACCTACGGCAATAAGACGGCACAGTCCTTCGAAAACTATCGAGTGCCCGCCAAAGTGTCCTACGATCCAACTACGGCCGCGGCGACGGCCGCGCAGTATGGCCTCACGCCGCCGCCGGCCGACGATACGTCCATCGTGGAATATCCCTTCCCGCTAGGCTTCAATCCGCAAGAACAGAGCAAGGAGGACGATTTCCAACTGGTCGCCGGCCTCAAGGGCTCGATCTTAGGCTGGAATTGGGATTTTGCCGAAGCCTACGGCGAAGACCATCTGGACGTTTATACGATTGATTCGGCGAACGCCACGCTGTACGCCGCCACCGGCAGCACACCCACGGACTTCTACGACGGCAAGTTCATCTCCACCCAGTCCACCACCACGCTCGACATCAGCACGGACTTCGACGTGGGGCTGGCTGGACCATTGACCACGTCCTTCGGTGCAGAGCACCGCCGCGAGACCTATGTCATCGGGCCCGGCGATGCGGACTCCTACATCGGCGGCGGCGCGCAGTCCTTCCCCGGGTACTCGGCGGCCGTTGCGACCAATGCCTCCCGCCACAGCGATGCCGGATACGTGGACTTGGCCGCGACGCCCATCACGGGCCTCAAGCTCGATGTCGCGGGACGTTACGAGGCCTACTCGGATTTCGGCGACGCCACGGTGGGCAAGTTCACCGCCCGCTATGACTTCAATCCGCAAATTGCACTGCGAGGCACCGTCAGTTCCGGCTTCCGCGCACCGACCCTGGCCGAGGAACACTACACGAACGTCAACGTGGGTCCGACCACCGCCTTCGTGCAATTGGCGCCGAACGCACCGGGTACCGCCCTACTGGGCCTCGGGGGCGGCCTCAAGCCGGAACGTTCCACCAATTTGAGCTTTGGCGTCGTGTTTCGACCGCTGGATAATCTGACGGCAACGATCGATGCCTACCAGATCGTAGTCACGAACCGTATCGTCGCCAGCGGCAACATCAATGGAACGATCGACGGTGTGCCCTACCCGGGATCCGCCAACGTCAACGCCGCCATTGCCGCCAGCGGACTGTCCATCGACCCCGGCGTACTCGCCACCGGCACCACCGGCATCAACCTCTTCGCGAACGGCATCGACACCCGCACGCGCGGTGTGGACTTCACGCTCTCCAGTCCGCAAGATTTCGACTTCGGACACATCGACTTCACGATCGGCGGGTCGTTCAACTACACGGTTGCCACCAAGGTGGCCGGCGGTAGTCCGGAGATCGGCGGGCAGCCGTTGTTCGACGCGGAGGCGGTCACCGCACTGACGAGTCAGTCGCCCCGCATCACGGTGAACTTCGGCGCGCACTACACCGTGAGCAATTACTTCGTGGACCTGCACGAAATCATCTACGGCAAGAGCTCGTCGTGCGACAACCCCGACAGCGACACCTCCGCGAAACCGTATGGCACTCCGTGCGCCACATATGCCGGCGGTCTGTATTACTACCAGGACGCCATTGGCACCGTGGGGATCACCAACCTGGAACTGGGCACCAACCTGACGGATAGACTGACGCTGGCCATCGGCGCCAACAACCTGTTCAATCGGTACCCGAACCAGGTGAACCCCGCCAACTACGCCGTCGAAGCTGCGAACTTCGACAACGCGGCCGTCGAGAAGTACCTGCCGTTCTCGCCGTTTGGCATCGACGGTGGTTACTACTACGCCCGCGTGCACTTCAAGTTCTAAGGAAAGAGTTCCGGTCGTGCACCGGAAATTAAGGGGCGTCAGCGCGTAGCTGACGCCCTTTTTTCGTTAGAGCGCTGACGTTTGCGCCCCCTCACCGCCATCCGGTGGCCCGAATTAGGTGAACGACTGCTTTACATTCAGTGCGGCTTTGCCGCGATCACTTCGATTTCCAGCAGGGCACCCGGAGCCACCAACGCCGCCACTTGCACTGCGCTGCGGGCGGGCTTCTTGGGCTGATCCTTGGTACCGAAGAATTGACTGTAGCCGGCCATCAAACCGGAAAAATTGAGTTTATTGTCATTGGCGGGGTCCGCGACCATGAATACCGTCATCTTCACGATATCGCCCATGCCGAGTCCGAGCCTCGCCAGCGTCGTCTTGATCGAGTTGAGGACGCTCACCGTCTGGGTTTCCATGTCGCCATAAATCGGAGGCGTGGGCGTGCCCTTGGGCGCATCCTTGTTGATTGGCGAGGGCAGCGCACCGCTGACGTAGACCGTGTCGAGATCGCCGCGGACGGTCACGGCCGAGGAAATGGGGAATGGATTCCCGTCCGGCAGCGGCAGGCGTTCGACGTCTTCCGCACCCATCGCGACTACCGTCACCGCGCTTGCGAGTAACCCCAAGGCGAGCAAGGTCCCGCACCGAATGAACCGCGGGCCGCGCCCAAGTTCGATCTTTCGCATCTGTCATTCCCCTCGATTTGTTTAAAGTGGATCGGGCGCCTCGGCACCTCAGCGCACGTGGCTCGATTATAGGGGCGACTATCGGTCACGATGCACTGATTCTTGGCGCGCGGCGCCCGCTCACTTCAGCCATCCACACCCCGCCGAAAGGGCAGGCACCAGGACTTCAGTGCACCCGGCTACCGCTGTCGCTCGACAGGCCCGCGTTGAATATCTGCGCGACATCGACCGCATCGAACACATAGGCGCGATTGCAGAAATCGCAGCGCACCTCGACTTCCCCGCGTTCGGCCAGCACGGAGCGGGTTTCGGCTTCACCCAGGCCTTGCAGCATGCCGCTCACCCGCTCGCGGGAACAGCGGCAGCGGAAAAACACCGGCGACGGCTCGAACAGGCGCACGTCATCCTCATTGAACAAGCGGTGCAGAATTTCGACATCGGCGAGCGTGCGTAGCTCCTCGGGCGTGAGCGTATCGCCGATCAGTTGCACGCGCCGCCACGCGTCGTCGACCGCGGCATCCGCGGCGATGTCCGCGCCCGGCCGCGTGCTCGATGCCGGCAACCTCTGCAGCAGCATCCCCGACACGCCATCGGCGTCGGCATGCAGCCAGAGCCGCGTCGGCAATTGCTCGGAGTTCTCGAAGTAGACCTGCAGGGATTCGGCCAGCCGTTCGCCGACGATCGGCACGATTCCCTGGTAGCGCTGCGAACCGTCGTTGGTCTCCAAAGTCACCGTGAGATTCCCCGCACCGATGAGATCCACGATCCGGTGCGCGCCCGCACCGCCGGCCTCGTCCGTGGGTAAAGGCTCCCGATATCGCGCCAGCCCGCGAACGCCGAGCCCGCTGGTACATTGAACGAGCAGCAGATGCACGGGACCGTCGCCCTGCAACTGCAACGACAGAACACCTTCGAACTTGATGGTGGCCGCCAACAGCAAGGAGGCCGCCACCGCTTCACCGAGGGTGTTGCGGATCGCGGCGGGATAGTCGCGGTGCTCGATCAGCGCGCGCCACGCGGCATCCAGATGGACCAGGTGGCCGCGAAACGGGTATTGCTCAAAGAGGAAGCGATGCAGACTGTCGCGATCACGCATCTTGGGCGTCCGCGCGCATCTTAAGCCGCGCCGCCCAGCTTGCGCTTCAGCAACTCATTGAGTTGTGCGGGGTTCGCCTTGCCCTCGGTCGCCTTCATCACCTGTCCCACGAAGAAGCCGAACAGCTTGTCTTTGCCGGAGCGGTAATCCGCGAGCTGCTTGGGGTTGGCGGCGATCACGGCATCGATGACGCCCTCGATGGCGCCGGCATCGGTGATCTGCTTCAATCCCTTCTGCTCGATGATGGCGTCCGCCGGCTTGCCGTCGGACCACATCGCTTCGAACACGTCCTTGGCGATCTTGCCGGAAATCGTTCCATCGATGATCCGCAGCAACAATCCGCTCAAGGCTTCGGGAGTCACCCGCGATGCGCCGATCTCGAGGTTGTCGCGATTAAGAGCGCTCGACAACTCGCCCATGACCCAGTTCGCCGCGAGCTTGGCATGGCCGGAATCGCGCTGCGGCGACGCCGCAGGTACGCCTGCCACCGCACCTCTGCCTGCCGCCGCACCACCGCCTGCCGCCGCACCCAAGCCTGCCACCACCGCTTCGAAAAAGGCGCCGAGTTCGCGGCTCGCGCTCAGCACTCCGGCGTCATAGGCCGACAGCGCGAAATCGTGCGCGAAACGCGCCGCCTTGTCGTCGGGCAGCTCCGGCAACGTCGAACGCACCGCCTCGATGAACTGCTCGTCGATGAGCACCGGCAATAGGTCCGGGTCCGGGAAGTAGCGATAGTCGTTGGCCTCTTCCTTGGAGCGCATGGAACGCGTCTCGTGCTTGTCGGAATCGTAGAGACGCGTCTCCTGCACCACCGTCCCGCCGTTCTCGAGCAGCTCGATCTGCCGCGCGGCTTCGTACTGAATCGCCTTCTCGACGAAGCGAAACGAATTCAGGTTCTTGATCTCCACGCGGGTGCCGAATTTCTCCCGGCCGCGCGGCCGCACCGAGACGTTCGCGTCGCAGCGGAACGACCCTTCCTGCATGTTGCCGTCGCAGATCTCGAGATAGCGCACGAGCGTGTGCACTTTTTTCATGTAGGCGACCGCCTCCCTGGCCGAGCGCATGTCCGGCTCGGAAACTATTTCGA
>Ga0116227_10017306_pt1 | contig 10091 bp, 4 predicted proteins | sample S1TSphgellanicum_FD_89693 | JGI IMG/M metagenome (GOLD analysis project Ga0116227, IMG submission 89693) | Host-associated microbial communities from peat moss isolated from Minnesota, USA - S1T2_Fb - Sphagnum magellanicum MG | ecosystem: Host-associated > Plants > Peat moss > Unclassified...
ATGGTTTCGTGGTAGGAATCATTCCAGGTGAGCGCGAATTCGACGCGGATGCCGTGCTCTTTCGCCTCGCCGATGGAGAAAATGGGGGTGGCAAGGATGGGGGTTTTGGCGCGGTCCAGCCAGGCGCAGAATTCGGCGACGCCACCTTTGTAGAAAAACTTTGCTTCCTGCGCCGGGGTGTGGCGTTCGTCGCGGAGGGTGATGGACAGGCCGGAGTTTAGGAAGGCGAGTTCGCGCAGGCGGCGTTCGAAGATGGCGTAGTCGAATTCGACATGGGTGAAGGTGCCGGAGGAAGGTTTGAAGGTGACTTCCGTGCCGTTTGGGTGGTCGGCGGGGCCGACGATGGCCAGCGGGGCTTGCGTTTCGCCGTGTTGAAAACGGATGAAATGTTCCACCCCTTCGCGCCAGATGCGGACTTCCATCCATTCGGAGAGCGCGTTGACGACGGCGGCACCGACGCCGTGCAGGCCGCCAGAAACTTTATAGGAGTTTTGGTTGAACTTGCCGCCAGCGTGGAGTTTGGTGAGCACGACTTCGGCGGCGGAAATGCCTTCCTCGGCATGGATGTCGGTGGGGATGCCGCGGCCATTATCGCGCACGGTCATGCTGCCATCGCCGTTTAATATGGCTTCGACTTCGGTGGCGTAGCCAGCTTGGGCTTCGTCCACCGCGTTGTCGATGATTTCAAAGCCCATATGGTGGAGGCCGGAGCCGTCATCCGTGTCGCCAATATACATGCCGGGGCGTTTGCGGACGGCGTCCAGCCCTTTGAGGACGCTGATGGAGTTCGCGTCGTAAGAATCGTCTTTGGGCGCCTCGGGGTTTTCTGGCGGGGTGGTCGGCTCGGTCATGCGGGGTTTGGCTCCGGCGGGTGATTCGGAGAAGTTATACAGCAAAACGGTGCAAAAGGCTAATCCGGGCGCGGGGTTTTCGCGTGGGAGAAAGGGGTTAAGCCGGGCCATGACGCGTTTGCTGGAACAGGCTCAACGCGCCGGCGATTTCGGCGATGACCGGGTTCCAGGCGCCTGGTTGCGGCTGGGTGTAGAGGCGAAGGGTTGGGTACCATGGCGAATCGCGCCGGCCAGTCAGCCAGCGCCAGCAGGAATCGAAACGGTTGAGCAGCCAGACAGGTTTGCCGATGGCGGCGGCTAAATGCGCGACGGCGGTATCGACGGAAATCACCAGGTCAAGATTGGCGATCAAGGCGGCGGTGTCGGCGAAATCGACGATTTCGGGCATGAAGTTGATCAATGGAAAATCAAAGGACGGGCCTGGGCCGTCCTTTTGGAGACTGAAAAATTGGAGGTCGGGAATCTTGAATAAGGGGGCGAACAAGTCTGGCGGGATTGAACGGCGGCGGTCGATTGCCGTTAATTCAGGTGAATGGGTGCGGGGATTGCCGGCCCAGAGCAGGCCAATTTTGGGCGTTTGACCGGCAATTCCCGAGAGGCGTTGCCGCCACGATGCGGCCGCGTTTTCATCGGCGTGGAGATAGGGTGTTTGGCCGGGAATCGTTTCTATCGTTGTGCCAAAAATGCGTGGCAGGCTCATCATGGGCGCGTGAACATCAAAGGGCGGCAAGGCATCGCCGTGGGCAATCACCTGATCAATGCCGAGCAGGCCGCGAAGTAATTTTACCAATGGTTTTTGCACTTCCAGCACCACGCGCAAGCCCCGTTCGGCCGCGAGCGGCGCATAGCGGCAAAATTGCAAGCTATCGCCAAAGCCTTGCTCGGCATGGATGAGCAGGGTTTTGGCGCCAGCCTCGCCGTTCCAAACCGGTGTTTCGAAATGGCGCGCGGCACCGGCCATTTGTCTGGTCTGCCAGCGCCATTCGAATTTTTCCCAGCCTTCGCGCAACAGACCGGCTTTCAGGTAGGGGGCGCTGAGGCCGAAATGCAGTTCGGGATCATCGGGGCTGAGGCGGATGGCCGTTTTGAAGGCGGTGATGGACTCTTCCAGGCGGCCAAGTTTTTCCAGGACAGCGCCCTGGGTTGCGTGCGCCTCGGGATAGCCGGATTTGATGGCGATGGCCGTGTTGCAAGCGGTCAGCGCGTCATCGAAACGGCCAAGAATTTCCAGGAGGGCGCCGAGGTTTGAATGGGCTTCGGCATAGAAGGGGTTGAGGTGAATGGCCCTTTTGTAGGCGGTGAAAGCCGCATCGAAGCGGCCTAGCCCGCGAAATAAATTGCCTAGGTTTGAGTGGGCTTCGGCAAAGCCGGGGTTTAGGCGAATGACCTGGCTATAAGCGGCCATGGCCTCGCGGAAGCGGCCGAGGGCCTGGAGGGTGATGGCCCGGTTGAAATGGAAGTCGGCATCGTCCGGCTTCAGGCTGATGGCCATGTTGCAAGCGGCAAGGGCGTCATCGAAGCGGCGCAGGTTTTGGAATACGCCACCGAGGTTTGAATGGGCCTCGGCATGCCGAGGGTCCGCCGCCAGGATTTGGGTATAGAGGCGTTCGGCCTCGGCCAGCCTGCCGGCCTGATGGTGGCGCCGGGCATGATCAAAAAGCGTTGGAATGGCGGCGACCGGCCGGATTGGCATTTGCGGTTTGGCCGGGACGTCCCCGGCTTGCGCGCGCCGTTGCTGCCGGTTCATGAAGCCCGAGATCGCGCACTTTGCTGGAACTGGATCAAGTCGGCGGCAATTTCGGCGATGACCGGAGTCCAGTCGCCGGGTTGCGGCTGGGTGTAGAGGCGCAGGTTTGGATACCACGGACTATCGCGGCGCCCGGTGAGCCAGCGCCAGCAGGAATCGAAACGGTTGAGCAGCCAGACAGGTTTATCAAGGGCGGCGGCGAGGTGGGCGACGGCGCTGTCAACCGAAATGACGAGGTCGAGATTGGCGATCAAGGCGGCCGTGTCGGCGAAATCGCCCATCTCGCCCATGAAGTCGATGATTGGAAACTCAGCCGGCGGCGCTGGGCCATCCTTTTGGAGGCTAAAAAATTTTGCCCCTTGGCTGTCAAACAAGGGGGCCAAAAGGCCTGGGGCAATTGAGCGGCGCCGGTCGATGGCCATTGATTCAGGCGAATGGGCGCGGGGATTGCCGGCCCAGAGCAGACCAATTTTGGGCGTCTGGCCAGCAATTGCGGAGAGGCGTTGCCGCCACGCGGCGATGGCGGTTTCATCCGCATGCAAATAAGGCGTTTGACCTGGAATGGTTTCCACGGTTGTTCCAAGCGCGCGGGGCAGGCTCATCATGGGCGCGTGAACATCAAAGGGCGGCAATGCATCGCCTTGTCCGATGATCTGATCAACCCCTGGCAGCGTGCGCAGCAGGCGGACCAATGGTTTTTGCACTTCCAGGATAACGCGCAAACCACGTGCCGCCGCCAACGGCGCATAGCGGCAGAATTGCAAGCTATCGCCAAAGCCTTGCTCGGCATGGATCAAAATCGTTTTTGCCCGCGCTTCTTGTCCATCCCATAATGGTTTTTCGAAATGGCGCTGGCCGTCGCGCATTTGCTTGCTCTTCCAGCGCCATTCATATTTTTCCCAGCCTTCCTTAAACGAACCCATCTTCAAATATGCGACGCCCAGATTAAAATGGGATTCGGCCATGTCTGGCTTGAGGGCAATCGCCGTTTGGCTGGCGGCCACGGCCTGCGCGGAGCGGCCAAGGCCATGCAAGAGAACGCCCAGATTTGAATACGCCTCGGCATAGTCCGGCTTCAGGCGAATCGCTTTGTTATAAGCGGCATAAGCCTCCTCGAAGCGGCCAAGGCGCTCCAAGGCGATGCCTAGGTTTGAGTTGGCCTCGACATGGTCAGGCTCGCGTTTTAGGGCCGTTTCGCAAACGGCGAGGGCTTCCTCGAAGTGGCCAAGACCACTCAGCACGGCTGCGAGGTTTGAGCGGCAATTAGCGTCCTCGGGCTTGAGGCCAACAGCCCTTTCGTAGGCGACAAGCGCCTCATCCAAGCGGCCGAGCCGGTATAATGCGTTGCCCAGGTTTGAATGCGCCTCGGCATAGTCGGGCTTGAGTCCGATGGCCGTGTTGCAAGCGGTAATTGCCTCCTGGAAACGGCCAAGATTTTCCAGAACCGCGCCGGTGTTTGAGTGCGCTTCGGCATAGTCTGGCCGCAGCTGAATCGCCCGGGCGTAAGCGGCCAGCGCCTGATCGGCATGGCCAAGCCGGTTCAGGGCGTTGCCCAGGTTTAAATGGGACGCGTGGTCGTTTGGATTAATACGGATCGCGCTGGCGTAAGCCGCCGCCGCCGCCTCGAAGCGCCCGAGCGTGTCCAGTATGGCGGCCAGATTTACGTGGGCTTCGGGGAGGTTGGGATGAATGCCGATCGCGCTGAAATACGCCGTGGCAGCCTCTTCGTGACGGTTCTGCCGCAACAGCGCCTTACCCAGATTAATATGGGCCGAAGCCAGGTTGGGATTGTAGTGAATGGCGTTTTTCCACGCATCCCCGGCCTCAGCGAAACGCCCGAGCTCGTACAAGGCAGCACCCAGGTTGGAATGGGCCTCGGCAAAATCCGGCGCAAGTTCAATGGCCTTGCGGCAAGCCGCCTCGGCCTCGCCGAAACGGTAAAGCTGCCGGAGCGCATCGCCGAGATTCGCGTAATAAAAGGCTTTGGATCCATCAATGCGGATCGCGTTGGCTATTTTTTCGGCGGCGATGCCGGGCTGCCCGGTCTGGCAGGCAATGACGCCGAGCAGGTGCATGGCATCGGCATGCCGAGGCGCCGCCGCCAGAATTTGGGCATATAGGAGCTCCGCATCGGCCAGCCGGCCCGCCTGGTGGTGGCTTAGCGCCGTATCAAAAAGCGTTTGAAGGGTGGCCGCCCGTATGGGCATTTGGGGTTTTGCCGAAGCTTTTCGGGCTTCCAGCCGCCGCTGTTGCCGGTTCATAAATCCCCCCGGGATAGACGCGTCAGGTCTGACGCAATTTCGGCGACGGCCGGATGCCAAGCGCCTGGCCGCGGCTGGTTGTAGAGCCGGAGCGATGGATACCAAGGGCTATCGCGCCGGCCGCTCAGCCAGCGCCAGCAGGAATCAAAGCGGTTTAGCAACCAGACAGGTTTGCCAAGGGCGGCGGCGAGGTGGGCGACGGCGGTATCAACGGCAATCACCAGGTCTAAATTGGCAATCAAGGCCGCGGTATCGGCGAAGTCTTCCATCTCGCCCATGAAGTCGATGATGGGAAATTCGGCGGGCGCGGCTGGGCCCTCCTTTTGGAGGCTGAAAAATTTCAGCCCGGGAATTTTGAACAAGGGGGCCAATAGCTCGGGCGCGATTGAGCGGCGGCGGTCGATTGCGGCCAATTCAGCGGAATGGGCGCGGGGATTGCCGGCCCAGAGCAAGCCGATTTTAGGATTCTGGCCAGCAATGACGGAGAGACGTTGCCGCCACGATGCGGCTGCGTTTCCATCGGCGTGTAGATAAGGCGTTTGGCCGGGAATGGTGGCAAGGGTTGTTCTAAAAGCGCGGGGCAGGCTCATCATGGGGGCGTGGAAATCAAACGGCGGCAACGGATCGCCTTGCCCAATAACCTGATCAATTCCTGGCAGCGTGCCAAGCAAGCTGACCAGTGGTTTTGGGACTTCCAGGATGACCCGGAAACCGCGTTGCGCCGCCAGCGGGGCGTAGCGGGAGAATTGCAAACTATCGCCAAAGCCTTGCTCGGCATGGATGAATAATGTTTTGCCGCCGCCGGTGTCTCCGTTCCAAAGTGGTTTTTCAAAATTGCGGTGCGCGGGAGACATTTGTTTGGTCTTCCAGCGCCATTCGAATTTTTCCCAACCCTTCTCGAACGCGCCGGTTTTGAGGTAGGCGCAGGCCAGGTTGAAATGGAATTCGGCGATTTCGGGCTTGAGGCTGATCGCTTTTTCGTAGGCGGTAACGGCCTCGGCCAGGCGGCCAAAGCCAATTTCCAAAAGCCCGCCCAAGTTGCCGTGGGCCTCGGCATAGCCAGGGTCGAGGGTAATCGCCGATTGGAAGGCGATAAGGGCCTCTTCAGAGCGGCCAAGCCCTCGCAGCGCGAGGCCAAGGCTTGAATGGGCTATGGCATCACGCGGGTTGAGGGTGATGGCCGTTTGGCACGCGGCGAGGGACTCGGCGAAGCGGCCAAGGGTCCATAGCGCGGTACCCAGGCTTGCATGGGCAAAGGCATCGGCAGGGTTGAGGCGAATGGCCGTGCTGTAGGACGTGATGGCTTCATCGATACGCCCAGCCTCAAAAAGGGCGGCGCCGAGATTTGCATGGGCTTGCGAAAAACCGGGCTCAAGGTGCGCGGCCTGGCGGCAAGCCTCCACCGCTTCGTCAAAACGGCCGAGCTGGCGCAGCGCGTTGCTGAGATTCGAATGGTAAAATGCGATGCGTCCATTCAGGCGGATCGCGGCGGATATTTTTTCAGCGGCGAAAGCGGGGCGGCCCGTCTGGCAGGCAAGGACGCCGAGCAGATGCAGGGCATCCGCATGTCGCGGATTTGTTGTCAGAATTTGGGTGTATAGACGCTCGGCATCGGCCAGCCGGCCAGCCTGGTGGTGGGTGATCGCGTTGTCAAAAAGGGGTTGAACGGCAGCACTTGCCAGGTTTTGCGTTTGTGGTTTGGCGGGCGCTTTCCTGGCTTCCGCGCGGCGCTGCTGCCTACTCACCCGGCCCCCTTGATCGCCAATTTTTCTGGAAGTCGGTTAAGTCCGAGGTAATTTCGGCGACGGCCGGGTGCCAATCGCCTGGGTGCTGCTGACTGTAGAGGCGGAGGGTTGGATACCAGGGCGTATCGCGCCGTCCCGCCAGCCAGCGCCAGCAGGAATCGAAGCGATTGAGCAGCCAGACAGGTTTGCCAAGGGCGGCGGCGAGGTGGGCAACGGCGGTGTCAACCGCAATCACCAGGTCTAAATTGGCAATCAAGGCCGCGGTGTCGGCGAAGTTTTCCATCTCGCCCATGAAGTCGATGATGGGAAATTCGGCGGGCGCGGCTGGGCCCTCCTTTTGGAGACTGAAAAATTTCAGCCCGGGAATTTTGAACAAGGGTGCCAACAGGTCTGGCGCGATTGAACGGCGGCGGTCGATCGCCGCCAGTTCAGGGGAATGAAGGCGGGGATTGCCGGCCCATAGCAAACCGATTCTAGGCGAATCGCCGGCAATTTCCGCAAGACGTTGCCGCCAGGCAGCGATTGCGGCGGGCTCCGCGTGTAGATAGGGCGTTTTGCCGGGAATGGTGGCCAAGGTTGTTCCAAAGGCGCGCGGCAGGCTCATCATGGGCGCGTGAACATCGAAGGGCGGCAATGCATCGCCTTGTCCGATGATCTGATCAACCCCTGGCAGCGTGCGCAGCAGGCGGAGCAAGGGTTTTTGCACTTCTAGGATAACCCGGAAGCCGCGTTCGGCCGCCAGCGGGACATAGCGGCAGAATTGCAAACTATCGCCAAAGCCTTGCTCGGCATGGATGAGCAGGGTTTTGGTGCCAGCGTCTCCGTTCCAAATTGGCTGTTGGAAATCGCGCTGATAGACTGACATTTGTCTGCACTTCCAGCGCCATTCGAATTTTTCCCAGCCTTCCTGGAACGAACCGGCTCTCAGATAGGCGAAACCGAGGTTGAGATGGAATGCGGCGATTTCCGGCTTGAGGCCTATGGCCGTTTGGCAAGCGGCGATGGCCTCCGTGGAGCGGCCCAGTTTTTCGAGGGCAAGGCCGAGATTTCCGTGGGCCTCGGCATGGCCAGGGTTGATGGCGATGGCCGATTGGCAAACGGCCAGCGCGTCCTCGAAGCGGCCAAGAACATCCAGAAGAGCGGCCAGGTTTGATAGGACTTCGACATAGTCAGGCTTCAGGCTGATGGCGTTTTGGTAAGCGGCGAGGGCTTCCTCAAAGCGGCCAAGCTCATTTAATATGTTGCCGCGATTGAAATGGACTCTGGCATCGCCGGGCTTGAGGCGGATGGCCGTGTCGCAGGCGGCAAGGCCTTCCTCTAGCCGGCCCAGTTTTTGGTAGACAACGGCCAGATTTCCGTAGGCGTCGGCAAAGTCAGGCTTCAGGTTGATGGCCGCGGCGCAAGCGGCAAGGGCCTCATCGTAGCGGCCAAGACTCTCAAGGAGAGCGGCCAGGTTTGAGTGGGCACGCGCATGATCGGGCTGGAGGCTGATCGCATTGTTTAAAGCGGCAATCGCTGCCTCGGCGCGGCCAAGCCCATGCAGCGCGGTGCCCAGGTTTGAATGGGCCAAGGCGTCGCCGGGTTTGAGACGAATGGCCTCGGTGCAAGCGGTGACGGATTCCTCGAAGCGGCCCAGTTTTTCGAAGACGACGCCCAGGTTTAAATGCGCTTCGGCATAGCCGGGTTTTAGGCGGATCGCCGTGTTGTAAGCGATAATGGCCTCATCATAACGGGCAAGCCCCTTCAAGGCGCTGCCCAGGTTGTAATGGAATCCGGCATCCTCGGGCTTGAGGCGAATGGCCGTGGCGCAAGCGGCAAGCGCCTCATCGAAGCGGCCGAGCTTATCGAATATGACGCTGAGATTGGCGTGGGTTTCGGCATTGCCAGGGTTGATGGCGATGGCGGTGTTGCAGGCGGCAAGCGCTTCCTCCAAACGGCCGAGACTCTCCAGCAGGGCGCCCAGATTGGCGTGGGCATCGGCATAGCCGGGCTGCAGGCGGATCGCCTGGCCGTAAGCGGCGAGGGCTTCCTCGAAGCGGTCAAGCGCTTTGGAGGCATTGCCGAGATTGTAATGCGCCTCAGCATAGAGCGGGTTTAGACGAACCGCGTTTTGATAGCAGTCAATGGCCGCTTCCAATTGCCCAAGCTGTGCCAGCGCGTTGCCCAAATTGTAATGGGCGTGCGCGAAATCTGGCTGCAAGGCCAAGGCCTTTTTGTAGGACATGATCGCTTCATCCGGCCTGCCATGATTGAGCAGAACATTGCCGAGATTGCTGTGCGCGATGGCGAAATTGGGGTCGATGGCGATTGCCTGCGCGTAGCACGTGGCGGCCTCGGCGGGGCGGCCCCGGCGTTCATGGACGATGCCGAGATTGTTCAGCGCATCGGTAAAGCCCGGCCGCAATTGGAGGGCTTTTTGCAGGCTGGCGGCGGCTTCCTCCAGCCGCCCCAGCGCGCTTAACGCGTTGCCGAGGTTGGAATGGAAGGAAGCGGCGTTTGGGTTGGCGGCGATAGCGGCGCTGATGAACGAAACGGCATTGTCAAACTGACCGGCCTGATAAGCCAGGATGCCCTGCCGGTGCAGATCATCGGCCTGAGGTGAAGCTGGCTTGGGCGATGGCGATGCTTGGATGCGCGCCGCCCGGCGTTGCTGGCGGTTCATCGGCTTGGGTCAACGCGGCGGGCATGTAAAAGTGAAGAACACGACAAGGAACCGCAAATGTTCATCAAACCATCGACCCAGTTCCACACGCGGCCGAGATTCGATCTGGTCATGGTGGCGAGAGACGGGGGCTGGAGCTTGAAGGGGAAAATGAACTCATTGTAATTTATGTTAAATCATGATTTTTGGTTTTTGCATAGACGTTTTTCGGGTGGCTGGCCAAGGGCGCGCTCGACCGGGGTTCAGGCATTCCTTTGAATTTCGCTGGCGGAGCGCGCAAGAAAGAAGATTCCCGCTTTCGCGGGAATGACGGGTGGTGGGTCATTGGCCATGATTGATGGTGTTGTAACAGCTACGGCGTGATCACCGTGGGTAAATTTCCGGCGGGGGCCGGTGTTGCGCCTGGGGCGTTCATTTGAATGACCTGGACCGAGCCGCCCGGAAGGCCGGGCGTGGGGGCGGCGGTTAGATCGGGCGCGCCGGGCCGGGGGCGCAGGCCGATCCTGCCCGACGCTGCGTCGTAAAACACGTCGAACGCGAAAAAGGGGGCGATGCCGGCCACCAGGTCTATGCCGGATTTTTGCGCCGGCTCGCGCAGCAGGCCTGTGCCGGGGCCGCTATCGACGGCGAATTTTTCGGCGAGGCCCCCGAAGGCCAAGGATGCTTGGTCGCCCGCCGCCCAGAGCGGGCCGGGGGGGCCGGCGGCGAAGGCGATCATGCCGGGGGCGCCGCTATCCAGGATCGCCTGGCCGCAGAGGCTTTGGCCGTTGGCGGCGTTGTTCAGGCAGGCGGGCAGGGTGTCGGCGAAGCCGGGGTCGTGCCAGA
>Ga0116227_10017307_pt1 | contig 10091 bp, 2 predicted proteins | sample S1TSphgellanicum_FD_89693 | JGI IMG/M metagenome (GOLD analysis project Ga0116227, IMG submission 89693) | Host-associated microbial communities from peat moss isolated from Minnesota, USA - S1T2_Fb - Sphagnum magellanicum MG | ecosystem: Host-associated > Plants > Peat moss > Unclassified...
GCAGGTTGCAGCCCTGCTTCGGCCAAGCGCATCCGCGTCGCCTCGGCCAGCCAGTCAGGCTGCTCATGGCGCACAAACAAATCCAGCACCGTTTCACCGCCCGGGCCCGGTTCGATCAGAAAGGGCAAGACGGCAAACAGGTCGTTCTCGGGCGGCAACGCATCCCGCAGAATGAGTAGCCAGCGTTCGTAAGGGACCGGCGCCAGCCTGTATCCCGCGGCCAAGGTTTCCGCCATGAGGCGGCGGAATGATAATGGCTCGGCGGCCAGCAAGTGGAACATGCCGGGTCCGCTGGCCGGCCGGCGTGAGAGCGCCACGATCGCCCGTGCCGCGGCATCGACCGGCACGAAGGGCATCTTCATGGCGATGTCTGGATAAAGCCCGAGCTGGATCGATCCCCGGATCAGCCGGCAGAGAAAATCCTCCTGATTCCAGTAACCTGTTCGTGAATCGCCACCGATAAACCCGGCACGGTAAATGCCAACCGGCAGGCCTCGTTCGGCGGCCTGTGCAAGCAGTGACTCGGCGGCCCATTTGGATTGCGCGTAACCCCCGAGCAGCTGGTTGGGATCGCTGAGATGGTCGGCTTCGCCAATCGAGGGCATGCCGATACGCGCAGGGCTGTTGAAGACCGCGAGGGTCGATGTGAAATGGACCGGCTTGACCACGCCGGTTGCCGCCAGGCGCAGGCAGTCCAGCGTCGCCTCAACATTGGCCCCCCGCAGCCGCGGATAGGAGGATACGAAATCGACGGACGCGCCATTATGGTAGATGGCATGGAGGCGCGCCCCCAGGGCGGCGAACGCCGCTTCATCCAAGCCAAAACGCGGCAAGCCGAGGTCGCCTGGGATAACTTCGATACGCGGGACAAATCGTTCATCCCATGCGCCGATATCCTTGAGTTTCTCCACCAGACGGGCATGTCCGGCCGCGTGGCTGGCGGCGCGGACCAGGCAGCAAACATGCACCTCGGTTTGGGTGAGAAGCTCCCGCAGCAAGAAGGCACCCAGAAACCCCGTCCCGCCCGTTAGCAATACGGTCTCCGGGCCGTGCGGCGCGGTGCTGGCGAGGATGATTTCGGCGGGCAGGATCGGTAGGGTGAGCTGGGCGCTGGGCGCCGGCCTCCCAATGCCCGAGCAAAAATCGGCCAGGTCGTTCAGGCTGATGCCATCGCGCAATTGCGCGGCGGATATCGTGCGGCCAAAGCGATCCTCGGCCGCCAGGACAAAGCGGACAGTGCTGATCGAATCAAACCCAAATTCCGGCAAGGGCCGGTCATTGGCCATCATGGCCTCGGAGAAACCGGTCAGCCTGGCCACCAGCCGCCGCAACACCGTCAGCGCCGCTTGCCGCTTGCCGGCTTCATCCATGGCCGCGAAGCTGGTCCGGTCAAACGGCGCGGTCTCGATCATGCCATCTGGCGTTGTTTCGGCACTGGCCCAGGCGCCCGAAGCGACGAGTTGCGCGCAGCGCCGCCGCTGTACCTTGCCGGTTGGCGTCATTGGAATCGTGTCCGCCGGCAGATGGATCAAGGCCCCGGCACGGATGCCGTGATCCGTGGTGATCGCGCGCCGAATGACGGCGTCAAGCGTGGCGTCCTCCGGCAACTCGACCGCGATGGCCAAGACCTCCTGCTGGCCGATCTCGGCGGCAAACGATGCCAGCCGGGCATTGGCAAGGCGGGGGTCGGCGCGGCGGAGCGTTGCCTCCAAATCATCGGGGTAGAAATTTAATCCCCGGATGATGATCATCTCTTTCAGCCTGCCGACGACATGGAATTGTCCCTCGGCGATATAGGCAAGATCACCGGTCCGCAGAAACGGCCCGCGTCCATCCTCCGTGTACGCGCGGAACGTGTCCTTGGTCGCCACGTCATTGTTCCAGTAGCCGGCCCCCACGGCGCCGCCGCCGATCCACACCTCGCCGACAACCCGGTCTGGTTGAACCGTGCGGCTGTCTGGATCGACCGTGATGACCTCGTGTCCTGGCAGAGGGAAGCCGCTCGCGATACTCGCCCGCGCGGCGGCGTGGCTGGCGGGAACCGGACGGGCCTTGCCATCCCGCAAGCCGTCGCGATCGATCCATTCACGGCCGGCGCCATGGCCGTACCCGCTGGCCGCGGAAATCATCGCCGCCTCGGTTAAGCCGAACATGGTATAAAGGGCCGTGCCGCGGAACCCGTTGCCAGCAAACCTATTGGTGAACCCGTCGATCACTTCGCTGCGAACCGCCTCGCCGCCAATCACGGCAATTTCGACGCAGGACAGGTCAAGCCCCTCGCTTTGCGCTGGCGTCGTGGCCCGCGCGACCAGCTCGTAGGCAAAGGTGGGGGCACCCGTCACCGTGACGCGGTAGCGATCAATCACCTGGACCCAACGCGCGGGTTTCTCAACGAATGATCTTACCGGAAATCCGACCAGATTGCCGCCCGCCACCAAGGGCAGCGCAATGCCCGAAAAAAGGCCAGATACATGGTGGCCAGGGAGCCAAACGCAGAAGGTGGAGTTCGGCCCAAGCCGGGCATCGGCCGCCATCGCCCATGCGGCATGGATCAAATTGGCCTGGGTCAATGCCACGCCCTTGGGCTGCCCCGTCGAACCGGACGTGTAGAGCAGCACGCAGACCGCGCTGGGTGAGACATCACATGCGTTCCCTGCCGCCTCGCCCGCGGCCAAATCAGCGAAAAGCACGCGGGGCAGGGCGCTGATCGCGGCGGGCCATCCAGTCATCACATCGGCCATGGCAGGATCCGCGAGCAGAAGGGCGGGCGCGCAGTCTTTGACGATACCCACGATGCCAGCAAGTGCTGCCGGCGTGGCGCCAGCCTCGGGCATCGGCACCGGTACAGCGATCACGCCCGCAACCGCGCAGGCAAGGATGCTGACTGCGTAGTCGAGGCCTGGGGCCAACATCACCAACACGCGCCCACCTTCCCCAACCCGCGCCCGCAGCGCCGCCCCAACCATTGCGGCACGCTGTTCAAGTGCTGGGAAGGTCAGGCGCGGCCCCTCTGTCTCGCCATCAGGCAGATAGAGAAACCAATGGTCCGGCAGTTCGGCCGCGCGCGCGGCCAACAGGCCGGCGATGCTCATCGGGCGGGGATCGCTGACCACCATGGCGGCGCCTTAACCAGCCACAAGCGGCGGTTCGGCCAGCGCCAAGGTCCCGGCCTCGAAATCCCTTCGGCAGATCGCGCGCTGTATCTTACCACTCGTTGTCCGCGGCAGTTTTCCTGGGAGCACGAACGCCGCCTTGCTCAGCCGGAGATCGAACTCAGTCGCGATCGCGGCACGCAGCTTTCTTAGCACGGGAGCGGGATCGAAATCGGCCATGGCATCGCGGGTGACTTCGGCCGTGACCACCAATTCCTCCCCCATCTCCCCCATGATGGTGAAGGCTGCCACGCCGTTCTCACGGATCGCCGGATCGGCGGCTTCGGCCGCCTGCTCGATATCCGACGGGCTGTAATTCCGTCCGCGGATGATGATGAGGTCCTTCAGCCGGCTGGTCAGGTACAGAGCGCCGTCCAACATGAAGCCCATATCGCCCGTGCGTAGGTACGGGCCTTCGCCGGTGGCAAGATGCGCACCGAAAATCTCGGCGGTCGCCGCCGCATTCCCCCAATACCCCTTGGCCACGATTGGACCCGCCAGCCATACTTCGCCCACCGAGCCGGGGCTAAGGCGGCGGCAGCTCTCAGGGTCGGCGATGACCAACTCCACGTCGCCCAAGGGCCGGCCACACGAGGCGACCAGGCGCGAGCCAGGCTCCACCGACTCAATCGGCAGCGCCATGCCCGTCGAAGCCAACACATCCCCGGCAAGCCGCAAAGTGCTGGGAACGGCGCCAGGCGGGCCGCCGGTGACGATCAGCGTGGCCTCCGCAAGGCCGTAGCACCAATTTGCGTGGCTCTCCTGGAACCCATTCGCCGCATAGGTTGCCTTGAAACGGTTCAGCGTCTCCGGCCGGATGGTTTCCGCCGCGTTAAACGCCACCCGCCATTCACTGAAATCGAGTGCTGCGCGTTCCGTCGGCGGCACATCGGTCACGGCAAGATCATAGGCAAAATTCGGCGCGCCGCTGACCTGCGCCTTGTAGCGGCTGATTGCACGCAGCCAGCGCACCGGCTTCTGCAGAAAGGCCAGCGGCGCCATCAAGTAGCAGGGCGCCCCGACAAAGAGCGGATGCATCATGCCCATGATGAGGCCCATGTCGTGAAATAAGGGCAGCCATGAGACGGTGATTGACTGCGGACCTGTCGCTAGGGCTTCCTGCAATAGTACCTGATCGGCGCAGAGATTACGATGCGTCACGATGACGCCTTTGGGATTGCCGGCGGAACCCGAGGTGTATTGCAGCAAGGCAATTGTTTCACCGGCGATTGCCGGTAGCGCCACCTCACCCTGGGTTTCGATATCGAGTTCCTCGACCGCGCGGCAGCTTGCCGCCGTCAGTTCACCCAGCGCCGTGCCAAACACGTCCAGCGTGCCACGGTCGCTAATAATCAGGGCCGCCGACGCATCGGATGCAATTTTCTGCAGCCGTGCCAGTTGCTTGGCGCGGGACGGCGGCGATGCCGGGACAGCGATGAAGCCTGCGTAGAAACAGGCATACAAGGCCACGACATAGTCGAGGCTCTGCGGCAACAACAAGAGAATGCGCTCGCCCGGCTGGACCCCGCTCGCGAGGAGGGAGCGGCCGATCCGCGCGGCTTTCACCTGGAGCGAGCCGAAGGTCAAACGCCCATCCTCGGTCTCGCCGTTGCGCAGAAAACAATACGCTAATGCGTCGGGTGCGGTTGCGGCGCGATGATCCAGCGCCTCACGAATGGTATCGAATGAAAAACGAACGCTCTGCATCAGCTTGGGTCTCCAATTCGCAAAGGCCGCCATGGCGCGGCTTGCTAAATTCGAGACCCGGCTATCACGCAGTCGTCAGCCGCCGTTATTCCAGGCGTCCCAAATCCATTGTCTGAGCATCCCATCTGAGGACGAATACCGGGCAAGGGCTTTGCCATCCCCCTGGCCTTCCCACGTTATGCCGGCGAATCGTCTCGTCTCACGCGGCGCGGAGCCGGGCGATCCATCGGGCATAATTCTCCTCTTCCAGCGCTGAGATGCCATGCGCCGGGGCCTCCCGTTGCCAGGAGGTGGGCGTGACGCCGAAGGTATCGCGGAACCGGCGGCTGAAATGCGCTTCGCTGGCAAAGCCGCACTCAAAAGCGATTTCATGAATCCGGCGGCCTTTATTGGCGGGCAGCTTCAGGGCCGCGTGGGCGCGCGCCAGCCGGCGCTCCTGAATAAAGGCGTTAACCCCGCCCAGCGGCTCAAACATGCGGTAGAGCGTGGTGCGGGAGAGGCGAAAGGCGGCGGCAATGCTGGCGGGCGAGAGATCGGGTGCCGCGAGCCTCGCCTCGATATGGCGTTTAATACTATTCAGCGTCGCTGCCGCCAGCGGCGCTTCCGCCCGCGCCCGCGCTTCGGACGTGGGACGAAAACACGCCGCCACCATGCCCACGGTCGCCTCGGCCAGCATCGGCGCCTCGCTGGCTGCCATGCCGGGGAGGCATTCGCCCAGCGTCCATAAATGCTCTCTCAGCAACCGGGCGGCCCCGGTATCGCGCCGTAAAATCTCACCGTGGAGCGGTCGTGCTTTACCCAGGGCGGTGTCCAGCACGTCGCGTGGAATCACGAGGCTATAGAGATGCGAGGACGGATTCTCCGTCCGCAATGTGCGGGCCAGGTCGAGTATGACGATATCGCCCGGCCGGAGCACGACCTCCTCGTCCCCCACCTGCCCAGCATAGCCGCCTTTCGCATAAAACTGCACCAGATAATGGTCGAGCCCGTTACCGATGAGCTTGCGTTGCGAACGTTCGAAAGATTGCGTGGCAAAGCGGGTTTCACCGAACAAAACCGCGCCAAGATGGGCGCCGAGCACGGAATGCTCTTCATCGAGTGCCGCCGGCCCGGCCAACGGTGAAACGTCAAACAGCACGGAAATGCTGTCCCGCCAGGCATCCCAACGGTCCGGGCCAGGAAGCTGCGCTGTGGAAAAACGCGTGACGGGAAGTTTGAGCGTGTCATCCATTAGGCTGAACGCCCCGCAACGACGGAGATCTCCAAATAAGCAACAACATGGTAAATTAAAATAGAACAGCCGATCAAACGCATACAATAGACAAATGTCACAATTCGAGATTTTTTTTGCAATTCAAGCAATCTAAAATTGAATATGGATTATCCGTTCTTTAGACCGCAAGGGGGCACAGATTATGGTGATTCCCCTCAGTCAAATTGCCGGGTGGTTGCCCCGGCCTCTTGGCGCGCCGGTTGCGGTGCTGGTTTGCGCGACCAGGCCAGGTGGGCGTGCTTGTGCTCGTTGGGTTTGTTAACGCCGCCGCCACGTGTGACGACCAGTTGAAAACCACCGCTGCCGCCGCTCGCGGCAAAGGCGGCGATGTAGCTTTCCGCGGCATGCAGCGCGTCGAACGTCGCGGGGTTCGATGCGATCGCGCCTAGATAACCGAACGCCGCTTCTGACTCTGGGCTTTCCAGGTTGATGACGACGGTGACCTTGCCGGTGGGTAACTCCGTCACCGTGGCGGGTGGCTGGACCACCGGCGACACCTCAACCGGCGCCAGCGTGGGCTGGATGAGCGTGTAATTGCCCGCCAGCCAGCCATTCACGCCGCTGCCCAGGATGATGTCCGTAGTCACCTCCTCGGTACCTACATCAGCGCTCGCCAGCGTGCCGCTTGTGTCGTTGCCCAACGTCACGGCCTGGCCGCCGGCCAGGCCGTGGATCACCGGCGAGCCTGTCAACCGGTCGGTGGTTGTGCCGTCAAAGGTTTTATCCGTCCCGGACAGGCCGGTAATGGTCAACGTGGCCGGCGAGACAGTGACCGCCGCCAGAGCCGGCTGGATAAAGGTGTAGTTTGACGCCAGCCAGCCATTCGCGCCGGTACCCAGCCTGATATTCGTGGTCACGGCCTCACTGCCCGCATTGGCGCTGGCCAGCGTGCCGGTTGCATCATTGGCAAGCGTTACCGTCTGGCTGCCGACCAGGCCGTGGATCACCGCCGTGCCGGTGAGCGTGTCGCTGGTGCTGCCGTCATAGATTTTGTCCGTCCCGGACAGGCCCGTGATGGTCAGTGCCGCCGGCGCTACCATCACCGTGCCCAGCGAGGGCTGGGTGAGCGTGTAATTCGATGCAAGAAAGCCATTCGAACCGCTGCCGAGGGTGAGGCTCACGGCCTCGCTGCCTGCATCGGCGTTCGCCAGCGTACCGGTCACAGTCACCGTCTGGCCGTTGACCAGGCCGGTGAACACCGCGTTGCCCATTAGCGGGTCGCTATTGGTCCCGTCATACGTCTTGTCCGTCCCGGACAGGCCGGTGATGGTCAGCGCCGCCGGCGTTACCATCACCGTTCCCAGCGAGGGCTGGGTGAGCGTGTAGTTCGATGCGAGAAAGCCATTTGAACCGCTGCCGAGGGTGAGGCTCACCGCCTCGCTGCCAGCATCGGCGTTCGCCAGCGTGCCGGTCACAGTCACCGTCTGGCCATTGACCAGGCCGGTGAAAACCGCGTTGCCAGTTAGCGGGTCGCTGTTGGTGCCGTTATATGTCTTATCCGTCCCGGACAGGCCGGTGATGGTCAGCGCCGCGGGCGTTACTGTGTTGGTTCCGGCATACGTGAGCTGGTAGCCGGAGGCCGTCGCACCGCTGCCGCCAAGCCGGTAGCCGGTGCCAACATTGCCCGTCGTGCCGGCGGACGAAATCCAGGTCAGATTGCTGGTATTCAGCAGCCCGATCTCGCTGGTGTTGCTCCCGTTGACGGCACTGTTGATGTTCGCGGTGACTGTACTGGACCCATAACTCTGGCTGCCGCTGCCGGTGACGATGATATACGGCAGCGCTTTCAGCACCGGATAAGGATAGCCCGCGGCCCATGTATTGGTGCTGAAAGCGCCGGAAGCAACCGGCGCCAGGGCGGTGAGCCACTGCGCCGTGGTCAGCCCCGTCACGCCGGTTGCGGAACTGTTATTCCCCACGCCGCGTTGCTGCCCGGTGGTCGTTTTGTCGAAGTAGCCACCGGTGATGATGCTGAAGTTGTTGGACCCAACCAGCCCGCCAACATCGGAGAAACCAGACACCGCGCCCGCCGCGTAAACATTGGTGATGGTGCCGAAACCACTGCCCCCCGCCAGCCCGCCGACGAAGGCGGAACCCGACACCTGGCCGGTTGCGTATGCATCGGTGATCGTGCCGTTGGTGTTTAACCCCACCAGCCCGCCAACATTGCTGGAGCCCGTCACCGCGCCGGTTGCGTAGGCATCGGAGATCGCGCCGAAATTGGACCCCACGAGCCCGCCGACCTCTTGGGAACCGGCCACACTTCCCGTCGCGTAAGCATCGGTGATCGTGCCATTGAAGCTGTTGAGACCAACCAGGCCGCCAACCTCATATGAACCTGAGACCTTACCTTCAGTCGCGTAAGCACCAGTGATCGTGCCGCCGGAGTTGCTTCCCACCAGCCCGCCAACGCTCGTGGACCCCGACACCGCGCCCGTGGCGTAAGACGCACCGGAGATCGTGCCGCCGAAGAGAAAGCCGGCCAAGCCGCCGACAAACGACGAACCAGACACCGCGCCCGTGGCGTAAGATGCACCGGAGATTGTCCCCGAATCCGTCCCGACCAGGCCGCCGACAAATCTGGTACCCGTCACCTTGCCCGTCGCAAAGGATTGACCGGTGATCGTGCCGTGGTTTTTCCCCACCAGCCCGCCGGCATTGCTAGTGCCGGTTACATTGACCATCGTGGAAGACGTGCCGGTGATCGTGCCGTTACTGTTTGACCCGACGAGCCCGCCGACTTTGCTGGAACCCGTCACCCCGCCCGTGGCGGAAACATCCGTGAGGGTGCCGCCGTTCATATGGCCGACCAAGCCGCCGGTATTCGTACCGCCGGTGACGCTCACATTGGTCAGCCCGAGATCGCGGATCGTCACACCAAAGGTGGCGCCGAACAGGCCCGCACCCGCGCTGCCAGATACCTGGATCGTCAGGCCCGAGATGGTGTGATCCAGCCCATCGAACACGCCTTTGAACGCCGTCGCGCTGTTAGAGCTTGAGTTGCTGATCGTGTAAGCACCGATGGGCGTGAAATCGCCGGTTGCGGTGATGTTGGTGCCGAGCACGTAGTTGGCGGATAAGCCGGTTGTGGCGATATCCTGCAGCTGCGTCTGATTGTCGATCACGTCATAGAGGGCGGGGGTGGCGCTGCTATCGCTGGCCAAAAACACCGCACCGCTCACCGGGCCGAGCCCCTCGGTCCCCACCAAATACGGCGTCGTCTTGCCGCCGGCATTGGTCCATGCACTGTTCGTCGTGAACCCGGCCAGCGTGCCCGCGAGTTGCGCCGTTGTCTCCCCCTTCACGGCGGTCGAGGACGGGTTGTTCCCCAAGCCGGGCAACGGGCCCGTGATCGTCGAGTCCCAGTAGCCATCGGTAATCGTGCCACCGTTTGACCCCACGAGCCGGCCGACATAGGTGCTTGAACCCGTTACATGACCCGTCGCGTAAGCATCGATGATCGTGTTAACATTGTACCCAACGAGCCCGCCGACATTCTTTGTGCCGGCTACATTGCCCGTCGCGTACGTATTGGTGATCGTGCCGGTGAAAACATTCGACCCCGCCAGCCCGCCGACATTGGAGGTACCCGTCACGGGACCCGCCGCGTAAGCATCGGTGATCGCACCGCGGGCGTTCCGGCCCACCAGCCCGCCAACGCGCTTGGTACCAGACACAGCGCCCGTCGCGTAAGCATCGATGATCGTTCCGTTGGAGGCGATCCCCGCCAGCCCGCCGACATTGCTGGTGCCCGTTACAGCGGCGGTCGCGTAAGAATCGGTGATCATGCCGCCCGCATTAGACCCCACCAGCCCGCCCACTGCGTAGACGCCAGACACACTGCCCGCCGCGTAAGAATCGGTAATCGCGCCGGGAGCTATGACGGTCCCCGCCAGGCCGCCGACAAACCTGGACCCGCTCACGGCGCCCTGAACGTAGCTGTTGGTGATCGAGCCGCC
>Ga0116227_10017308_pt1 | contig 10090 bp, 6 predicted proteins | sample S1TSphgellanicum_FD_89693 | JGI IMG/M metagenome (GOLD analysis project Ga0116227, IMG submission 89693) | Host-associated microbial communities from peat moss isolated from Minnesota, USA - S1T2_Fb - Sphagnum magellanicum MG | ecosystem: Host-associated > Plants > Peat moss > Unclassified...
AAAAAAAAAAAAAAAACAAAAAAAAAAAAAAAAAAAAAAAAAAAAAAAAAAAAAAACAAAAAAAAAAAAAAAAAACCCCCCGAGTGAAAAGGCCAAAAAGCCTTTGGGTTTTATACATTGCTAGTTTCCTTGGTGAAGGTGCCACCCTAAACCTTAAACCTAAGTTTCCTTCTTCCCTCCCAAACCCTAGACCCTAAGAACCAAATCCAAATTTTCATATGAAAACACATCCAATTTTTATTTTTAGTTTCGGTCCTCTTGGTCAGTTCTCACATGGCTAAGAACCGTAAAATTGGTTTTCAACCCAGTTTTCACCCAAAATAAGAACAATATATTCTCGATGTGAAAATTGAACTAAGAACCAATCTCTGAGAACCAAGTCCACAGTGAGAACCGCCCAACACTAGTATGAACCCAATTCCTTTTCAAAATGAAAGATAAGATTATAAACCTTTTGATTTGAGTTGTTGAACCCCAACTCAACGGGTCATGAAAAATGAATTGAAACTTCCATGTTGTTAGAAGAGGAAGGAAGAATGCCAAATGATGAACCAATGGATCATGATGGTGTAGATGTTGGCTTGCGAATGTGGTCAAATAAATGTTCACAAAACTCACCCATTGTTCAAAGGGTCATTGTTTTTCCTTGCAAAATGTTGCCAAGGTAGATCATGTCAACTCCTACCATATTCAAGTGATTAAACTATGTATACAACATTGTTGAGTGGATATCACTTTTGTCATGGATCTTATCAAAATCTAGTTCTTTGAAAAATTTAAATAAAAAAACTTTCAATGTTCTTCAAATCTCAAACTTTTTTCTACAACAAAATATTTCTCAAACAATTTTCTCTAATATCATAATATTTGGGTATGTGAAACTAATTCTTTGATTAGGGTTACAATTTCTAAATTAACCAAAAATGAAATAGTTATTTGAAAATTTAAAACCCCATTAGTGATGATTAATTGTTTGCTAAACCCAATCTTAACCTTAAAAGTTAAACTCTAGCCCTAACCTAAACCTTAATATTGACTAGCATATTCTAATATTTAACCATGTTTCTCAAACAATTGAAAATATGATGACTAGATTCATAAAATACTGAAATATATATGTATTCATTATAAATGTGCATATGATATGCACACCATGCATGCATGAAGTTTTTTTTGTTTTCCCCTCTTTAGAACCATGTTTGTATAGACAAGGGTCATATTGTTAATTTTAAAAGGATAATTTTGATTAGTATTTTAGAGTGACTACATAAATAACTATTAAAAAAATAATTGCAGAAAATACCTGTTAAAAATAGTTTAAAAATTACTGAAAATGTCTATAAAAAATAGTCAAAAAGCTATTGAAGATTCCTACTTCTAGAATAATGGGATTTTCTTGCATAAAGATTTGAGAACTTCATTGTTTTATGGAGAAATCCCATGTAAGATTGTCTTACAATGAAATGTTTGTAAGTCGAGATTTTGTGATTTGGAGTGCCCGCATTTGTGTGGGAAACGAAATTCTCAAGTCTTTATGTATATAAAATACATGAAAAAAAAGTCTTAATTTAATTCCATTTTAGAAGTACCACTTATTGTGGGAAATGAGCAAATAGATCTAAAAATAGTCTCCAACACAATTCGAGATCAAAACAAGATTACAAAGATATATATGATAATTTATTTTAATATTTATATTCTAATAAAGAAATCCACAAAAGTGAAAAGAAATTCTCTTGAATACCTCCAGAAGAAAAACCCTGTATATAAGAAAGGCAGGGATGGGAGCCCATCCACAAAGAAGTACAAGGCAAATAAAAAGCACGAAAACACAAGTCACGAGGTGGTCTTCCTTGGAACAATTCAAAAAATGAAAGAGAAGATTGATTCTCTGTAAGCTTTAAATGCTAAGTAAACAGTTGTGCTCTTCATTCTTGAAATAATCACTAACCTTTTCACAGAGGCAATTCTGATCCCTAAACCCTAAAGCCATTGCACACGTGCTCTTGATTGGCTAGATATATTGATTGGTCCAGGTGGTTTGCTAGGCTCTTACCACTTTAGAGTCCTTATTTCATATGTTTACTAGTGTGGCCTGTGCTATTGGCCCACATGCTACCACGTCCTCAACTGATTTTTCCTTCCAAAACCTGGTTTTTTGGAATTATTTGAATTTTCAGCTGTAGAAATCACTTAAAAATCAATATCTCCCACATTCTGAATCCAAATCTTACCAAAGAAATTCCATTAAATCCTACTCATCAAGATCTTTCCAACAACACCAAAGGCACATTCCAATTCCTCCAAAAATTTCCGCTACGATATAATTTAATTTTCAGTGAAGAAATCATTCAATATTCAAGAACTTTTCCACCGCAAGTCCAAACGTCATGGAACCAAGCCCATGCACCCCTCCTCGTCGAGAGCTTTCCCGAGACACCAAGAACACGATCTGAAGCATTCTGGTTCGTTGGATCTCATAACTACAAAACAAACTACCTTCCTTCATAGATAGATTGGGCAGGGCCTTGGGAAACAGGAAATAAGGAATCTTGGATGTGAGAAATATTGCTGCAAGGCCAAATGGCAAGTATGGCGTGAAGCTGCTCTCTCTAACAATGTAGAAAATTTGAGCTAATGTTGTTGCTAGCAGGAAATTGTGTCACGGAGATTGGGAGTTATTTTTGCAAATTCAGGCAACAAGCAGCAAAAAAAAAAATTATATTGTAAGACTTCATAGCTTGTGCTGCAAAAATGCTGGTCATGGGAGATTTTGGAGCTTTTTGAAATCAGGCAAGAAAAGAAGCAATTTCTATACCTAGGTGAAATTTTCAATCTTATGTTGTTTTGCCCAGATTTGATGAGATGAAGGAATCAGACCCCAAGTATGGTGAATTCTTGTGTGTTTCTTTGCAGAGGCCGTGGGCAACAGCACAAAGGACAGCAGTAGCTGTTGTTCTGATGGGCAGGAGCTCATTCTGCAAAGAATGTGGATGCCAAGGAATCGCATCAGCTCTCCATCTCAGGAAGAAGGCATAGCACCTTCTGCCATCAGCCTGGAACCCTAAATCCTAAATCCTAAACCAATGAAGGGTGGTGGTGTGAGCTTGGTGATTCCTCAAAACAAACTTTGAGTGCTGGTCTGTGGTCAGCAAGAAGTGGGAGCCCACTCTTCCTGAGTTGCCAACTGCTGCTGCTGATGATGATGATGACCACGAGGGAAAAGAAGCCATCAAGAAAAACCAAGTAGGCATTGGATTTGACTGCTGATCCAATAGTGAAATGCGGTCATGCCCTTGTGAAATTGCAGGTTCATTACTCACCTATGTTCCCAAGTCTCACCCATTTTTCCTGTGTGTCTGCTGCAGTGCATAATTGTTCTGCTTGATTTCTTGAGCATTGTAAGGCCTTTGGGAAGCTGCCCTTCTTTTTCTTTTCTTTTTTCTTGTCAGCTTTATTGAAAAGAAGAGACATGCTTTCATAGTCAAAAGAATTTTGAATGACTATTGAGGATTTTGGGAGATCAGCCCTTAACAAATTCTTCCCTCACAGAACCCAACTCCACCAACAAAACTGGAAACCAAAACCCTAAGTCCCAACTCCAAACCCTAGACCTCTGAAGAAGTACAAGAGAGCCAATAAAAAGCAGATGTCTGTGTTGTTTTTTCATGGGTGATTGTTAACTTGACAATCTCTTTTTTGTATTCTAATTTGCAATTGCACACAGCTGCTTTCTGTGTGTACAGTGGTGTCGAACCAAAATCCGAAAAGAGAAGAACAATCTTGCTCCCATTCCAGGTGAAGGCATTAAAGTGACATAAATGCCTGTTATTGGTGGGACAAATTTGAGCAGACTCACACCGAGCAGATTTCTGCTCAACTGGAGATTATGGGGCATTTGGAAATTCACATGAATGAGACTATCTGCTCTCCATCACCCCTTCCCACCTATGATCAAATGGTCAGCACATCAACAAGGTCAGTTTCACAGTTTAAATCTCTTCTGGATTATAAAATACATCCAATTGGATATCTCTCAAAGAAGTTTCCAATTGGTTAAAAGCTCTCCTTCTATAAAACTATCATCTTGCTGGTGGTCAATGGTCTTTAGGTTGTAAGTAGGGATGAAGTTGACATGAGTTTTGTGTGCCTGATGACAATTCTGTGTGCATTTGTTTGTGGGCAGGAGACACGCACCAAAATTGCAATTCATGGTAAATTGGAGCTGTGAAGGAAGGAAAGTTGCAGTGCCTTTATTTTGATCCCTCTGGATTGATCAAATGAAAGGTGTGAAGGGTAAGGTACATGTTGTAGGCAAGAGTTACTGTTGGCTGGTTGCTTCTTTTTGCTGCATCTCATAGTGTGCGAGCGACTGGTTACAACAATCGCAGGAACGACCCCAGAAAAGTAAGCTGCTGTAACATTGAAGATGCAGAAGATGCATTTGAAGATCTGCATGTACACATCACAGCAGACACAATGTTGAAAAAATGGATGCAGCCGTTGCACAAATTGAAATGTGCCATTGTTCTCCCTACTTCTACTGTTGGTCTCTGTAGTAGTATATCTTGATCATACTTCGTGGTGGGCATGGCAGGAACCATGTGGGGTACTGCAAAGGTGGCATGTGCTATTTGCACAGAAACTGGGCACTGAGAATGGCAGTGTGACAAAGAAAAGCTCATGATCTTCCAGTCAAAGGTATGGTTTTGACACAACAGCATGGCTCATATTGCCTCTTGTGCATTGGAACCCATGCATTGCAATTCTTGAACAAGCAGCTTGCATGGTGTTGGTGTATTCTTCATGAGATTCAAACTTTTGACAATGTTTTCTGTTGGATTTGTGTGTTTCATGGGGTGGCAATCTCAAGTTGGCAGTTGGTTTTGCTCTCAGGTGTCTTGCCAAATTTGTGGAGATGGCAGTCAAACTCTCTTTTATCTGTCCCAGTTTCTTCCCAGAGAAACATGCCATTCTCAGCTGCTGCGTGGTCCTCTACAGGGCTGACTCCGGTACCTCTTCCCGATGCTCCATGGAATAGCACTGTACCTCCCTGTATGTACTCTTTACTTTTGGGAACATCTGACAACACTCAGTCAAACTCCATCTGTGCCCATCCCAGTTTCTTCACAGAGAAACATGCCATTGTCAGTTGATGCATGGTCTTCTACAGGGACACTATCATCTCTTCCTGATGCTCAATGGAATGCCACTGTGCCTCCTATGAGGCCAAAATTCGCCCTTGGAAAGCTATCACAACCAAAATGCTGCCACCACAACATCCACCTCTTCAGCAAAGAGCACCAGTCCCCTTCCAAGCAGATTCAGCTGGTAGCAGCAGCTCCTCAACATGGAAAGAACCATAGGGGCTTCCAGGGCCTTACCCACCTGTTGCAACCCATTTTCCTGGTGCTGGGGAAGGTGGTGGAAGAAAGTCATTTGATCCCATAAAACACTGCCAGAAATTTCATTGTATTGGAGCACACCTTTAAAAGGTAAGATTCACTTGGCTACACCAGAGGGATGTTATGTTTTAAAGGAGGAACATTTCAAATTGAGATGTTCATCCATACAAATTGATCAGCAGAGGCAGTTGCGTTATGCTTGGTAGGGCCCTTGGATGAGGGTGTAATCAGAATGTGGGCACCACCTCAGCTGCCAGCTTGGGTGGTACCCTTATTTTCTGGTAATGCCTTCGACCTTGGGCCTTACCTACCACTTTCAGCCTCATATGAATCCTCCCCCATCTCCAGTAGCTCATGCACATGGGAATACAAGGCCAAGCATAGGCAGGAGTTTCCATCAGCCAGATGCTTCAGGAGCAGTGTCTGGGTTTGGGAACAGCACAACAGGGCCCACCCCTGGCAGCAGCAGAAATTCTTTCCAAAGACAGCAGGATCAGATTATCATCTGCCACTCCCTTGAATTCTCATGAAGCAGATGCTGAGTGTGAAAAGCTATGAACATAACAGATGGAGATTTATGTTCAATATGCCTGGGTCTCTTGGGTGACGATGCATACATTTATTTTGCCACTTCCAAGAGCCTCTGCATTTGCTTTAGATTGGACAGAAGTTTTTGACACACCTTTGCCCATTTTTCTCAGGACATGGCCAGATAATGCCAGAGATTGTAGCTAGCTGGGCTTGACCAGGTGTTTCCCTGTTGCTTGAAATGCTTGCAATGCCACTTGGGAGATGTAAAGAAGGAAATGCTGACAGGAAATGAAATTGTCAGCTGACCTGGCTGTTGTCAAGTAGAGTTTTCTTATTTGCACTATTGGTAATGAAAGTGAAGAAGAGCTTGAACTGCAGCAGCTGTAGCGGCTTTGCTTGCATGTTACAGATTTAATTTCTGGTGGCTAACCTGATTCTGAACAAAACCCAAAACTCTATTTTCATGAAGAAGGCCAGACTCAGACCTGCATCCAATGTTTGGATACATGGCAACAACAACAGCAGCAGCAGCAGTAAAGTATTTGCTTGCAGCTTGTCCATAGTCCTTAGCAATTGGGCAGCCATTTGAACCCCCTTAAACCCTAAACCCTAATTCAGAACCACATGTGAAACAAGAAAGAGTGCTACTTTTTCTTTTCTTTGGTTTTTGCTTTTCTTTTCCTTTTCTTTTTGGGCGAGGGTGCTGACCACTTTTGGCCACACCAACATGTCCTCCATGCACCAAAAGAAAAAGTTAAGGAAAACAAAGTTCTCATTGTGGAATGGCTCTGCTATGGAATACCCTTTGCTCGGTTATTTTGCCATGTTCACTTCACCTTTTTCCCGGGTCCACTTTGCCAAATTGTGAAGTCCACTTTGCTATTTCACCTGTTCGACAATTTTGCCAAGTCGACTTTATGGGTTTGCCAAGTCCACATTGCTATATGCGCCAATTTGGCTATTTTGATTTTTGAAAGGGCTCTCCCTCTCAAGCTTCAAAGAGCCAATCAAGTCCCAAAAAAAGCCAAGGAAAATAAATGAGAAAGAGAAGGAAGGAAAAGAGGGGGCCGGGGCAGGTGGGAGGAATGCCACTTGTGAAAAAATAAAATCAGGGGCAGTGTCATTTTTTGGGGCAGGAGTTTCACCAGACCAGAAAAATAAAATAAAACTTCAGGCATTGTACAGCCCAGAATTTTTTTTAAAAATTTGTGGGCAGCTTGAAGCTCATTCGGGCACTTCACAGGGTGAAGTCTACTTGGGTTATGCACACTAATAATCTACATATCCAATGACTGAAATATATATATAAATATATACTACAACATACACAATAAATGCCAATCCTTAATTTTGAAATTGTGTATGCAAAAGCTTCTTAAACTTCTTAGTAAAGCTCTGGAAAGAGCAAGCAAGCCTGAGTCAAATCATTCACTTTGAGTTGGCAGCAGGGTTAACAATCATCACACAAGCAACCTTAACCCTGGGGTTTAGGGTTACATTTAGGGTTTCAAGTAATTGAATGAGAATTTGTTAATCAGTGAGTGAGTGATTGATTGCCCAGAGTGGTTTACACTTGAAAGCCTCAAATTTGGGTCTCCATTATGAGTTACTTATTTATTAGTAAATGTCATAATGTGACAACAAAATTTTTACTCGTGCTTATTGTGGATTCATGCAACAATATGAGTCATAGAATCCGTGTTTTTTTTTTTCCCAAATTTGTGAGGTAGGTGGGTTGGCCAGCCCAAGAGGACTTAGCCAAATTTGGCTATAGAGGTCAGAGGGGGAAGTAGTAGACTTTGAGTTTCCTTCGAGAATTTGGTGACTTGTTGGAAACTATTCTCTAAATATGGCAACCGTACATTTTTGTTTTGACCCATTTTCTTCCCAAAAAAATTCACTTCTATTTTGAGGCTCGATATCATTGACTGCGAGGGTTCTTCTAGATTTATTGCTTTTTCAGGTTTCCCTTTCCTTTAATTGTCTGATATGTTTCTTGAGATGAGTGAGGGCTTTGGAACATAATTTGTTCTTTTATTGCTTTGTGACTTATGAAGGTTCTTTTAAGCTTATTCTTTTTTTCAGGTTTTTATTTTATTTTTATATGCTGCTTGTGATGGTGGGGGCTTTGGAACATAATTGGTCCCTTTGTGACCCACTTTGGGTCTCTCTCTCTCGTCCTTTCCCCCTTTTCTGGGTGCTTTGTTTAATGGAGCTTACCAAGGTTTCATCACTACTTTGTACCTTTAGAAGCTTCCTTTTTTTTTCTTTGTCAAGTTGCCAAAATAAACCCTGAAAAAATATACTGCATTGAATAAATCCTTAAACACTGGATAAGCCAAAAATGAGAAATAAATCTCAATTGTTAGTGGGTGTCATTTGAGGGAAGGAGGCTGGCCTTTGGTTTCCTTTAGTTTTATAGGATTGGTGTCTTGTGAGTTTGCCTCTGAACTTTGTGAATTTTGTATTGTGGAGAATAGACTGGCATGAAGAACTTGACCCTGACATGAACAGCTAGCCAGCCACAGTGAACCAGCACCCACCAGCGCACCATCCACTGGATGTCCATTATTACTCAGTTGCGGATGAACCGCAACTGAGTTAATATTTGGTCTCATCTTGGTAACCAATTCTGTAGGAAATAGGTCTCAGACATAGGCAGATAGGTAAGAAAATAGGCAACTTCTAGGTAAGTAGATGGTTTATACACAGCTAAAGGCTGTTTTTACTACCTACTTACTAACAACCTACTTGAGGGTTTCTAGTAGGTAGGTAGGAAAAAAAAAGTAACTCAGTTAACCACCATGGTTAGCGAGTGAACTGGAACCCAACAGAAAACAACTGTTTCCTGATCCCTTACCATTCATCCTTCCTTCCACTGGTGGGTGCTGGTTCAGTGTGACCCAGCTAACTGTGGTGCTCGAATGACCTTTGAGGAACCAACAATCTCCCAATTGGGTATGCATTCAAGACACACCTATGACATGTTGAACATGACTAAATATATTTCTGCTATTTTTGTCCCAACCAGGGGTAGTAGACTTTGATAGTTACAAACTGGAGGTGTTCAAGGTTGTAAAATTCGTGTAGTGGGTGGCCTTCGAAATTGGAAGTCAAGGTGCAAAGTTTGTCATAGGTACCTACTTAACACTTACAGGAATGTAAATGGATATTACACACTCACATGGAATGTAAGTCCCAAACCATTTACAGGCACAACACTGATACACACACTCACAGAGTGAGGGATTGATGAAAGAGAAAATGATGAGGAAAACAGACTATATCTATATATATATTTTTTTTTAAAGCCAATAAGAGAAGGTAGCAAACATTGAAGAGGTCTAATTTTTTAGCTTTTGTGAGGAGTGCAAGGACTGAGCTCTTATTTTTTTGGGTTTGCTTTCTTGGGAGAGGGGAAACCAATGAATTGCCAGCCAATTCACTAAAGATAGAGACAGAAGAACCATTGTAAAGGTCTTCTTTCCACTAGGGTAGTGTGATCACAGCTACTCCACACAGTTGTGATCACAGCAGTGTGCAGCTGTGATCTCAAAAATCCAATGGAGAGAGAGAGAGAGAGAGAGAGAGAGAGCCACTACTAAGTGAACATGGGCCCTATTTGCAACATGTGCTTTTCATTGCATATTGCAACAATGAGTTAGACATTTGTATTTTAATAAATGCTAATAGCTTGACAGCGTAAACTGCTTTCAACTACTTTCTAGTGACTTTTTGGTTGGACAGAGGTCCCAATAAAAGTTTGTGACAAATGTCATCTTATGGTGTCTCACAACTCTTGCATTTGATCAATGTCAGAGAATTTTAGATGTAGTGGAAAGGAGTTGGTATGACATATTCTGTCATAATAACTTGGAATGTAAAGATGTCCTAAGCTGGCAGCCAGCCAGATACCAATTCATTGAACCAAGGGATGATGGTTTCTATGTTTTTGAAATTCTCCAAACCTGTTTGCGCCATGTTCAGGACCCAGAAGTCGAAGCTAAGCAATCTCACAACAACATTAAAAATGGTAACCATTTGCCCCTTTTTCAACCTTCAAAATGCTCACTAGGCTCTAGATGGACCAATTTTGCTACCAATGTTATGCCATTAGTTTGGCTTGAGAATGTTATAAGTAGATAACCATGTAT
>Ga0116227_10017309_pt1 | contig 10090 bp, 8 predicted proteins | sample S1TSphgellanicum_FD_89693 | JGI IMG/M metagenome (GOLD analysis project Ga0116227, IMG submission 89693) | Host-associated microbial communities from peat moss isolated from Minnesota, USA - S1T2_Fb - Sphagnum magellanicum MG | ecosystem: Host-associated > Plants > Peat moss > Unclassified...
CAAATAACGACCCATCCGCGTGCTACCCCTCCGCCGTCCTTGCGCTGGATGCAACGATCAAAACAGATCAGCGTACTATTAGCGCGGAAGATTATTTTCAGGGAATGTTTACGACAGCCCTCAACCCCGGTGAGCTAATCACCGAGGTCCATTTTCCGTTGGCCGAAAAGGCCGCTTATATGAAATTCGCGAATCCGGCCTCCCGCTATGCCATGGTTGGCGTGTTTGTTGCGAAAACAAAGTCTGGCGTGCGTGTTGCCGTTACCGGTGCCGGGCAGAACGGCGTGTTTCGGCATACCGCGTTCGAAGATGCCCTGAACAAATCCTTTAGCGCGGCGGCACTGGACGGGATCAACACGCCGGCGGGCATTCTGAACGGTGATATTCACGGCAGTGCCGAATATCGTGCGCATCTAGTTGGTGTGATGGCGAAGCGGGCGGTGGCAGCTTCCTTGGCGTGACCCGGACCTGTTTGCCTAATCCGCAAACGGGTCCTGCATTAATATAGTGTCGTCGCGTTCCGGACTTGTTGAAAGCAGTGTTATAGGCGCTTCGATAAGTTCCTCGAGCCGCTTGACGTATTTAATCGCTTGCGCTGGTAAGTCTGCCCAGGACCGGGCCCCACGCGTCGAACCGCTCCAGCCCTCCATGGTCTCATAAATTGGTTCTGCCGCCGCCTGCGCTGCAACGCCGGCCGGCAGATGCTTGTATGTCTCACCATGAATGGTGAATCCGACACCGACCTTAAGCTCTGCAAAACCATCGAGCACGTCTAGTTTTGTCAATGCCAGGCTGTCTATGCCGCCAACCTTGACGGCTTGGCGGACCAGTGCGGCATCAAACCAACCGCAGCGTCGTTTGCGGCCGGTGACCGTGCCAAATTCATGCCCGCGTTCCCCCAATAGTTTGCCGGTTTCATCGTGCAGTTCAGTTGGGAAAGGCCCCGCGCCAACGCGTGTACAGTACGCCTTTGCGATACCAATAACGCGCCCAACGGCACTAGGTCCTACGCCGCTGCCTGAAGCCGCAGTGCCGGCAACAGTGTTGGACGACGTTACGAACGGATAAGTGCCGTGATCGACATCGAGCATTACAGCTTGGGCGCCTTCAAATAGAATACGCCCCCCCGCCCGCTTAGCGGCAGCCAGGCGCTCCCACACTGGCTCGCAGAAAGGTAGCAACTTTGGTGCGAGCGCAATAAGGCTGGCCATGAGGGCGTCTTTCTCGAAAGTTGGCGCGCCGAGGCCCGAGAGAAGTGTGTTATGGTGCAGAAGCAATTCGTCAATCTTGGCGGATAGCGTTTCAGGCTCCGCCAAATCGCATATGCGTATCGCCCGCCGGGCGGCCTTGTCCTCATAGGCTGGCCCTATGCCCCGGCCGGTCGTGCCGATTCGGCGGTCACCCCGCGCCGTTTCACGCGCACTATCCAAGGCGGCATGCAAGGGAAGAATTAGAGCCGCGTTATCTGCGATGCGCAAAGTGCTGGGGTTTACCTGCAAACCTTGCGCGGCGACGCGGTCGATCTCAGCGAGTAAAGCGACGGGGTCGATTACGACGCCATTGCCAATGATACCCAGCTTCCCTCTGACTAACCCGGAAGGTAAAAGTGACAGTTTATAAGTCTCGTTTCCTACGACGAGCGTATGCCCGGCATTATGGCCGCCCTGGAACCGAACAACGATGTCAGCCCGGCTCGCGAGCCAATCAACAACTTTTCCCTTCCCCTCATCGCCCCATTGAGCACCGATGATTGTTACATTTGTCATCTCTGATCCTTAGCAACGGCGATTATCTGGCCGTCCTGAAAAACATGGCTGCAGCCAAGCCGCTCAGCTTCAACGAAGGCCGGTGCACTCCGATCGAAGCCCTGTACCGTCGAAAAGCCTTGCCGCCGGCAAGTTTCGGCCTCGACGAGCGACGTTCCATAAGGCACGTATAGACGGGGCCGCAAATCTGGCGCTGGAGCAACCCTGACGATCGTATCAGGGTATAGAGTAATACCGGTTGCTGGTTCGCCGTTTCCGGATAAATACCGTCCGCCACGTCCGAGCTCGGCCTGGCGGCCAGCCGCGAAAACAGTTGTACAAATTCCGGTGTGATATCGATATCCCCTGAACTCGATGGGGTCGATTGTCAAAGCGAGGCTTGGATTTTGTCTCATTGAGACTTGAACGGCCTCGGCGATCCGAACCGCATGGACCTTTGATGCGGCAGGAAGGTCTATCGCCAAAAGAGCTGGAATCGCACGGCTGGCTGGACCGGTCGCTGCCAGAAGCTTTTGAAACATAGATATATATGGCGTGTTAAGTCCGGCCAGCGCGGCACTATCTTTGCGGTCTAGCGCGCGGGAAAGTTCCGGCCGCAATTCCGGTTCGACTTTTTCCATCAAGCTTAGGCCAAGCCAAGGGACGGTGAGATCAAAGCTCACATTCGGGAGGCCAACGGCAGCCAGTGCTGCCGCAGCTGTCAAAATGATCTCTGCATCCGCCTCGGCTATATCATGCCCGATCAGCTCGATCCCGGCCTGCGCAATCTGGCGCTCCGGCTGCAAATGGGATCCTCGAACCCTTAGACATTGGCCAGAATATGCAAGCCGCAATGGCCTGGGTGCTGCGCTCAACCGCGTTTCGGCAAGCCTGGCGATCTGGGGGGTGGTGTCAGCGCGCAAACCCATCATTTTTTGGCTAGATGGATCCATTAACCGGAAAGTTTGCTCAGCAGTCGCTGCACCTGTGCCTGAGAATAAGGTTTCTTCGAACTCTATCAACGGTGTCCTGACCCGCTGATACCCGTGCGAATCGAAGCAATCCATGATCGCCTCGACGCAGCGCGCCTCAATTTCGGCTTCAGGCGGCAAAACATCACGCAAGCCGGCTGGTAGCAGAGCGGGGTGGATAGCAGGCGTCTCGTCCATTGGAACCATCAGTGGTGGCGCGGCGCTATAGCATCTGTCCGGCAAAGAACCAATTCGGCGGATTTTAGACTGGCGCAACTTTAGGTTATATTTAAATATAAAGCAGAGGTTAACTCAGGCGGGACGGTGCTTTTCAACTCAATACCCTTTGTCGTCGGTTTCTTGCCGGTTGCCCTTGGAGGATTTCTCCTCGCGGGCCGATTCGGGGATTCGCGGCTGGCCCGGTTCTGGATATTGATTGTGAGCCTATTCTTTTACGCATGGTGGAGCACCGGCTTCTTGCTCCTCTTGGCCGGTTCGGTCGCTGTCAATTTTACCATAGGGCGCCAAATCCAACGCCGCGCCCGCAAGATGCCGTGGTTGATCATTGGCCTTATATTCAATATCGGACTGCTGGTCCTCTTCAAATACGCTAATTTTTTAGCGGAGCTTTTGGGCGTCGCCCTCCCGATACGAGAGATTCCTTTGCCGCTGGGGATCAGCTTCTTTACGTTCCAGCAAATCATGTTCATCGTGGATCTGTATCGGAAGGACGCACCGGCGGCAGCTTTTTTGGACTATGCTTGCTTCGTCTCCTTCTTTCCGCACGTAATCGCCGGACCAATCGTGCGTCCCAAAGTCATTATCCCGCAATTTGCGAATCTTAGACTAGGGTCAAACTATTTACGGCAAGTGTCCGAAGGTCTGGAGATTTTTCTGCTCGGGCTTGCCAAAAAGCTTGTTCTAGCAGATTCACTTGCGCAGTTTGCCGATCCTGGTTTTGCCGCCGCGGCAAATCATGATTCGCTGACATTGGTTGAAGCGTGGATTGCGCTGCTTGCCTATGGATTGCAGATATATTTTGATTTTTCAGGATACTCCGACATGGCGATCGGCCTTGCTCGTATGTTTGGCATTTATTTCCCGCCTAATTTTCATAGCCCTTATAAGGCAAAAAACATAAGTGAATTTTGGAAGCGATGGAATATCACACTAAGCGAGTTCTTAAGGGACTACGTCTATATCCCCTTAGGTGGTAATCGTCATGGCGAAGGGAGACGAATTTTCAACGTCATGGCAACTATGTTGCTGGGCGGCCTTTGGCACGGGGCCGCACTACGCTTTGTTTTGTGGGGCGGAATGCATGGCGGGTTTCTTGTTATCCACGGATGGTTCGAGAGAACAGGCCTTCGTCTCCCTTCCATTATTGCCAGATTTACAACGCTGATTTTCGTGCTTCTGGCCTGGGTGCCGTTTCGGGCGGCTAGTTTCTCCGCATGCATTGACTTCTATCGCGGGCTATTTTGTCTCAATGGCTTCGCCCTTCCAGAGATACTACTGCAGCAAGCAACGTGCCTCAGACACGTCGCGCAATCTGTTCCTGTACTGCCATATCTTGGCAGCGCGCGGACTCTAAGTCTGCCGCAGGGCACATTTCTGCTGATTATTGCTTGGACTGGCGCGTTAGTGCTGCCCGACATTCATAACCTCACTGATCGTGGACGTAGCTTGGCTCTCGTGAGTAGCTTTGCGTTCACCGTGCAATCTCTATTCTTTGCGCCCTACACATTACCGTTTTTGTACTTTCAGTTCTAAAAATGCAGAAAGTCATTAGCTGCTGTTTCCTGTCAATACTTCTTTATATAATTGTCTTTCGTCTTGTTCCTGTCCGCCCCCTTTCTTTAGGCGACTTAAATTGGGAGATTCAGGATAAGATGGCCCGAATGGCGCGTTTACCAACGCCAAAACTGATCATCCTCGCCGGGTCGAATGGGCCTTATTCACACTCATGCATGGTTATCGGCGGCATGTTGAATCTCCCGTGCGAGAACGCTGGTATCGCGGTTGGCATCGGCCTGGACGATCTATTTGCGTTGTATGGACCTGAGCTTCGTAGTGGCGATGTCGTCTACATGCCCCTCGAAACCGCCCAATACATTGTGACGCGTTTCCAGAACGATGACGGCCCTGACGGCTCTCTATTACTCGACCAAAACGGCGTCGCCTTTGGACGATTTCCGGCGGATCGAATATTCGGAGCACTCTTCTCGAATTCATTTTTGGACCTTGTTGAATCCGCTGTAGAAATCTCGGTAGCGGCTTCCGGACTTCTTTCCGCGTCAAAACTGGTCGAGCGAAACTACAATATGGACGGGGATAGGATTGGCAATTCTCTTGCGATGGCGGATCAAAGCATCCTAGCTCGCGCGCCACGGAAAGAGCCGGACGGGGCTGCAATTATTGAAGGCTATGGGTCAATTTTGGTAAGTCATTTCGTAAAAGCGGAAACGCAAGGTGGCATTACGGTGATCGGCGGCCTTCCAACCGATTTCCAGACCGTCCGGCTACCAGCTGATACGATCGCGGCTATTCGCTCGATCTACGTCGGAAATGGCGGCCGCTTTGTGGTTTTGGGTAATTTGAGCCGCTATCCAAGAGCCGATTTTTACGACAGCGAAGATCACCTCGCCGAGCCCTGTCAATACAAGCATTCCATCGCCATTGCCGACCTGCTTAGCGAGGTATTGCGGCGGCCCTTGCGCCCCCCCTCTCCGACTACGCAGCGAATTGCCGCCACCTGTCCTGCATGATTCGGCCGTCAGGCGATCAGAGCCGCGCGCTGCCCGGTGATACGTGACCAGGCTTCGGCCTCGTCTTCATCAAACAATTCGGTGAGCTTGCGCATCATCGTTCCGCCCAGCTCCTCGGCATCAACAATGGTGACGGCGCGCCGATAATAGCGTGTGACATCATGGCCGATGCCGATCGCGATCAGTTCAACCAGATTGCGGCCTTCAATATCCCGGATCACATCCCGCAAATGGCGTTCCAGATAGTTGCCGGAATTCACCGAGAGCGTGGAATCATCAACTGGCGCCCCATCGCTGATGACCATTAAAATCCGCCGATGCTCGGGGCGCGCCGTTAAGCGCCGGTAAGCCCAAAGCAAGGCCTCGCCATCGATATTCTCTTTCAGCAACCCCTCGCGCAGCATCAGCCCAAGGTTCTTGCGCGCGCGGCGCCATGGTGTGTCGGCTGCCTTGTAAATTATGTGCCGCAAATCATTCAGCCGGCCTGGCATTGGCGGCTTGCCCGCGGCGACCCATTGCTCCCGGCTTTGCCCGCCCTTCCAGGCCCGCGTGGTAAACCCGAGCACTTCCACCTTTACCGCGCAGCGCTCCAAGGTCCGGGCCAATATATCGCCGCACATTGCCGCCACGGTGATCGGCCGGCCACGCATAGAACCGGAATTATCGATCAAAAGTGTGACGACGGTGTCCCGGAAATCCGTGTCCCGTTCCCGCTTATAGGTCAGCGCCAGCAGCGGATCGACGATGATCCGCGACAACCTTGCCGAATCAAGCATCCCCTCTTCCAGGTCAAACTCCCAGGCCCGCGTCTGTTGGGCGAGCAGCCGGCGCTGCAGGCGATTGGCGAGCTTGGCCACCACGGCATGCATATGCTGCAATTGCTGGTCAAGCTGTTGGCGCAGCCGCGACAACTCCTCCGGGTCGCACAGCGCGTCGGCGTCTATCTCTTCATCATGCGCTCTGGTGAAAGCGCGATAGCTGGTGCGGTCGTCACTGTGCGGTGTCGCGCGGCGCTGCTGCGGCCCGGCGGGTGCCTCATCGGTCTCGGCGGAAAAATCATCCCCCTCATTCTCATCATTGGCTTCCTGTTCCGCGCTCTGCCCCTCGGTCACTTCAGGCTGCGCGGCCAGCATGGCCTCTTCCTGCGTCTGGGATTGGCCGTCCCCATCCTCGGAATTATCCTGCTGGGACGTTTCCTCGCCTCCATCATCGGCATCCTGCGACTCCTCATCATCCGCCGTGTCGGCTTCGGCCTCGGCCAGTTCCAAAGCGGCCAGAAGTTTTCGCGCGGCCTTGGTATAGTCGGATTGGTTGGATCGCGTGGAGGCAAGTTCGGCCAACGCAGCCTCGGCATGCTCCCCAAGCGTGTCGCGCCACAAATCAAGAATATGCTTAGCCGAATCCGGCACGGCCTCAGAATCCATTTTTTCGCGGACCAGCAGCGAAAGTGCCGTGACCAGCGGCAACTGGTCCCGCCGGGTCATCCGGTCCAAACCGTCTGATTCGCATTCATCATTCAGCTTGCCGCGCAAATTGGCCGAGACGCCGGACATATGCGCGGCGCCGACAATTTCGACACGCGCCTGTTCGAGCGCGTCATAGGCTTCCCGGGCTTCCCGGGTTGCAGGTGCGCGGGCCGAATGGATGGCGTCATTATGATGGCGCAGGCGCAGCGCCAGCGAATCTGCGACACCCCGCAACTTCGCCATTTCTGGCGCCGCCAAAGCCCTTGATGGAGACGGCAGCCTCGCCCGCTTTCCGGACAAACCGGACGGCCCAGGCTGATAGGCCACTTGAACATCGGGCGTTTGCGCGATGGCCCGCAGCGCGCTGGCGGTTGCCCGCTTGAATTCCTCGCTACGTCCCTGGTCGGCGCTCATTCACGCACCAGGCCGGCCCGGCATAAGCCCCGTGGAAATTTCCTCATTGAAGCAACGCTGGTAATATTCCGCCACGGTATTGCGCTCGGCCTCATCGCATTTGTTAAGAAAGGTCAGCCGGAACGCAAAACCGATATCGCCAAAAATTTTTGTGTTCTCGGCCCATGTAATGACGGTTCGCGGGGACATCACCGTCGATATGTCGCCTGCGATGAACCCCGCCCGCGTCAAATCCGCAAGCGCGACCATGCTTTCCATGCGCTTCTTTGTAACCGTATCGCCCGCCTGCACGCCAAGCTTGGCCATGATAATCGCCACTTCCTGCGCGTGCGGCAAATAGTTCAGCGTCGCTACAATATTCCAGCGGTCCATCTGGCCCTGGTTGATCTGCTGGGTGCCATGGTAAAGCCCCGTCGTATCACCCAGCCCCACAGTGTTCGCCGTCGCAAAAAGCCGAAATGCGGGATGCGGCCGGATCACGCGATTCTGGTCAAGCAGAGTTAGTTTGCCTTCAACCTCCAACACCCGCTGGATAACGAACATTACATCAGGCCGGCCAGCATCATACTCATCAAAGACCAGGGCGCATGGATGTTGCAGGGCCCATGGAAGAATCCCCTCCCGAAACTCCGTTACCTGCTTGCCATCCTTCAACACGATGGCGTCTTTCCCGATCAGATCAATCCGGCTGATATGGCTGTCCAGGTTCACGCGGATACAGGGCCAGTTCAACCTAGAGGCGATTTGTTCAATATGGGTTGATTTGCCGGTTCCGTGATAGCCTTGAATCATCACGCGCCTGTTGAACGCAAACCCAGCCAGGATGGCGAGGGTGGTCTCCTTGTCAAACTGATAGGCCGCATCAACCTCGGGGACGTGTTCTGTGCGCGTGGAGAAAGCAGGCACTTCCAGATCAACCTCAATCCCGAAGACCTTTCGCGCATTCACCGTGACATCTGGCGAATTTATGGCCGAGGTAGGGTTCGCGCGTGGCTCCGCGATCGCGGCAATATTATTCATCAGGAGGTCTATCCTATTTCGAACAAAATGAATTTACCAAACATCGTGAGAGGTCATATAATGTCATCTGGTCTCCATCAACCTATTCTGCAGCCGGGTGTGCGCTCTGCGCAAGCTGTCCGGCCAACCGGCTTCGGAGCGTCGCGTAAGCCAGATTAATAGATTTAAGAATTTCTTCCGATTCCTTGTCTCCGCCATTGGCGTCCGGATGGTGGCGCTTAGCTAGCTCCTTGTACTTCGCCTTCAAGTCACTCACCGAAACCGGCCACACCAGTCCAAGAACATCCAGTGCTTCCCGTAGATCGGGCGGTGCCGATGGAGAGGGGTGGGCCCCGGATCGTGAACTGAACGTAAAGGCATGCAGTTCTTCTTCAATACTGGTTTCAAACCGGGCAGACTTGCCAAGCCGGCCGAGGGGCCAGCTTGGCCTTTGCCATGAGGCGTCGGCACGGAGCTGAGACTCAATCTCGCCGGGGGACATGTCCTTATAATAGTCCCAGGAAGAATTAAATTCTTGAACATGCCCGAGGCAGAACCACTGAAACTCCCTCAAACTTGTGCGAGACTTCGGGGCCCGGTATTCACCGGGCAAAGCACACCCTGGAGCGTCGCAGAGTTGCTCGGGAGCATCTGGATCAGGGGCATAGGCCCTCCTGCGGCGTGACTGTATCATGTGCTTAATGTGCGCGCATTTACTCTCTTGGCAACTCAAAACCTGACTAGGGCATACCTATTATGAATTCCCGATACGAGAGAATCAGAGCTATCCTTGCGGCGAAATTTAGCCCCGACCACCTCGAAATAGAAGACGAGAGCGCCAAACATGCAGGACACGCGCACAGGACGGGCGCGCCGGCTGGTGGGGAAACGCATTACCGTCTCGTGATGGTTTCAAAGGCCTTCACGGGACAGCCACGGGTAGATCGTTCGCGCGTCGTACACGAGGCGCTAGAGACCGAATTCAAGACTGGATTGCATGCAATTTCTCTGGCGCTAAAGACGCCAGATGAAGTTAAGCAACCTAAACTTTAGTTCCGACCGTAAGTATCTTCGAATCGAATTATGTCATCTTCTCCCAGATAAGGTCCTGACTGGACCTCAATAACCGTAAGAGGAATCTTGCCGGGGTTTTCCATTCGGTGAACAGCACCGAGTGGTAAGTAAATACTCTCATTTTCTTGAATCAGACGCACTTCCGCATCACACGTGACAGATGCACATCCTGTAACGACCACCCAGTGCTCTGAACGGTGGAAATGCTTCTGCAGTGAAAGTTTTTGGCCTGGCCAAACGACGATGCGCTTTACCTGAAACCGGTCACCTTTGATCAGGCTTTCATAGAAACCCCAAGGCCGATAGGTGCGATTATGGCTATCGGCCTCAGGGCGGCCGGCCTTTTTTAGGCGGTCGACAATTTTTTTCACATTCTGGCTGTCGTTCTTATGGGCGACGAGCACGGCATCCTGGGTTGTGACAACAATGAGATCTTGCACGCCGAGCAGGGCGGTCACCACACCATCACTCCGCGCGTAGTTATTCCGTGAATCCTCAAACACGACATCGCCCACGGCCACATTTCCGCTCGCGTCCTTCGGAGATATTTCGCTTAACGTCGTCCATGATCCGACATCGGACCAGCCGATATCCGTGGGCAAAACGACGGCTCTATCGGTTTTCTCGGCGATCGCGTAGTCGATACTTATGTC
>Ga0116227_10017310_pt1 | contig 10090 bp, 7 predicted proteins | sample S1TSphgellanicum_FD_89693 | JGI IMG/M metagenome (GOLD analysis project Ga0116227, IMG submission 89693) | Host-associated microbial communities from peat moss isolated from Minnesota, USA - S1T2_Fb - Sphagnum magellanicum MG | ecosystem: Host-associated > Plants > Peat moss > Unclassified...
GCGTGGGCGGCGGCGGCTCGGTGAGCCACGGCGGGTCATCGGCGGTGACTGGCGACGTGGGGGCGGGCGGCGCGGCGGGTGGTGGCGCGGCGGGTGGTGGCGCGGGACATGCGGCCGTGGGTGGCCGACCTTGACGGCCGCGCTCGTGCGGGTATGGCACGAGCGGATTTGGTTTGATGGAGCAGAGCGGGCAGCATTTCCTGCTGCCCGTGCGGCCGTGGATGCGGCGCTCGAGGGCGGGTGTGACGTTGACCCAGACGCGGACGAGCGCCAGGCCGATGCCCGCTCTGACGACGGCGCGGGTCAGCTTTGACGCCTGTCCCTCGACGTGGCTGCGAAGCCGCGCGTGCAGGTCGAGGGTAAAGCCGGAGTAGTGCTGCGTCCGACGGTAGGGCGCGGTGAAGTGCAGCAGGTAGACGATGCCGATGGTGCCGCAGTCTGGCATATGGATGGATTCTCCTGTCCATATGGCGCTTGCGGATCGCGATCGGTCTACGCACGAGCGATGCGATCGGCGCTCGCTATGGACGCCACGCGCAGCCGACGCGACATTCTCGCCGATGCGACTTCCACTTCATCACGGTGCCGCCGTCCGCGGAGCGGCTGTGGTCGCGGCGGTCCTGGCCGTTCTCGCCGCAACAGCCATCCGCGCGACACCCCTCGCCGCGCAGGTCTCCGATTCCGCCGCCCACGCGATCGCGATCCGTGCGCTCAGGAAGTCCCCGCTGATCGACGGCCACAACGATCTGCCGTGGGCGATTCGCGAGGACAAGACGGCGCCGGGGGACGTCGAGGCGTATGACCTGCGACAGCGGACGCCGAAGATGACGGACCTCGATCGGCTGCGGACGGGGATGGTCGGCGGGCAGTTCTGGTCCGTTTATATCCCCGGCGAGCCGGGCGACAAGATCTACGCGAGGAATGGCGCCGTCAGCAGCACGCCCGGGTACGCGCGCGTGCAGCTCGAGCAGATCGACATCGCCCGCCGGATGATCGCCCGCTATCCCGACCGACTCACCCTCGCGTCAACGGCCGCCGACATGCGGACCGCGTTTGCCTCGGGACGGATCGGGTCGATGCTCGGGATCGAGGGGGGCCACGCGATCGAGAATTCGCTCGGGCCGCTCCGCGTCTACTACGGACTCGGCGTGCGCTACATGACGCTGACGCACAACGTCACGCTCGACTGGGCCGACGCGGCGCTCGATTCCGCGAAGCACGGCGGGCTGACGCCGTTCGGCAAGGAAGTCGTGCGCGAGATGAATCGACTCGGCATGCTCGTCGACCTCTCCCATGTCTCGCCGGGGACGATGTCCGACGCGCTCACCGTCACCGAGGCCCCCGTCATCTTCTCGCACTCGGGGGCGCGGGCGCTCGTCGATCATCCCCGAAATGTCCCCGACTCGATTCTCCGGCGCGTGCCGGCGAACGGCGGCGTCGTGATGATCCCGTTCGTCGACTCGTTCGTCTCGGCCGAGGTGTATGCCCACGACACGGCGACCGCGCACTACGCGGCGGCGCTGCTGGCGCGGTTCCCCGATGACACCGCGGCCCGGGCGCACGCGATGACCGCCTGGCGCCTCGATCATCCCGAGCCGCGCGCGACGCTCGCCCAGGTCGCCGACGTCATCCAGCATGTGCGCGACGTCGCCGGCGTCGACCACGTCGGGATCGGCAGCGACTTCGATGGGATCGAGCAGGTCGTCGTCGGGCTCGAGGATGTCTCGACCTATCCGGCGCTGTTCACCGAGCTCGCCAGGCGGGGCTGGACCGAGGGTGATCTGCGCAAGCTCGCCGGCGAGAACGTGCTCCGCGTGATGCGGCAGGCCGAAGTCGTCGCCGCTCGCCTGCAGAAGGAGCGGCCGCCGTCGACGGCGACGATCGAGACGCTGGACCACCCCTCGCCCGCGGCGCAGTAGGGGCGCGGCGTCAGGCCGGCTGCGGCTGGCGAGCGGCGCCCGCGGGGGGCGCGACGGCCGACGGGTCGTGGGTGCCGAGGGCGCTCCGCTCGTCGACGCCGACGACATCGCGCTCGTGGCGCCGCATCATCGAGGCGAACGCCTCGGTCACCTCGGGGTCGAACTCCTTCCCGCTCCGCCGCTCGATGTATTCGAGCGCGCGACTCGAGGACCAGGCGCCGCGATACGGGCGATCGGTGCGGAGGGCATCGAAGACGTCGCAGACGTGGACGACCGTGCTGGCGTAGTGACAGTCGCGGCTGAAGCGTCGCCGCGGGTAGCCACCGCCGTCGATCCAGATATGGTGCTCATGGGCGACCGCCGCCTGGAGCGTGAGCGCGCGGTCACTGTTGAGAATGAGGCGGGCGCCGTCAGCCGGGTGCCGCTCGAGCAGCTCGCGCTCCTCCGGGGAGAGGGCGCCGGGCTTCGTCAGGATGTCGGGCGGGACGCGGACCTTCCCCAGGTCGTGGAGCAGTCCCGCGGTGCCGAGCGTCCGGACATCGCGCGGGACGTGGCCGAGCGACTCGGCGAGCGCCATGACGAGGATCGAGACGTTGAGCGAGTGGGTCGTCGTGTACTGGTCGAACGACTTGAGCCGGAGGAGCGGGATCATCAGCCGGCCATCGGCGTGCAGCGCGACCGAGAGCGACCGGACGACCGCTTCGGCCTCGACGAGCGGCACGGTGCCGGTGCGCGCCACCTCGCCGTGCATCCAGCGGACCGTGTCCGCTTCCTCGGTCAGCGTGAACTGGATCGTCGACGAGAGGAGATCGCCGACGAGCGACTGGCTGCCGTACGGCATCAGCGGGCGCTCGCCGCCGGCCGGCTGCACGCCGACCGCCCCGAACCGGATCGCCGTCTGGCGGGGCGGCGGGACCTCGGCGCCCGGCGGCGCGAAGAGGCGGGCCATGACGTCGTCGATGAACGCCGCCATCTCGTCGGCGGTCACGTCGCGGAGGACCTCGATCCGCTGGACGCCGGCGGCCGCGCATTTCGCCGACCATTCCCAGTCGCGCAGGTCGCGCAGCAGCATCCGATTGTAGATCACATCGCGGCCGAGGAAGCTGAAGCACGGCTGGGCGTCCTCGGCCTGCAGGATGCGGAGGCGCTCGAAGGCGGCGTCGATCGCCCGTCGTCGGGCCGGGTGCGTCGGCGAGTAGAGGGCACTCGCCGCCAGCGCCTGGGCGAACGCGTGGAGGAACGCGATTTCCGGGTTCACGCCGCCGCTCCGTCGCGCGGCTCGAGGTCGCGGACCATCGTTGGCGGCTCGGGCTCGGCCGCGGCCGGCGTCGCCGGCCGTGCGGCCGCCCGGATCGCCGGGTCGGTGTGCGTCAGCGCGCAGGCGATCACGGCCGCGGCGCGCGGGTCGTCGGCCCAGTAGGTGGCCAGACCCGTCAGCGCCGCCAGCACCTGCGCGCTGCGGGGCGCGACGCGGAGGCGCTTGAGCCAGCGCGTGTAGGTGGTGGCGGTCGACAGCAGGCAGGCGAGCGCGGACGCCGCGCCGCTCCCCGCGATCGCCTGCAATGCCGGGACCTGCAGCTCGGGGGTCAGCGTCTCGGCATCGAGCCGCTGCACGATGCGCGTGACCGCGGCCAGCGGGCAGTCGCGCAGCGCCGCGTCGAGTCCGAGGCGCACGAGTTGCGGATCGCTGTCGCCGACGGCGGCGATGATGCCGACGGTCCGCGTCTCGGGCCGCTTGAGGAGGACGCGGAGGGCTTCGCGCCGGACGCGGGGGTCGGCGTGTCCGGCGTAGGCCGCCGGGGTGAACCCCGCCGGCCAGTGCGCCATCCCCGACATCAGCAGGAGCAGGTTGCGCTGCACGTACCACGGCGCGCCCGGCAGTCGGGCGACGATGCGCAGGGCCGCCAACTCGCCGAGGACCGCGAGCACGTCGAGGAGTCGGCGGCGAGTGGCGCGGGTGTCGGCCGCGGCGAGCGCGTCGAGCAACGCGTCGGTCGCCGGGTCGCCGATGCGGAGGGCGTACTCCTCGATCCGACTGACGGTGACCGCGGGCGCGGCGAGCAGTGCGCGGAAGTACTCGGGCGTGGCGAGTTTCGTGCGGACGATTGCGCCGATCGGGTCGCCCGGCGGGAGCGCATCGATCGCGTCGAGGACGCGGTGCACGTCGCCGCGGGCGACGAGCGCGTCGATCGCCTCCCAGAGCGGCGGCGCCGCGTTGCGCAGCTCGAGACTGATCTCGAGGACCCGCTCCGGTTCGCACCACTGGGTGATCCCGCTCGCGAGGACGCCGCGTTCGACCGGGCGGGCCATTCGGTCGAGGATCGCCCCGTACTGCCCCGGCGCCGGGTCGGGAAGCGTCCAGCCGTCGATCATGTCGCGGACGTGTTCGCGGACGGCCGCGTCGGCGGTGTGGCGCAGCGCCGGCCGGCCGCGCTCGGCGTGGCCCGCCAGCTTGATGAGTAGGCGCAGCAACGGCTGGGAGATCGCGCGCTTCGTCACGCGGGCGGCCGCCAGTGTCAGGGCGAGCACCGCATCGATCGTGAGCCCGGAGGTCGCGTCGAGCAGGAACGATCGCTGTTGCCCGAGGTTGCCGCCCATCGCGAGCAGGCGGTCGACCGCATCGGGCGACAGCGCCGTGACGAGCCGAGAGACGCGGCCGCGGAGCACGGCCGCCGGTCCGCCCGGCCCCGCCGCGCCGCCCGGACCGCCCGGGCCGTTGCCGGCGCCCGTCGCCTCGCCACCGCCGGTTGCGCCAGCCTCGGGGTTTTCACCGATGAGGCCCGATCCCTGGCCCGGCGCGCCACCGCCCCAGGGCGCGGCGCCGGGTGTGGCAGCCGGGGCGTTGGGGGCGGGCGCGTTGCCGGCCGTCTGGCTTCCGGCGGCATGGCCGGCGGCGGCGCTCGCGACGCGGGCGACACCACCCGGCGCGCCACCCGTCGGCGCCCCCGCGGTTCCGGCGGCGGCCGCGGCCTGGAGCGCGGCTTCGCTGCGGCGCATCTCCCCGACGATCTGGAGGAGATACGTCATGACGGTCTTCTCGTACGCGTCGTCGTGGGCGCGGGCGTTGATCGCGCGCGCCATTTCGGCCGGATCGAGGTCGGCCTCGCCGCTCCCGGGGGCGCCGGCGCCGCCGGGGTTGATCGCCGCCCTGGCGAGGGCCAGCCAGAGCTGGTCGGCGCGCGGCAGCGCCGACGGGTCGTCCTCGGCGGCGAGTTCGAGGCGCTCGTACGACTGGCGGAAGACCCGGAGGTGGGTCCATGTCGGCGGCACCTCGGTCGGCGCCGTCAGCGGCTCGCCGTCGTGCGTCGCCGGGTCGCGGGCGATGCGGCAGAGGAAGTCGGCCATTTCGTCGTCGCGCACGCCGGCCGAGAGCTGCACGGCCGCGATCCGATGGCCGTGGAGCCGTTCGGCGAAGGCGCGGAGCAGCGGCTGGCGGGCGTCGGTCGGGGTGCCGTCGACGACCAGCTGGTCGCGGGCGACGCCGATCGTCAGGGCCTCCTGCGCCGCGAGCAGCGGCTCGAATCGGGCGAGCAGGCGGCGTTCGGCCGACGCGAGCGTCGGGTGGCCGCCGGGGTACATCGCGCGCCGCTGCGTGGCGACCGAGAGCTCGATCAGCGCGTCCGAGAGCGCCCTGGGCATGCCGGGGACCGGCGCACCGGGTGACCCGGCCGGAGCGGCGATCGATTGGGACGGGCGGCGGGTGGCGACGTCGGACACGTTCGTCCTTCGCGGGAGGGGTCCGGCGCTACATCTGATCCTTCATTCAGACGACCCGGGCGGTGCACCGCCACGATGCGCCGGACCGGCGAATCAGTGCCCTCGTGCGGGAGCGGCAAACAGGTGACTGCGGCGCACGGACCGCGCGCGCGCGGGATCGCGCGGTGACACGTTTCCGTCACGGGACACGTAGAGTGACGAGGCGGGCCACGGGCCGCGGGGGTCGGCGGCGGACGTTCGAGGAGGAGTCGCGATGGCGGGACAGGGATCGACCGGCAACGTGATCGCGGCACTGGCCAGCTTCTTCGTGCCGGGGCTCGGCCAGCTGCTGCAGGGCCGGCTCTTCATGGCGCTCGTGCAATTCTGCCTCGCCGGGATCCTCTGGTTCTTCCTGCTCGGCTGGGCGGTGCACCTCTGGTCGACGCTCGACGCCGCGCTGTACACGCCGCGCTCCTAGCGGCGCGCGTCAGGTGTCGCGCGTGACGCGCGTGACGCGCGATGCCTGGAGGGCTACTCCGCGTCGGCCGGCGGTGTGGCTTCGAGCAGGCGCGAGCAGTCGGCGACGGCCGCGCGGAGCAGATCGCGGGAGTGCTCGAGCGCCGTCAGTCCCTCGCGTGCGATGACGAAGCTTTCGATCGCGAGCGTCAGGACATCGTGCTGGGTTACGGGAGCGGGCGGCATCACCAGCAAATGCTCGGATTGCGCGGATGGTTGCGAGAGTGCGATCACGCCCCAGCCTCGTCAGGTTGGAATGTGAGGAACGCTATGCCCAACTCCGCCGGAAGCAAGTGTCACGATTGCCCGACAGTTGTCGCATACGGTCGAGCCTGTCGGTGACCCGATATGCACCAGTCTGGTGGACGCCGCGCCGAGCCCGCAGATTGGCCGGATGACACCGGAATCGATCGATCGCCGAGCTTTCGTCGTCGCGGGTCTTGTCGGTGGCGCCCTTGGCGTCGCCGGGGCCGCCGTCCCCGCGCTTGGCGAGCCGCTGCGCGCGGCACCACCGGGTTCGCCGGCTTCGGCGTCACTCTCGGCGGCGTCGCCCGCCTCGACCGCGCCGGACTTCGATCTCGCCGAGGTGACGATCGACACCCTGCAGCGCGGCATGGCCGCCGGGACCTACACGGCGCGATCGATCGTCGAGCGGTACCTGGCGCGGATCGACGCCCTCGACAAGCGGGGGCCGGCGATCAATGCGGTGATGGAGATCAACCCCGAGGCACTGGCGATCGCCGATGCGCTCGACGCCGAGCGGGCGAGCAAGGGGCCGCGCGGACCGATGCACGGGATCCCGGTGCTGATCAAGGACAACATCGCGACCGCGGACCGGATGCAGACGACCGCCGGGTCGCTCGCCCTCGTCGGGTCGGTGCCGCCGCGCGATGCATTCATCGTCGAGCGGCTCCGCGCGGCCGGCGCCGTCATCCTCGGCAAGACGAACCTGAGCGAGTGGGCGAACTTCCGCTCGACGCATTCCACGAGCGGCTGGAGCGGGCGCGGGGGGCAGTCGCGGAACCCGTACGCGCTCGACCGGAATACGTCGGGCTCGAGTGCCGGGTCGGGCGGCGCGTGCTCGGCCAACTTCTGCACCGTCGCCGTCGGGACGGAGACCGATGGCTCGATCGTCTCGCCGTCGCAGTGCAATTCGCTGGTCGGCATCAAGCCGACGGTCGGGCTGCTGAGCCGAGCCGGGATCGTGCCGATCTCGCATACCCAGGACACACCGGGGCCGATGTGCCGAACGGTCCGCGACGCCGCGATCCTGCTGGGCGCGATGGTCGGCGTCGACGCCCGTGACGCGGCCACCGCGGCGAGCCACGGCCACACGGTCGCCGACTACACCGCGACGCTCGACCCGAACGGTCTCAAGGGCGCGCGGATCGGCGTGCCGCGGCAACACTTCTGGGGCTACAGCGCGCTGACCGATGCGATCACCGAACACGCCATCGATGTGTTGCGCCAGCAGGGCGCGACGATCGTCGATCCGGCCGACATTCCGCATGCGGGGACGTTCGATGACGCCGAGCAGACGGTGCTCCTTTACGACTTCAAGACCGATCTCAACGCGTATCTCGCCGATCTGCGCGAGTCGCCGGTGCGGACGATGGCCGACGTGATCGCGTTCAACACGGCGCACCACGATGCGGAGCTGCCGTACTTCGGGCAGGAGCTGCTGCGGCAGGCCGAGTCGAAGGGTCCGCTCGCATCGGCCGAGTACACGGCGGCGCTGGCGCGCTGTCGGCGCCTGTCGCGACCCGAGGGGCTCGACGCGGTGATGACCGCGCACCGTCTCGACGCGGTGATCGCCGCGACCGGCGGTCCGCCGTGGCTGATCGATCTGGTCGACGGCGACTATGGGGCTGGCGGGAGCACGCAGCCGGCCGCCGTGGCCGGCTACCCGAGCATCACGGTGCCGTCGGGCTACGCGCGCGGGCTGCCGATCGGGTTGTCGTTCATGGGGCGCGCCTGGACGGAGCCGACGCTCCTCCGGCTGGCATACGCGTTCGAGCAGGCGACGATGATCCGCCGGCCGCCGCAGTTCCTCGCCACGGCCGACCTCGCAGCGGCGGCGACGACACCGTAGGCGCACGGCGCCGCGCCCAACGATTCGGCGCGCGGCGGCGTAGTGGCCGCAGACGTCGTGGCCCGACCGATGGCGGCCGCCGACGCAGTGGCCGCGGGCGCAATGGCGGGCGTACTCTTCACCGATGCACGCAACGCAGGGATCGATGGCGGAGATGGGGAACGGGCGGAACGGGCGGCGTCGGCGTGTCGTCGTGACCGGCATGGGCGCGCTGACGCCGATCGGCAACACGGTGCCGGAGTTCTGGGCCGCGGCGCTGCGCGGGGAGAGTGGCGCGGGCCCGATCACCCGGTTCGACGCGTCGGCGTTCGATACGCGGTTCGCCTGCGAGCTCAAGGGGTTCGATCCGCTCACCCATCTCGACCGCAAGCTCGCCAGGCGACTCGACCCCTTCTGTCAGTACGCCGTCGTCGCCGCCGATGAGGCGCTGCGCGACGCGGGGATCGACTCGGCGGCGATGTCCGCGGGCGAGAAGTCGCGCGTCGGCGTGATCTTCGGCAGCGGCATCGGCGGGATCCAGACGCTGCAGGCGCAGTCGATCGTCTTTCAGCAGCACGGGCCGCACCGGCTGTCGCCGTTCTTCGTGCCGATGATGATCTCGGACATGGCGAGCGGGATCATCTCGATCCGGCACGGGTTTACGGGGCCGAACCACTGCGTCGTCTCGGCCTGCGCGACCGGCAACCACAACATCGCCGACGCGGTCGCCGCGATCCGGGCCGATGACGCCGACGTCGTGCTGTGCGGTGGCAGCGAGGCGGTGATCTGCGAACTCGGTGTCGGCGGGTTCGGCGCCCTCAAGGCGATGTCGACCCGCAACGACTGCCCGCAGATGGCGAGTCGCCCGTTCGACCGGACACGGGACGGGTTCGTGATGGGCGAGGGTGCGGCGGCGCTCATCGTCGAGGGCCTCGAGCACGCCGAGGCGCGCGGGGCGCGGATCTACGCCGAAGTCCTCAGTGTCGGCGCGTCGGCGGACGCGTACCACATGACCGCGCCGCACCCCGACGGCCTGGGCGCGCGTCTGGCGATGGAGGCGGCGATGCGCGACGGCGGGATCGCGCTCGCCGACGTCGACTCGATCAACATGCACGCGACGTCGACGATGCTCGGCGACGCCGCCGAGAGCCGGGCGATCCGGCTGCTGTTCGGCGAGCATGCGGATCGGCTGACGGTGACGTCGACGAAGAGCATGACGGGGCACATGCTTGGCGCCGCCGGCGCGGCCGAGGCGATCCTCGCGATCCTGAGTATCGTCCACCAGGTCGTGCCGCCGACGATCAACGTGCGCGAGCGCGACCCCGCCTGCGATCTCCCGTGCGCGCTCGGCCAGCCGGTCGAGCGACCGGTGCGGCTCGTGCTGAGCAACGCGTTCGGGTTCGGCGGACACAACACGACCGCGGCCTTTCGCGCGATCCCGTGACCCCGGGCTGACCCCGATGTGGATCGAGCGGCTCCGGAGTTCGCTCGGGCACATGCGGGCGCGGCCGGCGATCGCGCAGGGGGTGCGGGCGGGGGTGGTGACGGTGCTCCCGCTCGTCATCGGGGTGGCGGTCGGCGATCCGCGGGCCTACACGTGGGCGGCACTCGGCGGGTTCCAGGCCTCGCTGGCCGACAACGGCGGCCCGTACCGGGTGCGGGCGGCGAGCATGATCGCGGTCGTCGTCGGCGGCGCCGTCGCGGTCATGATCGGCAGTCTCGGCGGCCTGTGGCCGGACGTCGCCGTGCCGCTGGCGTTCGCGGCGGCGTTCGCGAGCGGGATGGTGCGGGCGTTCGGGAGCAACGGCTCCAACGTCGGGCTGCTGAACCTCTCGATCTTCCTCGTCGCACTCGCGTCGCCGCATTCGCTGCCGCTGGCGGCCGTGCA
>Ga0116227_10017311_pt1 | contig 10089 bp, 8 predicted proteins | sample S1TSphgellanicum_FD_89693 | JGI IMG/M metagenome (GOLD analysis project Ga0116227, IMG submission 89693) | Host-associated microbial communities from peat moss isolated from Minnesota, USA - S1T2_Fb - Sphagnum magellanicum MG | ecosystem: Host-associated > Plants > Peat moss > Unclassified...
TCAGCAGCAAAAAGAAATCGACTGTGATGAGCCCCATCCGGCGCCGAATGAAAAAACGCAACCCATCCAGTGGACAGAACGGCCAACTGGTGCATTGGTGGCTGTTAATTCACTCTGGCCACTGGTGGGTGCTGGTTCACTGTGGCCGTCAATTTGAACTAGCCAACGGGAAGATTTTCCAGTAGGCCACCTCGGTATCCATTCCGGTAAATCATTCGCACCCATTCTGCACCGGAAACGGCTGCTTCTTCAGTGCTTGCCGGCCGGCGTCACGGGTCACGCTGTCTTCGGACTATTTTCGAAGACGGCAGCGCCCGGTGATCTACCGGGTTCATTGGGCCAAAACTGCGGGCCGCGACTGTGAAAGATTTCTAGTACTGGAATGGCCGCCTCAGTGTCAATTCCGGTAATAATGCATACACCATTCCATACTGGAAACGGCTAACTCGTCGTCAGTGCTTGCTGGCTGGCGTCACAGTTCCCGCGGTCTCTTCGGACTTTTTTCGAAAGCGTCGGGGCCCGGCGATCGACCGGGTTCAGAGGGCCGAAACTGCGGGCGTGGGACCACAACGGGGGGCACCCGGACGAAGGCGAAGAACCCAGCTGCGAGAAAACATTCCAACAAAACAGAGCGCGAGGCAGCGCAGACACGGATGCAATCGAGATAGAACAAGAGAGAAGAGTCGGAGGGACTTAGGGAAAGCAAGAGCGGGTGGAAATTCGTTTGGGAAGAAGCAGCAGAAGCACGGCACGATGCCGGTGGCAGCATCTGCTCTGTATTTTCTGAACCTGCGGGGAGATGTGCTCATCAACCGGATGTATCGTGACGATGTCGGGTAAGGCGCTTGCTTGCTGGTGTGCGTGTATTTTTTTAAATCTTGTTTTTCTTTGCTGTTTTTTGTTCTTAACAGGTTCTGCCAGTGTTTGTTAGTTCTTAGTAGAACGTGATTTTCGACCAGGCAGCTCTACTTTCGCTAAAAACCCTTTCTGCTGAAATTAGGGTTAAGATTTGGAGAAGAGGGGGGAAAATTAAATAAATAAATGAAGATTATTATCCACGGTTTGAGTTACTAAGCCACATGGGATTTATTTCAACTCCAGTCTCTTTGGAAGTTGAATCCATCCATTTTTTGCCTGGGAATTGCTGTGGATTGGGGAAAAAATAAAAATGTGTGCATTTTTTTTTTGCAGAGGCAATATGGTGGATGCATTCCGCACACATATTATGCAGACAAAGGAACTGGGCACTTGTCCTGTGCGCCAAATAGGTGGCTGCTCTTTTCTGTATATGCGCATCAGCAATGTGTACATTGTCACTGTTGTCAGCAGCAATGCCAACGCAGCTTGTGCATTCAAATTTGTGGTTGAGGTATGCATTTTTTTAATTTCCTATCCCAGACTTTTTGTGAGCTGATGAACTGATCAAGGTTTGATCATTTATCTACATTGAAATCTGAGTGGAAATATTTCAGATCTGCAGCAGCAGGGGATTAGTCTTTAAAATCTTTTTCTTAGCTTGTGTTATGTGATAGGATTCTTATTGAGTAATGGTGCATTTGTGGCATGTATCAGGCAGTAGCACTGTTCAAGTCATACTTTGGAGGGGCATTTGATGAAGATGCCATCAGGAACAACTTTGTTCTCATCTATGAGCTTCTTGATGGTGTGGTTTGTCCCCCTTTCTGAGATGGGTTGTTGGTTTCTGAATAAATACTTTTTTAGGTTCTTGTCAGCATAAATGTCTAGAGATGTCATGGGTCTGTCCAAATACTCATGGATTGTGGTGTTGCTTTTGTAACATTCCCATGGGGCCATGTACACATTTTATCCAAAGCATACTTTAAGTACTTAATACACTTTCTAGGTGATGAAGTGCCTGGAGTTAGCAGCAGTGATCAGTGTGGAGAGGAGAAACCTGTACTGAATTCAACATCAGAACATGATACAGTGTGACATCTGTAGAGGATCCTTGTGTCCTCATTGATTCTGATGGTGGTTGCAGAGATCATGGACTTTGGGTATCCTCAAAATCTCTCTCCTGAAATCCTCAAGCTCTACATAACTCAAGAAGGTGTTCGCTCTCCATTCTCATCAAAGGTGACACTACTTTCATGTTGATTATCAACTGAAGGTTCACAAATGGTCAACTGAAATATCATTTTTCTACAGTATGTGGTCATGAAAGGTGGTGACATTGACATGCGTGTCAGGAAAAGAAGTACAAGCCTATATGTCAGGGACATTTCTCCAAACCAATGTGAACTTGGAACTCTCTTGTGCATCTTGGGTATGGAGCAGCTTAATTACTGCCTAGAAAATTTTTGCACCTTTGGGGATTTTATCTTCAAGGTATCTAGAAGTAGTTTGAGGTTTTCTTTGATTCTTAAAGCTTTGGTGTTTGTTTATGCTGTTTGGATCACGTACAGCAACAAGATACAAGACCACCTGCCAATGCAACACTGCAAGTTACAGGAGCTGTGGGTTGGCGACGAGAAGGGCTTGTCTACAAGAAGAATGAGGTATGCTCTGAAAACTCTTTTTGGTTGTTTGAACCCACAAGGATATCACCTAAGTGATCATATTTTAGCACTATATCATCAGGGAATGAACAGGATGTTGGATGGAAATGGGAGTGCAGGTTTTTCTGGATATTGTGGAAAGCGTCAACTTGCTCATGTCACAAAAGGGTGAGTTTTGAATGAGCCATTGACTGTACATCCTGTAGATGCTTATGGAGGAATTTAATTGGCCAGAAAATATTGTCTGGAAATCTGATGGATATATTGGTTTGCCCATGTTTCAGGCACCACTTTGCGATGTGATGTAACTGGAAAGATTTTGATGAAATGTTTTCTTTCCGGCATGCCTGATTTGAAGCTTGGACTTAATGACAAAATTGGTTTGGAAAAAGAAGCCCAGGCAAAGGCTCGACCATCACGAAGGTTAGTACTTTATGTGGGGTATGGGAATGGGGAGTCTTATTTTCACTTGAAGAGCTGTTTGGCTCCAGTGCAGACTTGGTCAGGAAGTTTGGTCTTGTCATGTCAACTTATGAGAAATCTTGCTTTCAATTTCTTTATTGAGTCCTGTATCCCCCAGAATAAATAAATTGTTGTGGCATCTCATTACTCCCAAACATGTTGCTGTTGATGGTCACTGAACATGTGAAAATTATTATTCTTCAGTAGAATGTCACTATCGTTCACACAACTCAGTTTTCTTCAAATTTTCAGTCTTTTGAGGTTTTCTTTTTATTTTCAGTTTGGTGTGAGCAAGCTTGATCTCAAAATCTCTAACAATATTATCAGGTGACGTGAATTGTAATTATGGAGAAGTTCTCAATACTTATGAAGATATTATCCGGATGGATTTTTTCCTGTTTACAACAGTGGCAAGACAATAGAGCTTGATGATGTCACATTTCACCAGTGTGTCAACCTTACAAGGTTCAACACAGAAAAGACAGTGAGCTTTGTCCCACCTGATGGAGAATTTGAGCTGATGAAGTGAGTTACCTCTCCTTTCATGGTCCCTTCTTAGCCCAGGAGGCAGTCATAAGTATCATTAGTTGCTTGGATGGCCAAATACATGCTGTATATGGATTTGTTCTTAGCCTAGTAGTCCTAGACTTCTAATGGTCTACTGTTACTAAAAAAGACCTGTGTTTTTGCTTTTGATGGAACTCTCCTCTTATTCTGTTGTCAGGTTCATACATCTGTTTTGCTTTTGGTGATGCAGAACTAAACAGTTTCTGGAGTGATGTTACAGGTATCGGATCACAGAGGGTATAAATTTGCCCTTCCGAGTGCTTCCCAGCATCAAGGAGTTGGGTCGGACACGAATGGAGGTTAATGTCAAGGTACACAATAATTCACATTATGTTTGATATTCTGTTGTAGTTGGTCCTTGTCTTCCAGCCATCAAAATGGAGTTGCTGAACCTTGATCTGTCTCAGAGATTTCTCATCCTGGTTTTAAGTCACTATTTCGCAATCTCTGTACAATGTTCACACTGTGATATTTGTCTGGCACTGCAAATTTAATGCTAGTCTTGATCAAGAGAGCTATTTATCTTTTAATATGGTATGGATGTGTTGACTGTGACCTCTTGTGCAGCCTGAAACTGCTGCAGGTTGCAGGAGACTGTCTCTGATTTGTTAATTGTGTTGGAGGAGCACAGGTGAAGAGTGTATTTGGAGCCAAGATGTTTGCACTTGGGGTTGTGGTCAAGGTGCCAGTACCAAAGCACACTGCAAAGGCCAGTTTCCAGGTGACATCTGGCAGAGCTAAATACAATGCAGCACTTGACTGCTTGGTTTGGAAGTGAGCTTTTGTTCCTTTCCTTTCTTCACTGTGGTTTCATGTCTATATCCTGCTTACTTTTGTCCAAGCATTCTACATTTGAGGTGGATTGAGTTTTCTGCATCTGCAATTGAGGGGTCTGTAGCAAAATGTGATATTCAATCTCAATGGTTTTATACAATGTGGAAGTTTTCCATACATTTGGATTCTTCTAGGATCAGGCCAATGATTTCAGTTCCTTATTGTGAATCACCAATGTTCAAATGCCTTGCCATGCTGATCTGATGTGCAGAGTTAGGAAATTTCCTGGACAAACAGAGCTAACAATGAGTGCTGAAGTTGAGCTCATTTCTACAATGGTAGAAAAGAAGTCATGGACCAGGCCCCCTATTCAAATGGAATTCCAGGTTTCTAGTCTCCTCAAGCACTTTGCACATGCACCTCATGTCTACTGAGTGGCCTTTTTTTGTATATTTGGGCGCTAAAGTAGCTGTGTAAGTTTGTTCCTGGCATTACTGAATAGGAGGCCTTTGGACTTCCTCTCTCCCTTTAGGGACTTTCACCTGTGTTCATTGGAGCCTGTGTCTTGGATGAAGTCAACTGAAAACAATGATCCATCATAGTGTATTGTTTCTTTATGTTCCTAATCTGTATGCTGGTGCATCTGGATTTGGGGTTCCATTAATTTTGGATTCATGTAAATTGTAGGTTCCAATGTTCACTGCCTCAGGCCTACGGGTTCGCTTCTTGAAAGTAAGCACCTGCATTGGAAATCTTTCTCTTGGCATTTTTCTTTATATGGCCTATGGAAAGGCAGATGTGAGATTAGCAGCCACTGTATACATTTCTTTTGCTTACTACTCTGGTGTTGATCATGAGCAGGTGTGGGAGAAAAGTGGTTACAACACTGTTGAGTGGGTTCGTTACATTACAAGAGCAGGCTCATATGAGATCCGGTGCTGAGATTTCATCCTTTCCAGGTTTTGAAGGATTGTAGATGCTAACAGGGTATTTCTTGCTAGGAAATCAATACGTTTTCCTTCACATTGCTATAATGGTCACACTTGAGATTCATCATTTCTTGATAGGTGTATGTCCCACTTAGATAGGGATCTGCAGGGTTCAGTGCCTTGAACTATTTGATTTTTCACTTCCCTGGTGTTTTTGCCACAGTTGATTTTCACCTTCCTAGATTGGGCTACTAACAGAAGTTCAGTACTTCTGCAGCAACAGGATGGCTACATCATGTGACAGTTGTAAGCTTTATCAAGATTTAGCATGTTTGGCTCTGTACTCAGAGCAAGCTGTCTGTAGGATATCATCCTGTTCAAGCCCCCTTGTTGAGCTAGTGGTGAAAGATATAGTGGTCACTCTTGACATTGTCCCAAAAGCTTTTCCCTCATGTCATCTGTCACAATTCAACTTGCTGACTGCACATTTGCCAAAGAATTCTCGTGGTTAACAAAATATTATTGGAGGTCATAACCACAACTCTTTATGCAGGCCTTTCTATGCCTTACATGCAGTCTTTTACAGGGAAATTTCCCTCACAAGCTTGTTACAGCTTATTGTCTTTTTTTATTAGATGTCTCTTGAATGCCAGCTAATATCATGACTGGGACTTCCTCATGCTTCTGGACATGTGACAAACTCTTGCAGGATGCAAGTTTTCCATAATGGTCATCTGAAGTTTTGGGCAAATTTTCTATTACTCATGGTACATCCACTGTCTAGATCTGATGAAGTTAGTGGGTAGCAATGGCTATGGAAGAAATTTCTTTTTCCTTGCAAATTCTTTTTTATCTCCATTTCTTTTTTCCTAGGGGGTTGCTGCTCTTTTGGAGGATTGGATGCTCTACATGAAACGCCATATCCCAGCCCATTGGATTTCACCATTTATAGGTGAGCGGAACAAAATAAGGGTTTCTTATAGTTTGCTCTCTGTGAATGCAAGAGGTAAAAGGAAGCTTCTGTGATATTAATAGTTATGTCTGGTTGTAAACAAATACACTCAATGAAAAGAAATCAACACCCAATTTACATCACAACTAGCATATCCAAGTCCCCCCTTGAAAGGCAATGTCACAACTCATCCACAATTGCAACCCACTGAAGATGTAGCAATTGAGCTAGCAAGAAAAAACTAAAAGGTAAGAAACACAATGTTTGAAAACAAAACTCTGATTCCATAATGTACATGCAGGCCAGACAACCTCAACAAACGAATTGGGAACATGAACAAATCCTAGCTCTCATGCAAGCCAAGAAAGTAAAACACAAAGAATTGATGGCAAAATTGGACGATTGACACAAATTTGAAACAATGATCTCAAAATGGAAGAAGATCTCAACAACAATCATGAAGGTTAGTTGTTTGGAGCATGCAAAGAACAATCCTGCATGCAAGGATTAATGGAGTACAATTGCAAATGACTTTAAAAAGATATTCGACTTCATGGTAGGCATTAGACAAAATCAAAATTAATGGGCCATAAGTGCACAAGAAAGAAACAATGTTCAGTTACCTTGTAACTTTGAGAGAGGTATATATGAAATGATCAATCAATTTCTTAGCAAGTGGCCAATATTTCAACCACCACATATGAAAGACCTAATGGTTGATGGATATGGAATTTTCAAAATGACTAAGCAAACATCAAAATGTCTTATTGAGCTCAATGATGACTCAATTACACTAGAGCTTGGAATGCCATATGCATATCTGAATGTTGCAATAGATAAGGTGTATGCACATAGCAATGACAAGACATGGTTGTATGAACAACCCCAATTTATTGAGCCACTACCAGTTAAACATGTCAACTTATTAAAGGTCACCACATCAAATTGTAGAACCCACCTTTGAATGTAAGGTCAAATCAACACACCATCCTACTACACATTTCAAGTTTTAATCCCACAACACCAAAATCCATCAGTAAAACAAGATTCAAAAAAGAAATAGCAACTCCTCATTTTGTAGGAAGTATAGTGGTGAAGACAATATTCTTTGGTTCATAAGACCATGGCTAAAACAACAAAAAAAGGAAGCAAGCTACTAACAAAATCTTTTCACAAAATTGGCATGAGCACTACGGTGACATAAGAGAACATGTTTGACAAGTCACTAAAGTACTTCAAGGAACGAGATGGGAATAACAACAAAAATCAAGCTGATATGGTGAAAACCAAGCTAACATGGTGAAAACACTTACCAAATTGATAGAAGTGATGAACATGGCTTATGTGCAAGCCTCCAAGATTTAGGTTCCAGACCTAGCTCTTGAAAAAAAAATGATGAATGAAACTAAAAAATGATGGGTGTCAAAAATAAATGACAAATGTAGATAACCAAAAGCATAACCGTAAGATTCACATTGAACATTTTTCAAAGTTCTTTGAGTTCACAAAATCAAAATTTTTAAATGACATTGAACAAGTTTCAAAAAAAATTGAATCAAAATAGCTACATTAAATAAGATGGAAATAAAGGTGACAAATAAGTATACAATTCATGTGAAGCTCCTTTGTCTACAAAGGTAATGAGTTAATTGCCTCCACAAAAAATCTCTAGACCTTTCTTCTCCATCTAGTTGTTGATTTGCTAACTCATCTTGGGCAACGTTGAAATGGGGTTGATTTTCATGCAAAATACTTGCCTTTAACTCAATGATGCGCCATCTTAATTTTTTATGCTTGATTCATCCTTGGTCTTCAACAAATTATGCAATAAACAACAATAGGTAAAGACGTTAGGTAAAAAGGTAACACTCAAATTTGATGCATTGACTCCCTAAAAGTTTTTTTCAAAATGGCAAAAGCATTCTCAACCATAGATTGGCCCTTTTTTGTTTTATGTTGTAGAACAGCTCCAAAATGTTATGTTTTCCATCTTCTTTAAATGATGTCGGGTGCAAGTAAGGTAAAGTAGATGGTTCGCTGCTCCTTGTCAAAAAAATTACATGTAGCCATGAAAAAGTTTTAATGTATTGAAAATAGGAAAAAAAATTGTATAATAATTAATATGATGATAATCTTTCATTTAATATTTAAAATGTTGAAAATTTCCATCTTGAACATGGAATGAACCAAAATTGAAAAAAAAATTCTACTTGCACAAAATGTCCAATCTTTCAAAATGGACTACATGTAAATGAAATATTGATTTTTAAAAATCAACTTAGTGGAACCCTAAAAGATACTTATCTATTATCAAATTATGGATGTTATAATTATAATATATCAAATTTTTAATATGAAATAGGTTTGAACACCATTTTGACCTAATTAGTTTCAAACATATTTTCAACCTTCTTTATGATACCAAAGTTATTCAAACTTTGTATCCAACTTTTTGTAAACTAAATGTAGTGACCTATGGTTTTATATCTCTATTTCAAAATAAATTGAATATGCTTTCTTATGTCCATATCAAAAACTATTCCATTATTTAATTGGATTTTGGGAAAATTATTTTTTTTGTTTACTTTACCTTGTTGACACCTTGTCATGATCCAGCTGATAATGGGGTATCCTTTGTCACCGAGATATGGAAGAATTCCGTCTTCGCATGATCCTCTAGTAATGTTAAACAATCCGTGTAGTTGAATTTGCTTATACAATGCAAACCTACACAACATTCGTGAATCATTAGTACTTCTTGGCAAACCAACATATATGGCAATAAAAAATTTCTTATAATCCAACACTACATGTGCTACAATGGAATATCCTCCAGATTTGAAATAGTAATAATCTTCTAAAAAATGCATAAAAAGTTTATAAATGAAAAGTTGAGTTCCATTGATTGGACCTTGTACGTTAAGCAAATTGCACCATAGTTTCAAATCATTCATGATTGAGCACATCTCCACACCCATTAGCCATGAAATCAACTTCCTAAAAACAACATTCATTGCATCTACAAATTCATGTGGGACCAAGGATATAGTTTTCTTCCCTGTTGCAAATAACTTGATGCAAATTAGGAAATTACAACCATGACAAGACAAGACAAGACAAGCGGATTTCCACAAGGATGGTATTTTTATACTTTGTGTTTTTCTTCATTAATGTTGGTTTCAACTTGTCAATAACATTAAAAAGTGTGAACTTTGACATCCTAAAGTTTTTCACACATCAATCATCCTCATATTCATTGAGCGAGAACTTGGAAAACCAAGTTGTGCTTCTTAGCTTCACCCAATACCCCAATTCTTGTGACAAAACACCAAGAAAACATGACAAAAAGAAATCATGGATTGGAGCTATTAACAAGAAAAATTATGCAACTTTAAAGGTAATTAAAGAATCCATGGCAAAACAATCCAAATTTGAAAAGAGAGCTTCAAGGATAGGAGAGTTAAAAACCTAATCCACAAGTTGGAACAATGCCATACATCCCACGATGAAAATCACACATTTTGGTGTTTTATCCATGGCTTGCTATAATATGAAATGGTAAAAGGTAAGAAAAAGTTTAGTTACAAAATTTAGAATGATGTTGTTGCAAAGAAGCATATTGAGCCTTTAAGTAACTTGATTCAACTCCAGTGACTAGCACTACAAAAAAAAAAGGAAAAGACAAGAACAAACTTCTTGTTGTGCATAAAAAGAAACAACATGAAAAGATCAACATAAAAAACATCAAGCAAATATCAACATAAAATTTTGTTGCAAAGAAAGATGAACAAACACCCCAAAAAAAAAAAAAAAGAAAAACAAAAAAAAAAAGAAAAGAATAAAACTTTATGAAAAAAAAAATAAAATAATAAAAATGATAAAAAAA
>Ga0116227_10017313_pt1 | contig 10087 bp, 15 predicted proteins | sample S1TSphgellanicum_FD_89693 | JGI IMG/M metagenome (GOLD analysis project Ga0116227, IMG submission 89693) | Host-associated microbial communities from peat moss isolated from Minnesota, USA - S1T2_Fb - Sphagnum magellanicum MG | ecosystem: Host-associated > Plants > Peat moss > Unclassified...
AGTGATGATCTACCATTTCATTTTTATAGTGTTTGAATGCGAGTATTTGGGGAATGGAGATATAGTTTTATTGTTTATGTTGTTAAGCAAATGCGGTCACATTTGTGGCACATTGTAAATAGATTTTTTTGAGTTAGTTCAAATGTTATATCGGTTGCATATGCTATTGTGAAAAGTCCATAAGATGAACTATCTGGTTGTTGCATAACATTTGCATATGAATATAATAAGTGTTTTACATTTATGATGTTGGTTAATAATTGAATGGTGTCATTTAATAAATTTTTATTGTCAGTCTGTTTGCATCATATACTATGCAATGTAGGTTTAGTGTGGATGTGTGTATTTTGACTAAAATCCAATGATTATTATTTATGAAAATATCTTGAAGACGATCCATTAAACAAGCATCTATGTATAGTTCCTATGATTGTGTTTGTGTGTTCTTGGTATCCTAACAATTGTAAGTTTTGAACATACAATATTTGCATTGCAACTATTAAATGTTGATCATTCAACCATCCATTCCAATTGAAAGGAATATTCTCATCATTTTTAGTTCATTGGAATTCTTCATGCCAATAATTGATGATATTGTTGTCAATATTGTCATCATCTAAATCACTGATCATAATTAAATGTTTTTTTTTTTTTGTAGGATTTTTGTGGATTATTAATTTGGATTTTTTTGGTTATATTATGTTTTGAAATAGGTTTTAAATTTTCTAGGGATTCTTTTTTGAAGTTAGCTTTGCATATGTCCTACATAGTAATATTTTGTAAAATTATGAATCCATCTATGGATCATAGACATGATAAGGTTACATATATGTTGTGCATATTTAAACACACATTGTCAGGTGGTGGCCAAAGGTCTATGATTAAGTTGTCAAATGTTTGTCCTTACGTTTTGAAATCTATGAGACAAAAAGCTAGGGCAATTGGCATTATTAATTATGAATGTTTTGAAAGTGCTTAATTCCAATATGTGATGGTGATATTGGAAATTCCTTGATATGGGTATTATTGGTATGACATTTTTAGGGAGGCCTTCTAGTTTTATGTTTTGTAATTTTATGTTCTTTTCAATGAAATTGTTAAAATTGACGAAGACATTTATGGGGGGATGCATTGTAACGTCTTTCTATATCCGTTCCAAATTTGTGAAGGACATATTTTCGATGTATCCAATGCTTCCGTTTACAATTTTGAATTTAGAATAGAAATTTTCAATAATAATGATTTTCATTCCTTTATAGATTATAAGGAAAGGTGTTAAACATTGAGTTTTACTTGTGGACTTGTTTGTCTTTTGATCTATTTGATATCATTACATATTGGACCTTTTTTATATGTGTTAGTTGCAACAATAATGTAACATTTTTGTTTTGATGTTTTTGAATGGATATTTATGATGTAATGGTTTATGGCATTTCGTAATTCATTATGAGGAACTATAAAAGTTGTTTTCTTCCATGGATCATCGAATAAGTTGACATTTAAATTAGATAGAAAAAAAATCTTTAACAAATCAAAATCTGATTTTAAAATATTTCTAGTTCAAAGGTTTTCTACAAAGGTAGCATATTGAATGTCTTTGTTTTGTCCCATTTGTTCTATTAGGATAATACTATTTGGTCAAATGTAATTCTCCCAAAGGCTTTTATGACTTTTTCCTGTGTTAATTTTGTGATTGAAAAAATCAATTGCATGTTTGTTGAATATAATGGTGTGTCATTGATTGGTGGAAATTGTAAAAACTCTCCCATGAACATTATGTTGAATCCTCCAAATGGTAAAATGTTAGATTTTAGTTTTTGTAATTTTAAGTGTATTGTGGCAAGCAAAATGCAACCTACCATGGATAATTCATCAATAATGATGAACTAAATATTTGGCCATATGTTTATGATTGAGTTAGGTTTGCTTATAGTTCTGTGTTTATCAATCGATAATCCCAACAAAGAGTGTATCGTTGTTCCATTTATTAATAAGGCTACATTTGCAATGTATGTGGTAACTCTAAGTTTTTGTTGTTTTCCCATTTTCAAAAAATAATCTTGAATAGATCTAATTATTTTTGTTTTACCAATACCAATAGCTCTTCCTACATATTGTAATCATTGATTATTTGTTGCATTTGGAATGAAAAATTCAAATGAAATGGCTTGTAAATTATCTAACTTGTATTTTTCCTTTGTGATGGTTTTAATGTGTAACGGTGAATAAATATTTGTTTCATCGATGAATGTTATGTTTTCATTTTCATTTTCAATATCATATGATTGCATGTCATTAAATGATAAATGGCATACTGCAAGTTTTGTATTCTCAATTGTATAGGTTGTGTTTGAATATGGATGTGAAATTTATGGTGTTCATTCATCAAGGTCTGATATTTGTGGAAGTTTCAAATTTTGATTCAAAACTTGAAGTTTGGTAATGAAATTTACATTGTGATTATTGATATTTTCATTTTGTGTTTTTATTTTGTTGTTTCTAAATGTTTTGTTATTTCGGTTACATAGGTTTTAGTACTTGTGAACACATAATAAATATTCTATTTTTATTTCTTCAGGATTAAGTTTTCTTTATATATTATTGTTTTATTGTTTTATGTCATGGATATTTTGTTGGAATTCATTTTCAATATCATCTTCATAAAGTGAATTTATTGTTGATTTTTCTTCTATGTCTTCATTATCAAATTCAAGTTGTGTTGATTCTACAAGCTCAATAATCTATATACATCTTTTGATTCTTTATATCCATGTAAGATGCTAATATATTTAATTTATTTTTCAACAAATCAATAAATGTTGGGTACACATTCTTTAGTGTCATTTCCCAAGATATTGTGATATTTGATTTGATGCCAAAAATTGTACACCATGATGTAAACAAAATACAAATGGCTCGAGCATAATTTTTAGGGTCATTTTTTTGTGAAGGTATTGTGTAACTTTGTAAAATTGGAATTTTTTGTACTTTGAATTTGTAAAGGCTATGGTAGTTATATTGAAGGTGTTCACTATTAAATCGATGATAACATATGTTGATTTTGTTTGTCTTACTAAAAATTTCATATGGACATAGAGAATTAAAATGAGTAGGTTCATATTGGTAATTGATCCTAAAATTGTGTATGGTATATTGTTGACTTGATGAGTTTTTATCAATTACGAAAGTTTCATAATTGACATCAATATCATTATTGTTTTCATTTTGAACATTTTGATTTTTTTCTTATTCATTCACCCATGCTAACAAACCACACCAAAATATGTAAGTGAAATCATGATTGGTTTTGTGATCTGGTAAGTTTAATAAATGATTAATTGCCATGGTTGCTAATATTTCTTGTTGACTTCCTATTGTATTAAAACAATGTATGAGGAGACGTTGACTTTTGTCAATTGAGTTGTAATTACTATTTGAGTTTTCATTTATTATGCTACAATTTGCAAAAAAGAATACATATGTGAAGTGTAAATAGATATTTTGTGATGTAATAAATCAATGATTTACTATCTTTGCCAAAAGCTGCTATAAATTTCAAATCATGATTACATCTTGAAGCCGATAATATCCATGGATTTACATTATTTAACCATTTATTAGTTCTTTTTATATGTAAAAGTCTCGTTTCAATGTTGAAATGAATTTCATTGATTAAAGGTTGAAGGAATCCATACCTGCATAATTGTTTTAACGCATCAACATATGTTTTGTAACATGTTGGATTACATACATGTCGATTGCATATATTCATCAATTTATGAATGTCATTTTGGAATTGTTTTAAAATGTTTTTTCTTCAAGATTTAGTGGCCTTGTGGTGCAAGCATGTATGTTATCAAGATTGTCATTAATGCAATTTGTATTTGTTGTTATTGGACATGATTTTTATTGATTGATGTCTCGTGTAATTATGTCATTCGAATAATTAATCAATTTTTGTCAAAAAATCTCATCGTCAAGCAATGTTTGTACAAGTGTGTTGGGATCTTGAGAATCATTAAACCATAATAATGTGTGCATATGCAAGCTACCATTTTTTGCAATTTCATAACATCCATAGTAAGCTTTTATGTGACTAATAACACCAAAATTGTTGTTAGATAAATCCTTTGTGTTTTTTACTTGTAACATATATTTGAAGATAACATTGACAATAATGTGTACAAATATAGCTTGAGCTTTTGGATTTATTGTTGCATATTTGCATCGTTCATTTTTTGTTAGCATATTTTTTTCATAGAATAAATCAAGATTTGTGTTTTGTCCACTTAAAACTGCTAACAAAGGATGATAAAGTGAAAAAAAACTTGGCATTCCCATAAAAATTATCATACTAAAAATTTGGTTTCTTTGTGTTGCATGACTATTTACAGAAACCATGACATATTTACTAGAATTTTTTTTAAGTTGTTATAAACTACATATATATTTTTTGTAATCTATGTTTTGTTAGTTAGTAATAATGTCATCAAAATTTGTAGTTTGTATTTCATTGAAGAGTTTTCTTTCATTCATGTTTGATGATTTTGATACTATTAATTTAGCTCCAAGACAAATTTGTCTAAGTTGTATTATGTTGAATACAAAAAATGGAAATAAATGATGTTTTGAAAATTAATAACGAATTTTGTTGAAATTCACTAAATGTTTTACATGAGTTTGTAGTGATAATTTTATGAGGTATGTTGTTCATTTTGGAGACACCAATTCCAAAAGGAAATAAGGTGGAAAACATGCACGTTATTAGATTTGGATTGTTGTATTCATTTATCATTGTGGTGTGATGATTATGAAATAAACATTGATTACAATGTAAATTTTGGAATGCATTAATCATTTGTTCATGTTCATTTATGTCTATGCCATCAAAATCTATTAGACCTAATGTTTCTATGACATGTTCAGTTTCATTGTATTTTTTTTGTTGATGTAAGTTTATGATATTCGTAACATGTTCGAAATCAACAAGTTCAACATTTGTTGATTGGAACATTGATCTCATTATTGGCTCTAGTATATCATTTTTAGGCAACACATTTAAAACATCGATATTCATAGTTGTATTTTTGTATCCTATATATATGATTCATTTTTAACCATGTGAACCATATGGTTACAACATATTTATATACATATAATAATTTGCAACTTTTAACTAATTCTACAAGTGGGTGTGAACTTCCAACAAAATGTACTACAATAGTATCAAATAATGATTATAATGATGATGGTAATGTGTCTAGAAGTTTTATTGCACTTTCAGAATCTTGTGCAAAACTTACAACATTTCTTTTGAGTGCATGTTGACTTGTTGTGCTCCCTTTATTGGTATTGATCAGTATGGTAGGACAACGATAACGTGTTATCAAGGTTTCTTCCACCATCGTCAATTTTAGTAATATTTTTGATGTGATGCCAATCCATAAACCATTAGCTAATGCAAGTTTTGGCATTTTATTTTTTTAAAAGAAATGTAACAAGTTTTACATGTTGAAAATTGATGTTCAATAGTTGAAATACCTTGATTTGATAACAAGAGTCCTTCCAATTTTGGATGCATGTGTTTGGTGTCATTCAATAATTCTTTTGGGATGAATTCGATATTGTATTCAAAATGAAATATAAGATTCATTTTAAGTAAATTTCTCATATTTTTTAGTTTAGAGTCAAGATTTGAAATATCACATATTATTAATTAATGTATAAATTTATTTTCATTGCAAATGCAACAGTGGCCAAATTCAAAGTTGGATTTATTTATGAAATTGTTGAATTGTTTTAGACAAAACATGTTATTATGCATGTTGATATATGGTGGAAAAACATATGATTGGTATTTTTGTAATTATTTGAATAAGTATCTCATATTTTAGCATTAAATATTTTTTCAATATTCTTTTTTTAAAAATTTTGAATTGTTTTTCCTTTGTTCTCACCTTTGGGCATTCTTTTTATCTTTTGTTTTTTGATATGTTTTCCTTTTTTTGAGTTTTTTTTCCATTGTAGTTTGAATTGTCATTATGAATAATTAATTGGAATTGTATTTGTAATGAAACCTTCCAAATTGTCATTTTCTATGGTAGTTTTCTGTTCTTTCCATGCCGATTCAAACAATCTTGATGTTGTTGCTATGGTTTTTGTTTTTAACATTTATTTTTTTCTAAGAACAACTTTTTGGTCATCATGCCAAGTTAAATCAATACATTTTTCTTTACAATAATCACTCCATTTTGATATTTTATTTTTATATTCTTTGATGAATTTTGATTCATTCAAATAAATGTTTCATTTGCATATGTGTTAGCAAATGACACTTGATTGTAATTTCCTTTTTCCCCCACCTAGCAAGATCCCACATCTCCAATGAATAATGCAAAAATTGTTTGTTTTGTCTTTCCGTTAAAGTTTGTGTTATGATAGTTTGAACTTCCCCATTTGACATCTTTTATGTTGATGATGTGATAATCATGTTTTTCGTATTGATTATAAATAGTTTTTTGAATGTTATATTCCTAAAAATAAATTTAATTACATATGATTTTTAAATTAGTTTTATAATTAATGGAATTTATGTGTGTGATATATTTGAATATATGAATTTGTTTTGAATTGTGTAGATGTAAAGACACTTACTTTGAGTTTGGATGGGATTATAATTTCTGATTTGTCATACTTTTCCATTTTATATAACTGTACAATACATATTCGTGATAAATATGTTTAAAGTCTTTTTTTAAAAATTAAAAATGATGACATAATTATGAATGAGGATTTTTTAAAATAGATTTTATCATTTTATTCAAATGATAAAAATATAATGAAGGTGATTGATTCATCATCATATATGTTAGTGGTTAATTTTAAATTACTATTATAATTTGAAAAAATGGGGTTATTTTGTTATTTATGATGTATTTAAAATCACCTTCAATAAAATTTGGAATTATTGAAATGTTTGTTGATGTCAAAAAAAAAATTATGTTCTATATTTTCAAATCAAAGAATTTTTTTTCCTTTTCAAATTTTGTATCTACATAATCAAATTTTATTTTTGAAATGGGAATTTTTTTCATAAAATGTCATTAGAGTGAAAGTAATTTGTCACGTAAGGTTTCCAAATCAATGATATGCAAGCCTCCTAAATTTGACAAATTTGTATTTTGTGAATGTGTTGAGAAAATTTTCAAATTTTCTTAAAAACATTACATTGTGAATATGCTTTGAAATTCCCATAAATTTGTTCCATTGGCAGGTTGAAATGCTGACCATTCAAGTGTATTATCAACAATTTTTTTCCACTTATTATTGAAACTTCTCAAAGTGAGTAGATGATTGAATGTTGATAATAACATGTAACCACATTTATGTAAGTCAATTAATGTTATGTGATTGGCTACTTTTGATGGCATTTGCTTTGCCTCATTTTCATTCAACAAATACCAATATCAATCTTCATCTATGTCCATTGAAGTAATGATGTGCATGTTTTTTGGAAATAACAATGTTGTAGCAATGTCATCTAGGAAAGATTCAATTTGTGAACTAGCCATTAAATTTTTCTGAAATATACAAATGAATAATGATAATATTTTTTTTGTTATTTCAACAATGATATATAAATATATAAAAAAAATTTGCAAAGAGAATTTTTTGTGCAAATAAAAGAAATTATTTGTATTGAAGTTGAAATGATTATGCTTCAATTTTTTCAACATCTTCAATAGAACTAGAATTAATTACACATTTTTATTTATTATGAAAATTTGTAAACATGAGACCATTTGAAAAGCTATAGTTACTGTTACTCATTGTACCTCCTACAAAGTTTAAATATTTTACATTTGTAGAAGTGAGTAAGATTTCATTATGATAAACATTCCATGAATAGGTGACTATGGAAAGAAAATAAATATTCTGACAATGAGTTACAAAGTAAACCTATAAGATTATAACCCACTCATATCAAGACCAAAATTTTAGACATATATTGTGAATTGAAATTAACTTCATGTCTTTTGAATAAATCTTCCATATAGGAAAAGGGTAGCCCTTTTGGCCCTTCATATAGAGTGAGCCATCTAGTCCTCTTAAGTTGGAAATTATGTCTTGTAATTGTGTAAGCTCAGAATTGTGCAAACAAGGAAATATTTGATTGATCCAATTGTTGACTTTTAAGTAATCTTCCACGTGAAGTGGAATAGAATTATTTGATGACTTAAAACCTTAGCTATTTTTAAACTAAAGAAAAATCACTATTGCAAAATGTGGGTGTAATTCATTAGTCCTCAACCAATGAATTCATTACTTTCCAACTAGTCCACATTTACTAAGACTAGTGAATGGTCATAGTTCAAAGTACACCTATAGATGTCATATGTGCTTTAATATAGAGAGCGCATGAATTGCCGAATTTCAAAATCCTTTGAAATATCAAATGAACCAATAGTCAATTTGATTATTTCAACTACATGTGGAGACAGAGAGGGGAAAAAAGAAGAGGAAACCCCACTTTAGAAAAATGTTACATTCCAAATATGGATTTATCCATTGTTGAATTTGAAGTCAATTCACCATGCTTTTGAGTTTTGTTATAAGTATAGAATAAAAATTTGAAATCATAAGGAATTTGGGTATTTTAAAAAAATGGTAGGTATCAATTCGAACTTGTTTCAATTCATAGCTATACACAATGACACCAATCTTGTTTTTCCCTTTCGTTATGAGCATTCAATTTCACTTCAACAAACACAACAAACAAGTATATTGTTTAAAATTGAAATTCAAAAGCTAAAAATAAAAATAAAACCAACTAAAAAAGGTGGAAAGTAAAAAAACATGGAGGTGATACTTACAAATACTTGTGTGAATTCATTAACAAAACAATTCCAATTGTTTTATTTTAGATATTTTCTTGGTGTATAAATAAAGTCAACAAATATTCCAATGAGTTTTCAAATATTCACTAGCTTATTCTAGCATAATAATATAATTTTTGCCCCAATTATTAACATAATAGCTTTAAACCATGTATCAGTTAGCTCTTGGCGTAATAAATCTTACTAAACCATTTGCTAGACATCACTTTAGATTTGTTTAAGATGCACACATAACCAAAAAAAAAAACTACATCAATTCCATGATATTCAACATTTTCTAAATGCACACTAAATTCCCACATTCTTTGGAACTACATTGAAAATTTTGTCTCCCTAGCATGATATTCATAATACATGTTTAGAACCCAAACAATTAAAGATCAATTTTCAAAATTCAGATCAATCACCATCATTTTCAATTAAAACTAAAAACAACTTTAGGTCAATAATCAAAGTTGTCAAAATTATATTGAAACTATGTGAATTACAATGTCAATCATATTTCAATATGTATCCAATAGGATTTATTCAACACCTATTAGGAATAGAAATTACGTTTTGGAGATGTTTTCAAGATTCCAAGGACTCATGGTGATTTACATTTTTACATAAAACACATTAAAGTGACATTGTGCAAAACTAAGTTAATGTTATAATTCTACATTCATTAATTGAATTACATTTCACTATTGCATTTTCTTCATAATTGTTGGAATTTCATTTCCACTCTTAATTTTCTTGTTGGGTTCATTATTTACCTTCTAATGTTGGAATTACCATATGTTGATTTATTCATTATTACAATTACCATTTACTATTGAATTTTAGATGGAGTCACCAATTAATTGTTAGTATAATTGTTGTAATCATCTCCTATGGTTGGAAATTTCTTTACTGTCCATTGGACCATAGAGTTACACATAAAATTTATGAGGACTTCACCATTTTACTTACTAAAGACCATGACAATCATCACATTTCTTACTCCTAGCCCGACCCCATTTAGGACAAAGCTAATTTTGAAACCATCTCCGATTTCAAGCTTGAAACTGTCTCTAATTTCAATACTTGAAATTCCCGTTTGATAAGGGTTTAAGGTCCATCAATACAGACAAGCACATAAATAGAAGGGAAGTAGTTGTTTACCAAGTATATGGGTAAGGATTGGGTGTTTGCATATCATTGCTTGG
>Ga0116227_10017314_pt1 | contig 10086 bp, 11 predicted proteins | sample S1TSphgellanicum_FD_89693 | JGI IMG/M metagenome (GOLD analysis project Ga0116227, IMG submission 89693) | Host-associated microbial communities from peat moss isolated from Minnesota, USA - S1T2_Fb - Sphagnum magellanicum MG | ecosystem: Host-associated > Plants > Peat moss > Unclassified...
ACCCAGGTCAAGTTCTCAAGGTACTGGGTACCTTAGGTTACTGGTTGAAATTGGGGCTTAGGGTTAGATGTAAAAGGGGTGTCCCTTTCCAATGGCTGCCTTCTCTTCCAAAACCCTAAATGCTTGAACAAAAGGGAGCTTGAGTCATTTTCTTTTCCCCTTGTGTTGGTTGTTTATTTTTGTTGCAAGCTTTTAATTTTCTTGTGTTTGTTGTTCATTCTTGTTTTGTTTTCTCTCCCCTCTCTTTCTTGCTCTGAAAGGTTTCTAAATTTTTTTCTCCTCTCTTTCCTTCTTCTTAGTTTTTTTTTTCCCTCCTTCCTTCCTTTCTCTCTTTTTCTCCTTCCTTTCCTCTTTTTTGCTTGGCGCTTGCTTCTTCATATTTCATGTTTTGTCATGCTACTACTTGTTCCCTCCCTTGTGCTTCACTTTGCTCTTACCTACTCCTTCACATTTTGGCCTATTGTTACCTACTCCATTTGTCACACTTTGCCTTGCTATTATCTGTTTTATCCTTCCTACTTGGCCCTACTACTACCTACTTCCTCCCTAATGTTTTACTCTACTCGCTCCCTCCTTTGCACTTCACCTTACTACAGCCTCTTCCTTCCCTCACATTTTGCCTTGCTACCTACCTATTCCTTTGCATTTCGTTCTACTATTTCAACCTAAAATGTTGTTGCCATTCACTCCACCTTGTTGCTTTGCTGCTTGATTGTTCACATTTCACCTTATTACTTACCTACTATGAGTTGGTACTTCCTCATTCTTTTAAGTTTTGCAAGTTAAGGAACTTGGAACAAACTTGGAGCTTCAAGCTTTTCCAACTTGGTAAGTTTTCTTTGAATCTTATACTTTTCTTTTTTTCTTTGAGTTTTTAAGTTTTTTTTGTTGAATAGAAACAAATTGTTTTGTGTTTCTTTATGTTTCTTTTTTATTTTTATTCTATTTTATTACCTTTTTTTTTCTAATTCTTGAATATTTAATCATTCTAATTTCTTGTGTCTATTTCTGATGTTTTTTTGTGTGCAAGATTTTAATCTTTTTTTTAGTTTAAAAATTACCCTCCTTTAATATATATATTTGAAATCATGATGAGAGAGAAAAAATCGTGATTTTTTGAATTTTTTTAAAACCCTAAACCACATTTTTAAGACCTTACCTCTTTGTTTGTAATTGTTTTATTTTGTTTATAGGTAGTTTCCCATTTGCTCATTGTAAAAAGTGAATTGCATTGAAACTATCCTAATATATATATATATAGTTTTTAAAAGTTTTAAATGATGTGATTGTTTTAAATTTTTATCCTTGAGAATCCATTTCACATTTTTAAAAAAAGAAATTTGCGTAGATTTTTTTATTAATCACATGTTTAGGGATATTCATAGGTTGGTTTATTAAACCTCATTTCGTAATGCTTTATTTTTTAATTTTAATTTTGATGCCACTTTGACATTTTTTTTGTGTGATAGATGTAGTGTTATCATTTCAAAAATCCATTGCAAGTCTATAATCTTTTTAGAATTCATCCAAAAAAATTTATAATCATTCCCATTAAATTTTATGACAAGATGAGTAATTAAACAATTGACAACATTAATTTTGAATTATGGCTTTAAATTTACGTTTGTATGTAATCCAAAAAAATTACAAGTGTGACAATCCAGATTGTCCACCTATTCATGCTTTCATTGGACATGAATGGAATAAGGCTTGTGTTGAAACTAGAATTTGGCCAAGAAAATTGAGCACTATAATGAAAACCAAATAGGGTTTTAATTTTGAGTATTGTTTTGATTCTTTTTCATTTTTGAACATTTTAATTAGATGAGAATATTGATTAGTATTACCATTTTGTTTTACAAGTTTGCTAATAAGATTATTATGTTTCAAGAGGCATTACAATTTCATTCTTTAATTGTTATGTTACAATAGACAAATTGTTGTGAAGGTTATTAGTCAAATACCTCCAACTTTAATTTGGCAAATTTCTCATATTATTATGGATTTTTTTTTTTCAATTGTTTTCATATGTTCTCAATCAATCAATGTGTGGACATGAGCTATTTAGTGATGCATTACACTTTGCAATTTCCATGAGTATAAAATTTAAGGAAGAAAGTCAAGTTCTTCCTTCATTTGAAACCCTAATGGATCATGATTCAATCATTATAAATGAGTTGGCTTTCATAACTTCTAGAATTAAAAGGGAGGTTTCTTGGGTGTTGGATTCTTTCTTTTCATTCCTAACAAAATATGAAAACAAAAAAACATGTTATATGATTTCTTTGATTCTAGATGTTAGGTTTAAAAGCCTTTGTATGGTATCCTCATTTGTTGAACGGGAGCAAAGTGTTAATCTTGTTGAAGTTCATGACAAGGAGTCTTTATATTCTATGTTGGTCAAATGTCATGAACATTTGCATCCTTTGATAAGGTCAAATAGACATCATGTTGATTAAGATATGTACAAGTGAACTAACATTCACGGAGTTGCTAAACTTTAAATGGTACCAATTGGATGTTAAAAACATCAAATGTCTTCTTCAATGGTGGGAGAAATATGAAGCAATGTTCCTTACTATTGGTTTTTTAGCTCACTAGATTTTGCACATTATTGGATCACAACTTGAAATTAAAAGAATTTTTTCCTTAGCTAGAATTAGGAAACGTCATTTGTAAATTGAAATTTTAGAAAGTTGATATTTTGTGAACAAAAATTGGCTTAATGACGCTAAAGTAGGATGTAAATCTCCATTTAACTTAATAGAATTCCTTAAGAGGGATATAGGTTTAGAAGAAGAGTTGGAAGAATTTGAAGGTGATTTTGAAAAGGATGAAGTTGTTGAAGTATGAAAATTGTGTAAGTAAATTTTTGGTCAATTTTTAGGAATTTTTTTGGTAACAATACTTGGGTTTTTTTAATTTTTAAAAATAAAAATATAGTTTTTAGAAAAAAAAAAAATGGTATTTTTATTCGAAAATTTGTAAATTAAAAAACCGATTTGTGAGAACTGCCAAGTGAAAATTAGTTTTGAAAATTATATATATAGATACCCTAGCCTAGTGTATATATTTTTAAAAGAATTAAAAGTGAAAATCAGAACTTTTTGTGAACTATTTTGCAAAAACCAAATCCAACGGGTATAAATTTTTTTTGATACCCACCCAACACTAAAAATGACCTGTTTTAGAAAAAATTATTTCACTTGGGCTTAGAAGTTTTGAAATTTTCAATTACATGTAAGGTATTAAAATTTTTAAAACCATTGTCATACATAAAAAATCAATTCCTTGATTTTTTTGAAGATAATGGTTATAGATTAAAAAAACAATTCTTTGATTTTGGGGAACAATGGTTATATATTAAAAAATTGTTCTTAGAACCACAAGTTATTTGGTGTTAGTTTTATAATCGCTTAACATTAAATGTTGCTTCATTAAGAAGCTAAGTGTAGGCATAATATCCCTCCCACTCAATATACCTCCTTATCTACCTATTTTATGATTAAAAAAAAAAATACTAAAAATGCAAAAATGGACTAAGTTAAATTTGGATTTTTAATGGTCGCAAAACTGAAAAAAACCCAAATTTTTGTACTTGGTTCAAGTAGATAGCCAAAAATATAGAAAGGTTTTTTTTATTGGAAATCACAAAGGATAGTTTCACAAAAAAATTATAAAGAGTGAATGAGGCAATGATATTGATGGGGCACAATTGATTGGTCAATTTAGGAAAATATTTTTAAAATTATGATTTACAAGTTATAAAAAAATGATTTTAATTCTTATGACCCAAAAAAATGTTGCATTGTATTATTATGTGAAATTTTTATTTAAATTTTTTTCATAAATAACTATAAATAAAAATTTCAAGATCTTTTGGGAGCCCATTAAATACCAAAACAATTGGTTATAAACACATTGTTGTGTGTTTGCATTCTTTATTCTTGTTATCATCATCTCTTACTTTGGATTCTAACAACATAATTCATAATGAAGAACTTTAAACAAAATGATTACAAGATTATAACAATGCATTCATTTTGAAAGCATAAAACTTCCAAATCTCATATTTTGTCAAATTTGGGTAAATCTTCCTATGGATGATTGCCACACTTTGGTTACATCACAAAATTGCAACCCAAAAAAAAACATTGATCTACATGTGTTTGAATGTATTGGTATGATCTCTATTGCTAACCCAAGTGTGAATAGAACCCTAACAATAGAATTTGATTGTGAAAAGATTATTTTAAATCTTAAGTTAATTTCCAATGACAAAAATTACTAAAAAATCAATGTCTTCCCCACACTAAAATTATGAAATCACACTCGTCAAAGGTTTTACAACATTATCAAAACTTTTCCCTAATTTTCTAAACATTTTATGTTTGATTTTGTTGAATTTTCTTCAACTACATTATTCAATTTTCAATAACATTTGTATTGTAGGTCTAAACATTATGAAACTACCTTAGTAAACCCCTTATTCATTGAAGTCTTTCCAATGATACCAAGAATGCAAAAGGATGTGCTATGGATTGGGAGATTTCAATATGACAAACTAGCAAAACAAATAACCTTCCTTAATACATAGATAATAATGTTCACCTCATATTTTATGGTTTGTAAAGCCCATTGTTGGGAACATCCTAAAATCCAGGGTTGGATTTGGTTATCTCTTCATTTGCCAAGTTGAAAAGTGAATATTAATGCAAACCTAAATACCCAATACAGGTGGGGATGTTCTAAGGCCCAACCATCAAAATGCATCCTTTTCAAAAAAATTGCTCCTATATCCAATAATCATCATGTTTGAGGAAAGTAAAAGATATTATATTATTTGGAGATCTTAACATGTAATGAGATAATGGCAAAATAAATGGGAAAAAGAAGAAGATGACCATGATCATGGCATAGTAGCCACTCCATGACATTCTTCGACTTCTTGCAACCTTTTTGTTTCCTTGTCCCCAATCATTGAATATGTTTCCAAAGTGAATTTGTATTTGGATTATGATTTTACACTTCAACAATTTTTCTATTTGATCACGGACGTCTTGTTTACACAACACTTGATTGACATCTCTAGTCATTATCATGACTTTGGTTCTTATGTGTGTTCAAGTTGGTTTTGCAAAAGAGTTTTGAAATGAATTGGGGTTTAAAGTTTAGGACTTAGGGTTAGTGTAATATTTTGTTAACATTTTTTCTCCTTGATCATGACTCTTTGTTTATGTAATACTTGGTTGACATCCCCATCATCAGCTTGACTTTGGTTTTATGTGTTCAAGATTTTTGTAAAAAAGTGCCTGACTTTTATTAGTTTAAAAAAGAATTAGGGTTTAGGGTTGATGCAATTTCTATTAGACCGTTTTCTCCTTGATCATGACTCTTTGTGCAACTTGGTTGACATCTCCAAGATCATCATGATTTTGATTTTTTACCTGTTTAAGTTCTTACATAAGAATATTTGTTTGTTGATAGTTTTGAAAGGAATTAGGGTTTATAGCTCTTGTTTTGTTGGTCTTAGGGTTGTAGCTATTGATTTGGTGATGTTCATAAATGTTTCTACCAGTGTTGGGCGGTTCTCACTTTTTCGTGAGAACCTTTAAGGTTTTTAGTCCGGTTCTCAGAATGGAAACTGAAGGTTTTCACATAAAGCGATAATCTTTTTGAGAACCTGACCACTGGTTCTCTCCCATGTGAGAACCGACTTTCTGAAAACCTAAAGGGATATCAGTCGAATGTTTTCTGATAACCTTAAAGGGTATTAAATAATATGAGCTCCGGTTTTCAGGTTGTTTAGTAAAGTTTTCCGTAAAGTCGGGAAAACACGGCACCAGCACTCTGAGTTTGGTCCAAAACCGGGTGAGATTTTTAAAAACCTCCAAAAAAGTACATTAGCCTTTAACGGAGGGTCAAACTCAGAAATGCGTCACTTTTTGTGCCAAACTGAGTTTCATCCGTTTTTGACCCCGTCTTTCCTTTTTCCTGAGCGCCTCCACTGCTGCTACACATATTTTCACTGCTCCTACATGTACAACTATTATAGTTACCTCAAACCTTGTGCATTAAATGCTGAGTTTCAGCATTTCATACCCAGATATAATAAAATTCCTTACTCAAAGAGGACCTCACTCAAAGAGGGGGTAGGGGGTGAAAAGAGGCCCCAAGACAAGGTGAAGACAGGATGACTTTTAAGGAAAACTTTAGTGTTTAGTTAAGTTTAGGTTTTAGTTTGGGTGGCGCTAGCCTCCTCAACGGCTCCTTCAGCGGCAGGTACATGAAGAAGCTTCGGGCTCTTCTTTGTCCAAAAGGGGGAATTTTTAATTTATTTAATTAAAATCTCAATATTGATTAAACAATTAAAAGATATTTTGAAATTCTTAACGTTGAAAACCGGCTTCTGAAAACTGTCACTGAAAATTGGGGTTGTAGTTTTTATGAGAACCGGCAAGACTGAAAACCGTTGGAAACGGTTTGTTTTCCAAAAACCTGAAACCCTTAAAGGTTATCCAAATCTTTTCTTCTTTTATTAATAATGAGAACCTTAAAGATTCTTTAAAATGGCTGTGAGAACCGGAAATGGCAGTTTTCACAAAAAAGTGAGAACCGCCCAACACTGGTTTTTACCTACTTGTAATTTGGTTTTAAAAAGTGTTCAGAATATATATCAAATGTTGTGTGGGTATGTAAAGTTGCTATGATATGACTCAGGGCTGTGTCTCTAGATAAAATCACATCTTGTATTAAGGTAGGGCCCAAATACACCTAGGAAGACATTGAGCTCTGAGGGTGAATAATGAAGATGGATGAATAATCTTCCAACTTCCACGGCACATCATTGATTGCCCATCTTGCTAATATGTACAGTTCCACATTGTTGACATGTTGATTCAATATCTAAAAAACTATCTCCAAATGCTTTTCAAAATAAACTTCATCAACATGTAATACACCAATGCATGTAAAGTTCACAAAACTTTGGTCATTTCTTCAAGACAAGTGCAACTTTTACGAAATTCTCACTCCATGACATGCAAGTTACAAAAAATTTCTAGCAACCTTTTTTTGTTTCCAATGGTGTTATCCTTTGCCTAAATGCACATTAAGTTTATCAGTAATTCTTTTTTATAATGTTCAATGATGTCCTATATTTACCTATGAAAATTATGGACAGTTGTACATGTCAAAATCTAGAATATAAATAAGTATGTCAAAGCATATTTTAGTATCATACCTTCATGCCCACTTTCATTGTTTTAGACAAACATGCACAAAATAGACAAACCTTTCATTACTTTGGTTGGATGCAATTCACATACAAAAAAAAGTCATATTGAAGATAGAATCAAATATCTACTACTCCCAAAAATAATTCTTTAATTTGTTTTCATACAAACCATTTATAAATGACAACTACTTGATTTGAGATCCTCATGAGACAAACAATCTTCTTTGTAAAATCTCACCTTTGTTCATTTCCAGAAGTTTACCACTTCCTTTTGGACCAACATCCCAATCATCCTGCTTTCTTTTATGTACAGACAACATCCACACATGCACATGAAATTTTATCAATGAAATGCAATTTACATACAAATGAAAATAGAACACTTGCCATCTATTCTCAATTAAGTATGAAAATTTTGCTACTTCTTTTTATACTAAGCAAGAAACAATAGATAAACTCCAGGGTTTGAATCTCCAACAATTTTTACATATTTTTATAATGTCAAGCATGTCACTTTAAAACAACCAATATATATGTTAACCAGTATTAGTCTTGCATATAGGCTTGCACCATGTATCAACATTGCTAGTAAGGACCCTACTAGTCTGCTATGATGTTACAGCAATACCGGTCTAAAAGCAATAGCCTGGTTAAGTATATCAACTCATATCAGATCTGGACCAACATATCAGACTCAATACCAGGTATAAAGAAGTAATCTAGCAAGTTAGGCACAAAATATTTATGAGAACAAAATTCAGGACTTTTGAGAAATTATTAATGTATACTACTCGCGTAAAAAGTATACTGTAATAATTTCCTAATGGTTATGCTGGAATCTTATGAGAAAATATATTAATACTTGGCATCAAAGTGCCAAACCTGCTAGGCCGCTGTGAAAATCAGGGGACCAAATCCACAGGAATCTGATTTCAGAAAGTATCAACTAACAATGTTCTCAATTCAGAAGATAATTGTCAGGCAAACTTTAACACAAGATTTATGCCGAAGAGACACCAGACTCAACATGTAGCAGCTAGGTTTGGTGAAAAGAATACAACATTGGCAAATCATCTTTTAATAAAGGATGATCACTTGCCAAAAAATGAGACCAAAAATTGAGTTCACTTCTGAAATTCAAGAGGGATGTTAAGTAGAATAACACAAAGAGGGTATTCAATGAAGTTGCTCTGGGTTGAAAACTTTCAACTTGATGCCACATTAGCATTCAGCACTAAGACTCAAAACAGGCAACCTGACAACAAACCAAATGTAATGCAAAAGGGAAGAAGGAGTAGGCATTTTTAATTTCCAGGGAAAATCACTAATCGAATAAACTGAAGCCCATGTCTTCATCACTTTCCTCCTTTGCCTCTTCCTGCAAGCACACACAAGCAATTATATGTGCTAAGAACTCCAAAAGAGATCCTGACCTGATAATAAAGTTGTGTAGATTTCAGCCAACACAAAAAGGAGGAAAACCCAACCCTATATAATAGTCCAAAACAAAACAAAACAAACATTTCAGCAGAAAGTCACAACAAGCTAAAATACTTTTGGGCAGAAACTAGACTGCCTATAACTGGAACTGCAGCCAATAGCACAGATCTCCCTCCAAGTTATACATTGGGGTTGTATGGAAGCTACAACTCATACATCAATGGGTTTGATAAGTGCTCATTATTCTACAGTTCCTGATAACAAAAAGATTACTTCTAGGCCTGTTTCCTAGAGAGACAGACAGACAGACACAGAGAGACAGAGTTTCAGATTATTTCATAGTCCCATCAACCTACCAATAACTGCTTGAATTCAGCATCATCTTATGATGAATTTTCCATGTTTCTGACCTTGATCCAACAGCTAATGGGTATCCATGAATACATGGTAGAGGTCAAAGAAAACACCACTGTCATGGACAAAAATTTAGGACTCTACTCAAGCAAGAAATGACCAGAGTTCTGTACCTTTTTCTCCTCCTCCTTGACTGCAACTTCTTCCTTAACAGCACTGCCACCACCACCAGGTCCAGCGCTCACAGCCACGGCAGCCCCACCTCCACCTGCCATGCAAATTCTTGAGTACTCGCTTCTGCTCTAAATCAAGATGCTTCTAAATCAATGACATGACTGCAGCCATGAAACTTAGCACCAAGTGCAGAAACAAGAGCTACCACTCAAAAGCATTGGAGCCATGCTCAAAAATCAAACAAGCAAGGAGGGAAGGAGCCACAACACTTACCAGAACCGACGTTGGTGATGAGATCCTCCACATTTCTCTTCTCCAATAGCTTGGCGAACAAAGCAGGCCAATAGGACTGAACCTTCACATTGGCAGCCTTCAACAAAGTGGCGATCTTGTCAGCCTGTCACGTGATGTCAAGGACTACAAACTTCCACCACTGGTGCACTTGCATATGTATCTCGAATCCCGCCACACAAGGAAGAACATCATACAACAACCCCTCTTATTCTTGACAAACCGACAACAACGGGAATCACTTCTATCACAAAGCCCTAAACAGCAGCAAAACATTGCCCAGAATACCAAAACAAAAATCTTCGAAGAAGAACAAAACATGGCAACAAGAAAACGGCAGTCCCCCAGAAACCTCAAAGAACAAGACACAGCTCCACTGCCACATTCACCACACATAACCTAGTCACAATTACGCATCACACAAAGAAAATTATCGTGAACTGGAGGAGCAAAACACACACGCAACAACAACAACAACAACAACAAAAGTGCGAAAAAAAGAAACTAGGCAAACCCTAAGAGGAGGATACGGTGATCGTAATGCCATCGTCGAACAAGATCAGAGCCGCATAAGTGCAAGCAGCTTCGTC
>Ga0116227_10017315_pt1 | contig 10086 bp, 6 predicted proteins | sample S1TSphgellanicum_FD_89693 | JGI IMG/M metagenome (GOLD analysis project Ga0116227, IMG submission 89693) | Host-associated microbial communities from peat moss isolated from Minnesota, USA - S1T2_Fb - Sphagnum magellanicum MG | ecosystem: Host-associated > Plants > Peat moss > Unclassified...
GGGTGGGCGTGCCCTACTCGCCCGCCACCGGCCTGCCGATCGCCGCGCAGACGGTGTCGCAGATGGTCGACCGCGTGATGGCCCTGCCCGAGGGGACGCGGGCCTATCTGCTGGCGCCCGCCGTGCGGGGCCGCAAGGGCGAGTATCGCAAGGAAATCGCCGAGTGGCAGAAGGCGGGCTATACGCGCCTGCGCATCGATGGCGAGCTGGTGGCGATCGAGGATGCGCCGGCGCTCGACAAGAAGTTCAAGCATGACATCGAGGTGGTGGTCGACCGCATCGCGGTGAAGGACGGCATCCAGACCCGGCTGGCCGACAGTTTCGAGCAGGCGCTCAAGCTGGCGGATGGCTTGGCCTACATCGATCTGGCCGATGGCGTGGTGCCGGGGCGCGAGGGTGAGGCCAAGGCGAAGAATTTGAAGGGCGCGGGTGTGCCGCTCAACCGCATCGTGTTCAGCGAGAAATTCGCCTGCCCGCTGAGCGGCTTCACGATCGAATCGATCGAGCCGCGGCTGTTCTCGTTCAACGCGCCGCAGGGGGCCTGCCCGGCCTGCGACGGCCTGGGCGAAAAGCTGTTGTTCGACCCGCAACTGGTGGTGCCCAACGAGGGGCTGTCGATCAAGGCGGGGGCGGTGGTGCCCTGGGCCAAGTCGAACCCGCCGAGCCCCTATTACATGCAGGTGCTGGCCAGCCTGGCCAAGCATTACGGCTTCAAGCTGGAGACGCCTTGGCATGACCTGCCGGGCGAGGCCAAGCTGGTCATCCTCTATGGTTCGGGCAAGACCCCGGTGCCGCTGACCTTCATGGACGGCAAGAAGCAATATACGGTGACCAAGGCGTTCGAGGGTGTGATCGGCAACCTCAACCGCCGGATGCTCCAGACCGAGAGCGCCTTCATGCGCGAGGAGCTGGGCAAGTACCAGACCGCGCAGCCCTGCGAAGTGTGTGACGGCAAGCGGTTGAAGCCCGAGGCGCTGGCCGTCAAGGTGGCGGGCAGCGACATTGCCGACGGCGTGCGGCTGAGCGTGGCCGATGCGCTGGCGTGGTTCTCCACGCTGGAGGAGAAGCTGAGCGACCAGCAAAAGCAGATCGCCAAGGCCATTCTGAAGGAGATCAACGAGCGGCTGGGCTTTTTGAACAATGTCGGGCTGGATTATCTGAACCTCGACCGCACCAGCGGCACGCTGTCGGGCGGCGAATCGCAGCGCATCCGCCTGGCCAGCCAGATCGGCAGCGGCCTGTCGGGCGTGCTCTATGTGCTGGATGAGCCGAGCATCGGCCTGCATCAGCGCGACAATGACATGCTGCTGGCGACGTTGAAACGCCTGCGCGATCTGGGCAACACGGTCATCGTGGTCGAGCATGACGAGGATGCGATCCGCGCCGCCGACTATGTGGTCGACCTGGGGCCGGGTGCGGGCGTGCATGGCGGGCAAGTGGTGGCCGAAGGCACGCTGGCCGATATTTTGGCCAATCCGAACAGTTTGACCGGGCAATATCTGACCGGCGCGCGGCGGATCGAGGTGCCCAGGGAGCGGCGCAAGGGCAATGGCCTGGAGATCGTGGTCGAAAACGCGCGGGCCAACAATCTGAAGGGCGTGACGGCGCATTTCCCGCTGGGCCTGTTCTGCTGCGTGACGGGCGTGTCGGGGTCGGGCAAGTCGACCTTGACGCTGGACACGTTGCAGGCGGGGGCCTCGCGCACGCTGAATGGCGCGCGCATCGTGGCGGGCGCGCATGACCGGATCGTCGGGCTCGACAATTGCGACAAGGTGATCGAGATCGACCAGTCGCCGATCGGGCGCACCCCGCGCTCGAACCCGGCGACCTACACCGGCTCCTTCACGCTGATCCGCGACTGGTTCGCCGGCCTGCCCGAGGCGCAGGCGCGCGGCTACAAGCCGGGGCGGTTCAGCTTCAACGTCAAGGGCGGGCGCTGCGAGATGTGCCAGGGTGACGGGCTTATCAAGATCGAGATGCACTTCCTGCCCGATGTCTATGTGACCTGCGAGGAATGCGGCGGCCAGCGTTACAACCGCGAGACGCTGGACGTGAAGTTCAAGGGCCATTCGATCGCCGATGTGCTCGACATGACGATCGAGGATGCCGAGAGCTTCTTCGCCAATGTGCCGCCGATCCGCGAGCGGATGCATATGCTCAACGAAGTGGGGCTGGGCTATGTGAAGGTCGGCCAGCAGGCCACCACCCTGTCAGGCGGTGAGGCGCAGCGGGTGAAGCTGGCCAAGGAACTGGCGCGGCGGTCGACCGGCAAGACGTTGTATGTGCTGGACGAACCCACCGTTGGCCTGCACATGGCCGACGTCGAAAAGCTCATCAAGGTGCTGCAGCGGTTGGTGGATGCCGGCAACAGCGTGGTGGTGATCGAGCACAATCTCGACGTCATCAAGACCGCCGACTGGATCATCGACATGGGACCCGAGGGCGGCGTGCGCGGCGGCCAGATCGTCGCCGAGGGCACGCCCGAGCAGGTGGCGAAGAACAAGGCCAGCTTCACCGGGCATTATCTGAAGCCGTTGTTGAAGCAGCGGTAACAGGCCTGACCCTGCTGAAACGGGCTGGTTGGCCGTTCAGGGAGATGGATTGAGCAGCGCGCAAACGCGCCGGAAAGCACAGGCGCGAGGGATCGATCCTCGCGCCTGCGCTTGACGCTTACTTCTGCCCAGCCAGCAACTTCAACCGCAGGGCGTTCAGCTTGATGAAGCCTGCCGCATCCTTCTGGTCATAGGCGCCGGCGTCGTCTTCGAACGTCACATGGCGTTCCGAATACAGGGAATGCACCGATTTGCGGCCCACGACGGACGCATTGCCCTTGTACAGCTTCAACCGCACCGTGCCGCTCACCTTGGCCTGCGAGTGGTCGATGGCGGCTTGCAGCATCTCGCGCTCGGGGCTGAACCAGAAGCCGTTGTAGATCAGCTCGGCATATTTGGGCATCAGCTCATCCTTCAGGTGAGCCGCGCCACGATCCAGCGTGATCGATTCGATGCCGCGATGGGCGCGGGCGTAGATCTCGCCGCCCGGCGTTTCATACATGCCGCGCGACTTCATGCCGACGAAACGGTTTTCCACCAGATCGAGGCGGCCGATGCCATGCTTGCGGCCCAGCTCGTTCAGCGCGGCCAGCAGCGTGGCCGGGCTCATCGCCTCGCCGTTCAGCGCGATGCCGTCGCCCTTCTCGAACTCGATCTCGATGTATTCCGGCTGGTCGGGCGCATCCTCGGGGTTGACCGTGCGCGAGTAGACGTAATCGGGCACTTCGCCCCACGGGTCCTCCAGCACCTTGCCCTCCGACGAGGTGTGCAGCAGGTTGGCGTCGGTGGAAAACGGGCTCTCGCCGCGCTTGTCCTTGGGGACGGGGATCTGGTGCTGCTCGGCCCAGGCGATCAGCGCGGTGCGGCTGGTCAGATCCCACTCACGCCAGGGCGCGATGACCTTGATGCCCGGCTCCAGCGCATAGGCCGACAGTTCGAAACGGACCTGGTCGTTGCCCTTGCCGGTGGCGCCATGGGCGACCGCGTCGGCGCCGGTCTCACGCGCGATCTCGATCAACCGCTTGGAAATCAGCGGCCGAGCGATGGAGGTGCCCAGCAGATAGTCGCCCTCATACCGGGCGTTGGCGCGCATCATCGGGAAGACGAAATCGCGCACGAATTCCTCGCGCAGGTCGTCGATATAGATGTGCTCGGGCTTGACGCCCATCAGCTCGGCCTTGGCGCGCGCGGGCCCCAGTTCCTCGCCCTGACCCAGATCGGCGGTGAAGGTCACCACCTCGCAGTCATAGGTGACCTGGAGCCACTTGAGGATGACGCTGGTGTCGAGGCCGCCGGAATAGGCCAGGACGACTTTCTTGATGTCGGACATGGTTGCCGCGCTCCGCTGGGAGGGAAGGATCAGCGCGGGCGCCTAGCAGGTGGGGGCAGCAGCGGCAAGGAAATCGCTCAGCGCCGCGTTGAAAGCGGCAGGGGCTTCGGCGGGCAGCATGTGGCCGGCGCCCGCAACGATGGTGAGCGCGGCGCCGGGGATCAGCGCGGCGATCCGCTCATGCTGGGCCGGCGGGCTCCATGCGTCCAGTTCGCCCACGATGGAGAGGGTGGGGCAGGCGATGGCGGGCAGCATGTCCTCGACCTCGGGCCGGGCCAGCAGCGCCTCGATCTGCGCCTCGAAACGCGCCTGGCCCGCCGACAGGCACATGGCGCGCAGCGCGGCCATCAGGGCGCCGTCCTGCCGACCCACCGGCGCCACCATCGGGGGCAGCCAGGTGTCGACCAGCGCGGCAAAGCCCTGCCTGCGGCCCAGATCGCGCAGGTCATAGCGTTTCTCGCGCTCACCAGGGCGGGTGGGGTGGATGCCGGTGTCGGCCAGCACCAGCGCGCTGACGCGATCGGGCGCGCGGCGCATCACCTCCAGCGCGATGCGCGCGCCCATCGAATGGCCCAGCAGGACGGAGCGTCGCGGCATCTGCGCCAGCGCATGCTCCGCCATGCTGCCCAGCGTGGTTGCCTGGCCGTAAAAATCGTCGACGCCGCTGCTGCCGGGGAAGGCCGCCAGCGTGGGGGCGAACATCGCCAGGTTGCACAACAGGCCGGGGAGGATGAACAGACTCATGCGCGGGCCAGATAAAGCACGTCGCGCGGCTGGGACAGCAGAAATTGCCCCGAATCGATGAACAGCGTTTCCCCGCTGCCCAGCGCCCCGCCCGCCATGAACAGGGCCGCATCGGCCAGCTCGTCCGGGTCGGTCAGCCGTTGCAGCAGGTTCATCCGGCCCGAAGCGAGATGCTCGTCGGGGCGCTGGTCCCAACTGGGCATCATGGCGCCAGGGGCCAGGCCGAACACGCGATGCGCCGGATGGGCCAGCGCCAGCATCCGCACCGTGGCCGACAGTGCATGCTTGCCCATGGTGTAGCTGAAGAAATCGGGGTTGGGGTTGGCCAGCTTCATGTCGAGCAGGTTGATGACGGTGCGCCCCCGCGCGGCGCCGTTCAGGAAGGCCTGCGCCATGCGCGCCGGGGTCTGGGCGTTGACCTGCATCGCCTCGGCAAAGATCGCCGGGTCGATGGCCTCGGCCCCGTCATAGCGGAACACGGCGGCGGAGTTGACCAGCACGCGCCAGTCGGCATGGCTGGCCTGCAAGCGGGCGACCATCGCCACGGCGGCCTCGCCATCGGCCAGGTCGCAGCGGGCGGTTTCGGCGCTGGGCAGGGCGGCGGCCAATGCCTCGGCCTCGTCATGTGACTGGCCATAGTGGATGATGACATGCCAGCCCGCCGCGCCAAAGGTATGGGCGATGCGGGCCCCGATGCGTTTCGCGCCGCCGGTGATGAGGACTGTGGGAAGGGTCATGGTGGCCAGGTTAGGGGAAGAACAGAGGAAAGGCGAGAGTCATCCATCTGGCACTTCCTTGACTGTCCTTGCCGCGCCAAGCATTCGGCCAAGGCGTCAGGGCGCCGTCGCAGGACAATCCGGGAGCGCCAGCGGGGAACACCCTCGCATCTTCGCTTGTTCTCGCTACACTCCCCGCCGAAAGGACTGAATATGAAACTGGATCTGGTCGATGTCTTTGCGGGCCATGCGCCGCTCACGGGCAACCCGCTGGCGGTGGTGCATGACGGCGCCTGGCTGAGCGATGCGCAGATGCAGGGTCTGTGCCGCTGGCTGGGCTTTTCGGAAACCACCTTTCTGCTGCCGCCCACCGAGGAAGGCGCCGATTATCGCGTGCGCATCTTCAGCCCCGCGCGTGAGCTGCCCTTTGCCGGGCACCCGACGCTGGGCACGGCCTGGGCCTGGCTGGCGGCGGGTGGCAAGCCGGCGCGCGAGGGCGTGGTGGTGCAGCAATGCGGCGTGGGCCTGATCGAGGTGCGCGCCGATGCCGAGCGGGTGGCCTTCCGGGCGCCGCCACTGATCCGCTCGGGCCCGCTGACCGAGCCGGAGATCGCGCAGGCGCTGGCCCTGCTGACGGGGGTGCGCCGCGAGGATGTGCTGGAGGCGGTGTGGGCCGACAACGGGCCGGGCTGGCTGCTGCTGCGGCTGGTCAATGCCGATCAGGTGCTGGCGGCCGGCTATGCCGCGCGCTCGCCCGAGCGCATCGACATCGGCCTGGTGGGGCCCAGCGCGCGCGACGGCGTCGACTGGGAAGTGCGCGCCTTCTTCACCGTGGACGGCGGCGTCATCCGCGAGGACCCGGTGACCGGCAGCCTCAACGCCTCGATCGGGCAGGTGCTGTTCTCCAGCGGGCTGGCGCGGGGCAGCTATGTCGCGGCGCAGGGGCTGAAAACCGGCGGTGACGGCCGGATCAGCGTGACGGAGGACGGCGCCGACGTCTGGGTCGGCGGACGGGTGGAGCCGGTCTCGCTGGGCGGGGCGCTCAGCGGGTTCTGAGAGTCAGGGGCGCGGCGGGCGCGCCCCTGTCGCTTACCCCAGGGCGGCCTGCTTTTCCTCGGCCAGCCGGTCCAGATCGGCGCGTGACATCTTCTGCGCGGCGGTTTTCAATTGGCCGCAGGCGGCGTCGATGTCGCGCCCGCGCGGCGTGCGCACCGGCGCGGAAATCCCCGCCTCAAAGATGATGTTCGAGAAGCGGCGGATGCGGTCCGGCGTCGAGCATTCATAGATCGCGCCGGGCCAGGGGTTGAACGGGATAAGATTGACCTTGGCGGGCAGATTGTACTGCTTGAGCAGGCGCACCAGTTCGCGGGCATCCTCGTCGCGGTCGTTCTTGTCCTTCAGCATCACATATTCGAAGGTGATGCGCCGGGCGTTCGACGCGCCGGGGTAATCGGCACAGGCCTGCAACAGCTCCTCGATGCCATATTTGCGGTTGACCGGCACGATCTCGTCGCGCACCGCCTTGGTCACCGCATGCAGCGACACGGCCAGGTTGACGCCGATCTCCTCGCCGCAGCGCGCCATCATCGGCACCACGCCGCTGGTGGACAGGGTGATGCGGCGCTTGGACAGGGCCAGGCCATCGCCATCCATCACGATCTTGAGCGCATCGCGGACATTGTCGAAATTATACAGCGGCTCGCCCATGCCCATCATCACGATGTTGGTCAGCATGCGCCCGTCCGAGGCATAGTCGCCCTCGCTCTCCTCATCGTCCAGCCCGTTCATCGCGCCCTTGGGCCATTCGCCCAGCGCGTCGCGCGCCAGCATCACCTGCCCCACGATCTCGCCCGCCGTCAGATTGCGCACCAGCCGCATCGTGCCGGTATGGCAGAAGCGGCAGTTGAGCGTGCAGCCGACCTGCGAGGAGACGCAGAGCGTGCCGCGATCCGCGTCGGGGATGAACACCATCTCGAACTCATGGCCGTCCGCCGTGCGCAGCAGCCATTTGCGCGTGCCATCCTCGCTGTGCTGCGACACCACGATCTCGGGCCGCCCCACCACGAAGCGCTCCGCCAGCCAGGGGCGCATCGCCTTGGCAATGTCGGTCATCCCGTCAAAATCGCTGACCCCGCGATGGTAGATCCAGTGGAACACCTGCTTGGCGCGCAGCTTGGCCGCCTTGGCCTCCAGCCCGGCCTCGGCCATCAGGCGCGTGATCTCGGTGCGGGGCAGGCCCAGCAGGTCGATCCTGCCATCGGGCCGCGCCGTCACGCCGCGCGGCGTCACCACCGGATCGATATGGCCGGGAATGGGCATGGGGGCCGCCGAGCCGGTGGCCTGGGGCGTGGAAAGCTGTGCAATGTCGGACATGCTGGCGCCCTTACGCTTTTTTCGGGGGAAAAGCTAGGAGAGGGACGAAGAAGGACGATGCGCGGATGTTACACAATCGCGCTTCCGGATTGTCTGGCGGCGAGAGGGCGCGCGCACCGGCCTCGTGCCATGCAAGCGCCGCAGGTTTTGCAGGTCATCGGGCTGGGGCGCCGGGCGCGAAACGATAGGCACGGCACAACGCCGACAAGGAGCGCAAGGGCTCTGCCGGCGCCTATCGATCCCCCGCGCAGCCCAGCATCGCCGCATCCATCGCCGTTGCCGCCCCCGCCAGCCCATAGCTGTCCGAAAACACCTTGCCCGAAGCGTCGCGGGCATGGACCGCCATGGTGCTGGCCGACCGCATGGCGGCGGTGATGGCGGCATCCTCGCGCGGGGAGGGGGCCCAGGCATCGCCCCCGCCTGCCGAGAGGCGGAATGTCTGCCCGCCGATCGACAGGGTCACCGGCCTGTCGGGCGCCAGCCGCCGTGAGAGGCGCAGATGCACCTGCCCGCGCACGCCGCGCCGGGGCCAGATCCCGACGTCGGCATAGGGGGTGAAGCTGTGGGGGCCGCGACCCGGCTCGGCCATGGCGATGGCGTAGCAGCGGGGTACGGCGCCGTCGCGAAAGGCGCCCCAGGTGCCGAACATGCCCAGACTGTCCCGCGCCAGGGCGGGTGAGGCGATGAGGAGCAGGGGTAAAAGGAGGGCGCGCTTCATCGCGTCCTCATGGCAGAAGCGGCGGGCGCGGGGAAGCAGGGGCGTGCTGCGCCGTCACGCCCATTTCGCTGTTGCACAAAAGATACGCTGTTGCAGCAAAGTGACGCCGCCCATGCCGTAGCAAGAGCAAACCCCGGCGATTGCGCATAGGTGGACCAGCCATTGTCACAAACGGGGGGCAAGACGCCGGGCAGGGCCGATCCTTCGGCTCGCTTGCCAACGCGCTCTTGGTCCTCCCGCTGCCAGCGCTTCCCTTGGGGCATGCCACGAGAGGGAAGCCGCACGGCGATGAGGGCAAGCCACAAACTCCATCGGGGCGCGGGCACACCGCGACCGATCCGCAGACGATACAGGGGACACCATGACGACCATTCACCGCAATCGCGTGCGATTTGGCCTGACCACCACCGGCCTGGCCGCCAGCCTGATGGCCTTGGCGCAGGCGCCGATCGCGCACGCCGCTGACGCCGCCACCGACAGGGCCGTGGCCGCCCAGCCTTCTGCCGAGGACGCCGCGCCCGAGGCCGGCACCATCACCGTGACCGCCCAGCGCCGCACCGAAAACCTCAAGAACGTCCCCATCAGCGTGGGCGTCATCAAGGCCGATGCTTATGCCGATTACAAGGCTGCCGGTGCCGATTCGCTGCTCAGCCTGTCGGGCAAGGTGCCCAGCCTCTATGTGGAATCGACCACGGGCCGCATCTTCCCACGCTTCTACATCCGCGGCCTGGGCAACACCGACTTCTACCTGGGCGCCAGCCAGCCGGTGTCGATCATCCAGGACGATGTGGTTCTGGAACATGTGGTGCTCAAGTCGAACCCGGCCTTCGACATCGACCAGATCGAAGTGCTGCGCGGCCCCCAGGGCTCGCTGTTCGGGCGCAACACCACGGCGGGCATCATCAAGTTCGACAATGCCAAGCCCACCAAGGACTGGACGGCCTTCGCCAATGCCTCGTGGGGCAGCTACAACTCGCAGAACCTGGAAGGCGCCGTGTCGGGGCCGATCGCCAAGGACGGCTCGGTCACCTTCCGCCTGTCGGGCCTGTACCAGCACCGCGACAACTGGGTGACCAACACCTACACCGGCCCCAGCGCCGACGGCACGGTGGGCGGCGGCAAGACGCTGGGCCGCTTCAACGAAGGCGATGTGCGCTTTCAGTTGCAGTTCGACCCCGACGACGCGACCAGCATCAACCTGACAACGAACTGGCGCACCTATACCGGTACCTCGACGCTGTTCTATCGCGGTTCGATCGTGAAGGGCACGACGGCGATCAACCCAAGCTGGAACCAGAAGCAGGTTGCCTATGACGAGGGCGGCGTCAACCGCCAGTCGTACAAGACCTATGGCCAGACGCTGCACATGCGCCACGATTATGGCAATGTGTCGCTGACCTCGATCACCTCGTACCAGCATGCCGATGGTTATTCGCGCGGGGACACCGATGGCGGCGCGGCGACCAACTTCCAGTTCAACGGCGTTGCCAACGGTTACGGCCAGTCGCAGGGGCGCCTGCGCGGTCTGGACCAGTGGACGGAAGAAGTCCGGCTGGCCAGCAAGGACCACGCCCGTCTGAAGTGGCAGGTCGGCGGCATCTATTTCGACAGCCGCGACGACACCGAATTCGACCAGCGCGCCTTCTTCCTGAC
>Ga0116227_10017318_pt1 | contig 10084 bp, 9 predicted proteins | sample S1TSphgellanicum_FD_89693 | JGI IMG/M metagenome (GOLD analysis project Ga0116227, IMG submission 89693) | Host-associated microbial communities from peat moss isolated from Minnesota, USA - S1T2_Fb - Sphagnum magellanicum MG | ecosystem: Host-associated > Plants > Peat moss > Unclassified...
CGTGGATTTTTGGAAGGTGGGCATTGTGCAAAGTTCCACATATGAAATGAAGATGAAACCATATGTGGAGTATTGGGAAGATATCTTGTTGCATTTGTCAAGACCGTTACCCCCTCAAAGTACAACTCTTTTGGAAAACTTCTAGCCTTCAAGCAATTGAAGGTCCAATTATGCTAGGGTTTCATTGTTAACTGTGATGGATGGGTCCAAACACAATAAAAGGACCTCAACTAATACCAGATAGGTAGGGTCCTTCCTACTAGTCTTGATTCAAGGCACAAACCCTATACACCAATCCAACATTGGTGCCAACTAATGTATGTGCTGGCTCACCCAAGCAGCGTTGGGGATGGGGTGTGGAGTTAAGATTTTGGACCTATCATGGCTTTGGAAGGTAAAAAGTAACCATTTAAATTTTTTTTACTTACTAGTGTACCTTGTGCCGTTGGCCTAGGTGTGAACACATTTTTATTATTCACATTTTCATAATGAGATTTTAAAAATGCGACAATGTGAACACATCAAGGGCTCAACTGATTTTTTCCTTCCAAACCCAATTTTTGCAATTTGTTTGAATGTTCAGCAACAAAATCCACTCAAAAATCAATGTTTTCCACACCTTAGGTGTGACAATTGTGAATTAAAACTCTATTAAATCTTGGCTATCCGAGGGCTTTCCAACACACCAAGAGCACCTACAAATTCCAATACAGTTTCAATTTCGATGTTATTAAATTTTCATTGAGAAAATGGTTCAATAATCAATAGCTTCCACATGGTAGCTCCAAACCAAGTCAAGTGCACCCCTACTTGTCCAGAGCTTTCCAAAGATACCAAGAGCGTGGCATGAAGCACCCTGGTTTGGGAGATCTCGGCCTGAGAAACAAAACAAAACAAAATAACCTACCTTGCTTCTGACCAACCCACCGACCAATCCAGTGGCCAGAATGTGTGATCGTTGCGCTGGATCGCCACGTCATGGGATGAGACTCTTAACCGAGTCGAAATGGCAACGTTTGTGTGGATGTCATCCGAATTCGAGCACACCACGTCATAATCACGTCGTTCTCTTGCCTTCTGCGCTTTGCCATCGGAACACGAAATATCCGGAAAATTTTCCCAGTCAGCAGGGGTGTGTGTACCTTGTCTTGCAAGCGAACATCATCTCGACCGTTAAAAGAAAAAAAGGAACGACGGGGAACGGGGAGATTTAACGGTGACGATAGAGCCGGAGTTTTCTTTAGGTGGCAGTGCGTCGATCTTAGAGATCAACGAATTAGAAGATGATACGTGGCATACCGAAGCTCCAGCCCCGATTGCCGAACGCTGCGTTTTTTGCGATTCCGTTTCTTTCTTCCCCGTCAGCAAGTCTCTGCGGAAAGAACAGTCGCGCGAATTTCCACAGCGAATTTTCTTCGACTTGAATCCTCGCAGGCATGTCAATGCCTTTGAGGGCAAATTTCGCAGCTCCCTCTGATTTTTCATTTGGCCTGCAGGACGTTGTTTGCAATTAACTTTGTTTTTCATGAATAGGACATTTATTTCCTGCCTCCGTGACGTTCTTGTAGTGACTGTTATTGCTGAGAGATTAAAGCGGAACTTGTGATCGATTATCGTTCGGCTCCTGATCGATGCATTGGCCTTCCTTTGATGTTTATTACTAGCCCGGGACGTGAGAGAAGGGAAGTTATAACGTGCTTCTGCAATTGTCGTGGACTGTACAAGACGAACGCGAGGAAGGGGATTCCATAATAACGTCTTTTTGGAATAGGCTTTCAACTCGGTACCAAATGTAAGCAAATGTTAGTTTTTGCAATGAACTTGCGGCTTCTGCAATTGTGGGAAAACCATTGCAGTTTCGTCTCTATTGTAAAAGAGAAGCTCCTCTTCTACCAACTTTATCGACCTTTACCGATTATAATTGCATTCTGATCGGGGTTTTTCTCCAGATTTTCTTTGAATTTTTCTGAATGGCGATCATATTCTTTCTCTCTGCGACATCGCTCCTTTGGTAGGGGAACAACTTCTGGAGTTTCTGTACTGCGGTCCCCGTCTTCAGCTCGAGGGAGAGGAGATTAGAGTTTTGGCACGAGAGGCGAAGCTCTAGCAACCGGCATAGCACCGCGAGCGCTATCTAAGAACAGTTGCTCAGCAATCCCAGATCTGACTCAGCATTGTTATGTCTGAGGTTGTCCTTACGTTCTTGCAATCAGATCTATAACGCCGGTTGTCCACTCTTTGCGATAGTGCTGCACGTCCGAAGTTAGTCTTCATCACCAACAGTTTCTCGGCATCAGATCACATTGTGGTACTATTGTCTGGTAGAGATGATCGGAGAAAGGTCCCTCTCTCTCCAGCAGTTACTTCTGTTCAGTCAAGTAGTGGTTGAACCTGAATTGAAAGCGAGCATTCCTCGGTTCTCTATGTATCTGTGTGTTTCTCAGTAGCTAGAGCAATCTTATGGCGCCAGCATCGTTGAGAGTTAGCAGATCAGACGGGGATGATCAGACGGCGTTCGTATTGCAAGACCTTCCTTTCATGCGGCAAGGTCTACACCTCAAGCATTTAGACCTCATTGAGGCTGTTCAGCGCTGGGTTCGTTTTCGAACGCCCCCTGCATCCTTCCCGCATCAAAATGTGAGAATTAGCAGCTTCTTGTCAACACAGTCCCCATCTATTATGCCCACGGAGAGCATATTGTTACATCGCCGTGAATCTGAGTTGCTCGCGAATTTTGTGGAGAAGATACGGATTCCCTTTCTCAATTTCTCTCGTTCCACTGCGGCCAACATGATTTCTATCAATCACATATTTGCAGGCACAGTAGCAAGGACATTGTCTCAGGTGTGATGTTCCTCTGCTAATCTCTTTTGGTTTACTTCTTTACCTCTCTGTTTGTGGCATCTTTTCTGCCTTGGTTGATGGCCCTACTATCCATTTCCATCTTGAATTTCTTGGTTGTCTGGAACTGTCAGCTGAGTTTCCTGAGCTTGGTTGTTGCACACCTAGATGGAGAGGAGGATATCAACACAGATGCATTCTCTTGGAGCTCTCATTAGTCAAGCAGACCAATTGTGTTAATCTTCTAAATGCAATTCAGGACACAATTCTCTGTGCTGATCCGAGGTCATTACAAAGCTGCAGCTTAATGGAAGATGGCTTAGATGGACTAGAACCTGCTTATGCACAGGTCATTGATGTGATTACTCTTGTGAACTGAGCCCTGAGTACAGTCAGTTAAGAAAACTTCAAGTGCAATGTATGCTGCCACAATTGAGAGCCCATTGACTGAGGTTTACTTCAATCCCCAAGGTTGTAAAATAGGGGGCTCCTGTTTCATTTCCAGGTTAGTAACAGGTCAATACATCTCTTTGCAGGTTGGTGTCCATCCTGTTGACACTGTGAAGACAAGAATGCAAATACAAGAACCAACTAGAAAGCTCTGCAAATGGAAGAAGGGAATTGTCTCAAAGCATATAGGGATTGGTCCTGTTGGTGTTGACAATTGGTTCTTCAAAGGGCCTTCAGATCTGTATCGGGGAGTGATAGGAGTTATCCTGGGGACTGTGCCTTATGCACTTTTGTATTTTTCTGTATATGAAAGTACGCTTTTTCCAATTCCTGGCAACAGTACAAGTCCGGATTTTCAAGCATGGATATGCAAGCATTGTAATCATTCAGTCAGATGTATTCATCTTGATGATGCAGTCATGTGGAGAGTAAACATCCTATTGATCTTCCGTATGTTAGCATGAAATCATAGGAATGGAGTTTTTCAGAACTCAATTCTGCCACATTTTGTCTTTTTCAGGCTCAAAATCAAGGCTTGAGAAATATCTGCCAACAGAGGTGCTGCATGTGGTTTCTGCTTCTCTGGGTACTGTTGTAGCTTCTGTAGTGCGGGTGATGTCTCTAACTTGCTTCCTCCCTCACATTCATGAAAGTGATTGAAATGTCCTTCAATATCATTCATCATTGGTGCATCTACGCAGTGGTGGAAGGTCTGCAATTCCATTTTCATTGAGATTGGAGGATGTCTCCAACTCACCATCTGTATGAATTTTCCATGTGTCTTCTCATGTCCCAGTCTTAATGTCCTGTTCCAGGTTCCCTCAGATACCCTGAAACACCAAGTGCAAGCCTACATGCATCCAAATGGTAGGTCTTTGACCTCTCAGATTATCCTTCAATGAAACTTGTCATTGGGAATCTTATTGCTGGTGCAAGGCAATCTGCATCATATTTTGAAGCCAGAAAAATTTATTGATTGTTCAGTCAATGAAACAAAATGTGCAGCCCTAGAAAGAACTAGGTATTACTTAAAGTTTCATGATGGGTATGTTGGTTGGCAGTGTTTGAAGCCTTCCGGTCAGTGGTCACAGCTGAGGGTATTGGTGGGCTGTACAAAGGATTTTGGCCAACTCTCCTTCGTGATGTTCCTGAAATAGCCATACAGGTACTTTCTGGCAGTTCCCTACAACATGCCCTGACCTTTGTTTTGTGCATATGATGTCCCTTCACACAAAAGAGGATGCTCAGATGGGCACCTCCTTATGCACACATTTCAACTTTGTTTCCATGGCATCATTGAGTAGGGGTATTGCCTGGGACAACTGGATTGTCTCTAGATCCAGATTGGGCTATATCTGCACTTGATTTTTCTTTGCATATTCCAACTCTCAACGTAGTCCAATATGCTTTTATATCATCTGACAAAAGTGGAAGGGTTCTGGGTAATGGCATGCAGTTTGGTGTGTATGAGAAGTTGAGAGCTGTGTTGCAGGCAAAGCGCAATGTCACCAAGCTCACGTATGTGTCTCCTCCATTTTCACAGTATCTTCAGGCTGCATGGGCATCTGGATCAGAGTCCTAATGAGTAAGAGTTTGTGATCTGTTGCAGGACCTCACCTAAAAGTGGAGGGAAATACCATTTTTCTTATTCCTTGGTATCGCTAATTTGTAAGAGACTTCTTTCATGTCAAGGGTTTCAAAGTTGTATTACATCAATGAAGTTAAGATCTGCAGCATGAATTTGTTTTGCAGGATCCCAGAACATTTGGCACTGGGAGCATGTGCAGGTGCCATTGCAGCTGCACTTACCATGCCGGTATGGCACATCTTTCTGTCAGAGCCTAGCTTACTTCCTGAGTTCTCGATTTCTAGAATGACTGCATCATGTTTGAATGCAACCTGTGATGTCAGGCATCACTTAACCAGTGTAGCTCTTAGGAGGTGCTCACCAACTCCACCTTGTGATAGTATTATGAGGTCATGATTTACAGAATGAGATTTCAAGCACAAGATGTTATCATAGCAGATGCTGATAGCCTAATGTAGATCAGTGTGTGAGTGAAGGAAGTGCATGTTCATTTGTTACAGCTGGATCTTGTGAAGACCCGTCAGCAGTGTGGGATTAGTCAGGGCATTCCAAGGATAGTGATGTCTGTTATGCAGGAGAAGGGAGCAGCTGGTCTCTTCACTGGCTTGGTATGTGCTTGTTATTGCAAGTTGATTTTTATGGCACTTGGTTTGACAGAGGAAAAAAATTTGTAGTTCTCACCAACAGAATGATGCATTAGTTTCAGTGATTGTGAAGGTTTGATCCATAGCCTCAGATACTCATTAACATGTCATTTCAATTTTTTTTCTTTTATGTTCTCACTTATTTTCTCATATAGTTTTTTGTGTTGATTTGCAGGGTGCAAGGGCCTTACATGCATCACTTACCTCAGCTCTCTTTTTTGGATTGTTTGAATATTGCAAGATGGTATGTTTTAAGTCCCTCCCATGGCACACTAGGCGATTGTGTTGCTAAGGCATTTGGTATTGATAATTTAAAAAAATTCACATTCAATTGTTGCATGTCTTAATTTGCAGCAGACACCTAGTTAAATTCATGTTGACATGTATCTGTTCAGATGATGAATCCCAATCACATGGGTCATGATGAACCATTCCTTCCTAAAATGTTGAGCAAAAGGCACTCCAAGATTTGGAAGAGGCAACGTGTTAGAAACTGACTCTCACCACATTACCTGTAAGTCTTCTCTGTTTTGTAGCCTGACAGGATCGGTACACATTCGATGAAAATTGTCATATGTAGAATCTCTCAGTGCTTCCCAAGTACTATTTTTGCCAACCTAAAGCGTACCTATTGCAGGAAGCTTGAAGTAACTGAGCCTCAAAGCTTGGTGTTTGCAAATAACTTTGGACATATGACCAGCTGAAAGAAAATTCAGGCAGGGGGTGGCAACATCAGGAATTATTATCTCTTGCCAATTGGTATGTCTCTCATCTCCTTGGAAGAAGCGGAGTACTAGTGCTGGGACCAGTCTATAGACTGCAAATATGCAATTCTTCAAATGTGCCATTCATTTGCATTAGTGGGAAGAGCATATTTTGGCAAAATTGCTGCAGAGTGTCAAAGACTCTCAATGTTCTTTGTTGAGGGTTGGCAATTGACACTACTTGTAGAGATAAGCATGTGCACACTAATTGTACATAAAACATAGCTACTGTTCATAATGTTTTAAGCACACTGCATTCTTGAATACAGTTGATGAGTATCAGTAATGGATACTACAATAATGGTCCAGTTATGTTCATCACTTGTGTTTTGTTGATTGATGTTTTGCATCGCTTCATTGAAACAATTCTTGTTGTGTCAAAACATGAGACCATTGGAGTAGGGACTTTTGTCTTAGAACCTACCTCTTGAACCAGAAATGTGACGATTCAATAAATTTGGGTCTGCATTTGATGCCAATTCATGCACAAAGAGAGCAACTTCCGCAAACAGCACATTGTTCTAAGGGGATAAAAGGGAAAACAATACAAAGTGCACTTGCTAGATAATTTTAGCAAGATATATTCAAAGTGGGAACTTGTAATTATTTCAACACTGAGAAATCTTTTTTGCTGTTGTCAATTGTTTCATGTAGATAATAGCTGTTCTGACACAATGAAACATCTTGAACACTTTGAGAGAGAACATTAACTGAATTCAATCAAAGTGGAAAATTCTGCATTAGTCTTCACACTACAAATATCTGTTTTTAACAATTCTTGTCTGCAAGTAATCTTTTATAATTCTTTCAAAATTCTTGGACATTTTAAGAGAAAAACATTGGAAAAAATTGTCCACTGTAATATCAGGTAAGAGCACAATTGTGCTGTGCAATAGGTGTGCATATCACCCATATCCAGAAGGAGGCATTATGAACAGGTTAGGCAAGAAGCTCTTTGTCATGTGAGCTCTGGATAGCATCAAATGTATTAGGTAGGGTTTTTGCAGGAAATTTGTGGTTTGCCATCTAAGATACATTTCAAAGCATAAGATAATGACAATGAATTTGGGTTTTCAAAGGTGAATGAAACTTTCAGTATCATAAGTAAAATTCAGCATTTTCGGCCTTTTGGCTTTCAACTCCTATATACAATTAACTATGACAACACACAACACCCATGGAATTGCAATGATATTTTGGGACTCAAAATTCTTTTAACAAGAAAATTGGAATCCAGGATTTCACAGCTAAGAAACAGCAAGTTCCAAAGACTAAACATCAACTTTATTGTTACCCATAGCATAGTAATGAATCAAGAGTATTGCACATACTACTGACTTCACTTGTACCTCCAGGAAGAAATATTTCCAAAAGTGAAGAGTCAAAAAAAAGCCTTTACATTTCAGAATCAGGTTCTTCAAATTGAATATTAGTCTTCTCAAAAAAAGGTGGGAAAGAAAATAAAAATTTGTTTCTGTAGAAGTGCTCCAAATAGGGTCCCTTCCTGCTTTAGAGATGCTGGCAATGCCATTTACCTATACAGAATCTGTCAAATGCCACAAATTAAGGGGATCCTAAACCAAATGATCCATGAGGAGAAAAGTCAGTCAACTCCATCAGTAAGTTCATCACCCCATGACATCAAAATATATATGACAACACTCTGCATGCACACCAATCTGCACTTTTGTAGCAAAAAATATGATTTGAAAGTCCAAATCAATTTTCACATTTCACATCATTCCAGCTTACAGGGAAGTACTGTTCACAGTGACTTTTCTGTTAGGCACAATGGCTATCATGCTTCACCATTCCCTGCCCAGGACATCCATGGTGACATATACATTCTTCTGTACTATGGTAGCTACTCTCCATGTGCTTGCCAAGCAGTTATTTCAGATGTTGCAGAGATCTTACAAAATATGATTCAAGAGGAGAGAATGCGTCAGAGGACATTACCAGCTCAGCAACAGTAGAGTATCTTTGTCCAATATAACAAAGCCTCCTTGGAGGACTCCAAGCTCATATTTCCACTTCTAACTCTTGTGGAAGAGTTGTAGCATACACTCATTGCTCGCTCAGGGTAAAGGCATGTGCAAATACTACCTCTCAAGGGAATGAGTAATTTGCCATATGTAGATGGAAGAATGCATGGAAGAGGCCACCCATTTTTTCATAGCATGAGCCGAAAGTTAGAGGTTGATTGTGACCGTGGCAAGTCGAAAATCTTGGCAGGTAGAACAGCTGTAAATGCAACATCCATAAGGTCCTGTTTATGGTCTGTTTCTCTTTTCCGTTTAGGTGAAGATGGCGGAGAAAGGTCAGTAGCTGATGCCCCCTTAGCATTCCCTTCAGCACGCACTTTGATTGGTGATGGCACTTTATCCAGTGCATATCTCTGTACACAAGACAATAGAGTTAATGTACTCCATACAGACATGGACCAAATATGACAGCAATAAGAGGAGTGTTGTTATGCAAGTATCTAAATCCTCACAAACAAGAATATCAGGCAACAATGAAGTGCAACTAAGATTCCACATTGTCAAGAGTAATCGTGATCGGGAAACAGTAAATTGCATCATCCACAAAGTGGAATGCGCCTTTTGTAACTGATCTCTAAAAGGACTGGCATGTCCACACAAGACAACAAAAATTCTTCTAGTGTTATGTTAGATGACACTGATCCAACAACACTCCTCAAAACAGGACAGAGATATTAGAAGAAAGAACATACAGCAGTTAAGGTGGAGAGGACAGAATAATTTCACTCAACCCAACCTGAACAACCACCTTCGTCCACATATACAACCAAAAATTGTGGTTCTTAATGTTAGCTTGCCTGTACAGGACCAAGTTTCTCACAACTTTCACAGTGAGGAGAAATGTTTCCATCAGACCCAAAAGTCACTTGGTGAAATCAGGAGCAGTGCAATGGGAAGATCTCATCTCATTCATCTATTTTGAAGCAAGAAATTGTTCACCTCCATCCTTGGAAGTTGAAGTTGATTACGAGGTGGTTTAGATGCAGCCAGATCATCCACTACCTTGTTGCTCCCTTCAAACACCTGCCAAGACCATGCATGAGCATGCAGTTCCTTCAAAGCCATAACACTATCTGTCACCCTTAACAGTTCAAGATCGTCATTGTGAGGCAATGAACATGATGTCCTGTGAACTTTAACTACATATCTGTGGAATATCTTTCATAAGAATAGAGAAATCTCCATTCTCATGATGAAGAAGAAACAGCAAGGTTAACACTTCCTCAGGAAGCCACAGAAAGAACCAAACTAGGGAAGACAGAAAACAAACAAAAAACGAAAAACACACACCAGTATGACCAGATCCAAGAAATTACAAGAGAAGCCTTTAGATGTACAAATCAAATCACAAGAGGTTTTTGGGTATATATGCTGCTACCAAAACAGTCTTGGTTAAGGTACATGAAGTTCTCAAAATCTGGAAAATCAGGAACAAAAAGATCATCCACAAACCTATGAACCAAGGACGATCTATGAAGCACAAAAGGACATGTGTTGCTCTTCAAGAGATTGTTAATGAAATCAAACTCATAGGTAAAGAGATAGAAATTAGCCAAATAGACTGCACAATTAGTACCCATGGTGATACCAATGCATTGTCTATAAACACCCTGACCAAAACAAAGAAAAAAATTGTCTAATAAGAAATCCAGCCAAGAGATCAAATCTGAAGCCTCCACAACTTTGAAGCTATGAAGATTTTCAAACAAATTGATCTCTGCTTTATTTTTCAGCCACAAAAACCTAAAGTTC
>Ga0116227_10017321_pt1 | contig 10082 bp, 11 predicted proteins | sample S1TSphgellanicum_FD_89693 | JGI IMG/M metagenome (GOLD analysis project Ga0116227, IMG submission 89693) | Host-associated microbial communities from peat moss isolated from Minnesota, USA - S1T2_Fb - Sphagnum magellanicum MG | ecosystem: Host-associated > Plants > Peat moss > Unclassified...
ACGGGGCCTGGAGCCCTCTATTTCAATACGACAGGCCACAACAACACGGGTACCGGAAGTGGCGCTCTCAACGGCAACACGACCGGCAACTACAATACTGCCGACGGCAACGGCGCGCTCTTCTATAACTCGACTGGCTCCAGCAACGCCGGCTTTGGCAGTAGCGCGCTCGGCGGCAACACGACCGGCTTCAACAACACCGCAGTGGGAAGTTATACGCTGGTGGCCAACACCACCGGCAGCACCAACACCGCTGTTGGCGGCAACGCCCTGAATGCAAATACAACCGGCAGTTCAAACATCGCTCTTGGTGTGAACGCTGGCATAAACATTATCGCCGGCAGCAACAATATCGCGATTGGTGGATCGGGCGTGAACGATGAGAGCAATATCATCCGTCTCGGTAGTCCCGGCACCCACACGGCGACCTACATCGCAGGCATCAGCGGATCGAGCTTGAGTGCGGACACCTCTGCATTGCCGGTCTACATCGACACCGCGACCGGGCAACTCGGCACCGGACAGTTCATCCAAGGACCCGTCGGCCCGCAAGGACCGGCCGGTGCGACCGGACCTGCGGGTCCTCAAGGTCCTGCCGGTTCGAAAGGCCCGGCGGGCCCGACCGGTGCCACGGGCGCGCAGGGCATCCAAGGTCCGGCCGGACCCCAGGGTCCGCAGGGACCCTCCGGGCTGGTGCTGTCGGACGCGAGCGGCAATACCGCGACTGGCACCGCGGTACTGAGCCTTGCCAGCCACGGCACCTATAACACGGCGAGTGGGGAAAACGCGCTTCATGCGAATTCGGGCGCCAACAACACCGCCTTCGGGTACTCGGCGCTGGCGGCCAACGTGACCGGTAAGGGCAATGCAGCACAGGGCGTCAACGCGATGTACGGCAACCAGACCGGCATTCGCAACGTCGCGATCGGCAATAATTCGCTCTATACCGAGACCGGCGGCAGCTACAACATCGCGATCGGCTTCAATGCCGGTTACAACATTGCGAACAGCGGCAGCAACAACATCGAGATCGGCTCAGAGGGCAGCGCGAACGACGACAACACGATCCAAATCGGCGTGCAGGACACGCAAACTTCGACGACTATCGCGGGGATCTACGGCACGCATGTGACCGGTAGTGCCGTTTATGTGACCTCGACGGGGCAGCTCGGCGTACAAGGATCTTCTGAGCGCTTTAAGACCGACATTGCCACCATGCAGGAACTCAGCACGAAGCTTCAACAATTGCGCCCCGTGACCTTTCACTACAAGACCGATCCCAATGGCGTTCAGCAGTACGGACTGATCGCCGAAGAAGTCGACAAGGTGTATCCCGAGCTCGTGATCCGTAACCCCAAGGGCGAGATCCAGGGGGTTCACTACGAGGAACTCGCGCCGATGTTGCTCAACGAGGTGCAGAGGTTAGAGCGGCAACATGAAGCAGATTCGGTGATTCGAGACGCGCAGTCAGCCAAGATTGCATCACTTGAGCAGAAGGTCGCCCAAGTGGACGAATTGAAGCGACAGTTGTCAGCGTTGATCCAGGGACTGAAAGCGCAGGATAAGTTAGTCGCACAACGATAAGTCGATGCGCCATTTGTGAACGAGGAGCCCGGCCGATCGCGCCGGGCTTTACATTTGGCGCCGGCGCTGGTGGTCCCCAAGCGCTCTATGCCCGACGCTGTTTGAAACCGGGGCGCGGGACATTGAGGATTGGGTGCGGCCTTTCGAATCATTGGAGAGCTCGGCGATGGAAAACGTGCGTGATTTTTCGCTTCGAACCGAGCGTGATTTGAGTTCCACTCCCCAGCTGCTGTGCCTGTGGTCCGGCCCGCTGATGTTGCTGCTGTTCGGGTTCGGGTTCATGTATTGCGCGGGTTATCTTCCGCCTCCGTCTGCAGACCTCGCCCCTGCGCAGCTGGTGCTGCGCATTCAGAACAATCTGGCTGGGTTCCGAATCGGCATGCTCGTCACCATGATCGGGTTTTCCTTGATGGTTCCATGGGCGGCGGGTATCGCCGCCTTGGTGCGATCGTCCGATGGCCGCTATCCAGTCCTGTCGCATACGCAGATTGCCTCCGCCGCCATCGGCTCGCTCATCGGGCAGGGGGCGACCTGGATCTTCGAAGTGGTCGCATATCGCCTGAATGATACCGATCCCTTTCTGATACGAGCCTTGCACGACCTGGCGTGGTTCACGTTCCTCGCACCCTGGCCGTCGTTCACGATTTGGTGCTTCGCACAGGCCATGGCGATTCTAAGAGACAGCCATCAGCCGCCCATGCTTCCCCGTTGGTGTGGTTTCCTGAGCCTGTGGACCGGGATTCTCTTTGTACCCGCGTGTCTCATTTTTTGGTTCAAGGTGGGGCCTTTCTCGTGGAATGGGCTGATCGCCTTCTACATCCCGGTGTTCATTTTTTTCATATGGGTCGTGGGGCTGACCGTGCCCGCGCTACTGGCAGTCCATCGTGATACTGCAAGGTTGCGCAGCAACTTTTAGACCTGCTGCGCTTCCTGGATCGACAGGCTTGCAAACCGCGCCTGGGCTCCCCGCGCCACACTGCATTCCACGATGAGGTTGCCGCTGCCGGTGCGCCACTGGCCCTTGACCCTCAGCGTATTGACTTGATCCCAGTAGGATGCCGTCCAATTGAATGGCGTCAAACCTCTGCCGATCAGCGTCGCCTCGGATTCTTCTTTACACCAATCGCGCAACTCGGTGCCCGAATTGATGACCATTTCATCGTGATGGCCCGCCATCGCGGAGGCCGCAAATAGCCCCATCGCAAGCACCACGATTCGATTCATACCCATCCCCCATTCAAGTGCGACGCTAGATACTGCGTGTTGACCTTGATGGACAGCCGCTTCGAGCGCAACAGATCCAAGCCGACTTCCCACGGGAACTGCCGCGATATTAGCGGTCAATTCACCGCGTCCTCAAATTTGGAGAGTAATCGCTCGCAGTGCGCGCGCTCCAGCGCGGTGCGACGCATTTGCCATTTGGCCCATAGTATGGCAGCCAGTGCGGATACAATCCACACAACCGACATGAATACGAGAGGGTAGCGGCGCGATATCCATCCCGCCAATACGCAAGCCCATACCAATGCGACAAAGCACAGCAAGAGGATGCCGTTCCAGTATCCAATCATCAGTATTTTGTCGGTGGCGCGGGTTCGGGTCAGCGCGTAGCGCAAAGTGCCTTCGGGTGTCCTGTCTACCCATCTTAGACTTCGGTGGCGTTCTCGGAACATGCCTATGGCGAAAGGTGGGTAGGCAACCAGAAGCGTGAAGGCGGAGAGACCGAAGAGCAGATCGTAGTGGCTCCAAGCTATGACCGCGAAGGCGATTCCAGCGGCGAGCGCGACCAAAACCCCAGCGATCTCCGCCGCGACTATCAGATACGCGAGTGAGCGCAAGCGCTTCAATCGCCGCCTGACCGCCGCAACTTCCACATCCTGTCGCTGCCAGTCTGCCTTCAGTTCACCGACCAGATCATCCGTCATTGTGCAAATATTCCTTCAGCTGTATTTTCGCGCGATTGACGCGTACACCAACATTGGCAACACTGATCCCCAGGGATTCGGCAATTTCGTTATAGCTCATGTCCTCCAGAAGCAGCGTCATCACCTGGCGAAAGGGTAGTTCGAGCCGGCGGACCGCCTCAACCAGTCGGCGCGACCGTTCGCGACCGAGCAAATGTTGTTCAGGGGTGGATTCCTCGCTCTGAAGATCCGTGGGAATGTCATCCGTGGTTTCCGGTGCTCCAGCATGCTTCACGACGTGATCGACGCAGCAGTTATGCGCTATGCGAAACACGAAGGTTCTGAGCTTTGCTGAATCCTTCAGCTGCGGCAGGGACCGGAAGACAGCAAGCCAAATATCCTGCAGCAATTCTTCGCGCAGCGCTGTATTGCGCTCATAGCTTGCAGCGATTCGCCCCAGGGCAGGGCCGAGATCGTCGATGACTTGGTCGAAGTTACGCACGCGTCCTTAGGTACCAGAGTCTGGTCAGACAGCGATTTTCTTACAGCCTGTCTACGGCTGGTGCCATTTGTAAGGATTTATCGGCGCCGCGGACTCTTCATTCTGAACCCGCCCGACAACTCGTCTGGTGCTGCTTGGAGGATGAAAAATGGCCGTAAGCGAACGCTGTGTTCCTGCTCGTTGGATTTGGCTGATTGGCGGCCACTTCGAGCTCCTTGGCCTCGAAGGGATGAGGCGACTAATGCATGGGCCCCGGTCATGATGATGTCTATTTCGAAGTGGAAGTGGATCATCGTTTCAACGGTAGGAAGCCTTTGTCTCGCAGCTTGGGTTGCTTTGGGCGTTGGCTTATTCGTGCATTTCAACATACGAATTTGGACCTTGATTGTGACCGCAGCTGCCGTATCGACAGAATTGTTTTTCTGGGTTCTCGCAGCCACGTTAGGCGTGAGCGTGTTTCAGGCGCGACGCAGGCTTTGGGCTGGCGTTGTCAAACACTTCCGGAATCGTGTGTGACTGAAGTTCGTCCTCTAGCCCGCATTTCTATCGCGCCGCGGCGCTCAAGTTATGGAAGGCCGTGATGAACTCCGTTTGGTTCACATCCATGACTTCGCATCAAAGGTACGGTGCCATCCAGGCAAGCCTATCGGCGCCCGGCCGCTGCCTGCATGATGGGCGAGACCGACATAGTTGCCGTTCCCACGAGGTTAGCCGGCAGTTGCAAGCGGCCCCGACCCTATGTAGACTTACAACTATGGGTAAAGACCAAGGTCAAGTTCGGATGTCGTTGCAAACTCTGAAGGTACTCGAGGCATTTCTCGAAAACCCTTCAGAGCAACTGTCGGGCGCCGACGTGCACCAGCGGTGTGGCATTGCTTCCGGCACGCTGTATCCCATTCTGCTGCGACTCGAATCGGCAGGCTGGTTTGTCAGCCGGTGGGAATCGATCGATCCCTCCAGTGCCGGCCGACCGCGACGCCGTCTCTACAAACTAACGTCGACCGGGATGAAACGTGCCAGTGAGGTATTCGCCAGCTTCAGCCGAGGAGTTCTCGCATGAGCTCGCACCCTAGTTCCGATACAGTGATTCATTGGCTTATTCGTCACGCGGCGCGCAAGGCGCCGGACATGCTATCGGAGCGGCTGCGCGAGGAATGGCTGGCGGATTTGGAAACGCGCAGCTCGTCATGGTCGCGGCTTCGCTTCGCCGTCGGTTGCTGTTGGGCTACGCGCGTCATCGCCTATGAGTATAGGCCGGTGATGCTGGGTGCTGCTGGCCCCGCGGTTGCGTCCAAAGTGCCGATGTTGCAGGCGCATCCGCTATGGGGGCGGTTCTCGCGCCGCTCGATGCAGTTCTTCCTGGTGCTATCCCTGCATGTGGCAGTTTTCTATCTGGCATTCGATTCTCTGTCGCATACGAACGCGAAGCCGATTTCTCCGATTATAGACATCGTCGATGTGAAAGATCACCGTCAGCCTGATTCACTGCCTAAACCACCGGAGCCGTCGATCGACCGCGTGCCTTTCGTCGACAAGCTGCCCGATGTACTGATCCCCGAGGATCTGCCGACGCCGGGCAAATCTGAGGGGGAAGTTCTTGCCGAGCCCCCGAAGGCACCTGCGCGTGTCGATTCGGATGCGCATGTCGTTCATCGGATTACGGGAGGCCCCGGCACGGGGTTCCCCGACGCCGATGACTTTTATCCTTCCACCGCTCGTCGCTTAGGTGAGGAGGGCATCGGCACGCTGCACGTCTGTGTCGACCCAAAGGGTCGGCTGACCCAAGCTCCTGGCGTGGTTTCAAGCACGGGCAGCGAGCGATTGGACGCGGCTGCGCTCAAACTGGCGACAGTCGGCTCGGGGCACTACCGCGCCAACACCGAGGATGGGCGAGCGGTGGATTCCTGTTTCGCATTTAGAATTCGTTTCCAGCTGAGGAAATAAGGCTGGGTCCATTGTGATTTGCGCCGGGTACTTAGACGGCACCTAGATCACTTCAATGGCACCTCCGTAAGCGTTTAGAGTCTTATCCGCGGTCACCAAACGCAAGGGTTCCGCAAATGCCTGTGCCAGCAGCAGGCGATCGAACGGATCCGTGTGATGCAATGGCAGAGCGGCAACGGCTGCCGCGTGTCTGGCAGTTACCGGGAGTTCTTGGAATCCCGAACCATCGATCGCATCGGCCAAGGCAACCGGATCGGCGTCAATTTTTAACAAACGGGACTTGATGGCGATTTCCCAGATCGATGCGGCCGATACGTAGACTGCATCAGCTTGCGAGAGGTAGTCTCGCATTGCCGGCTTTAGCCTTCGATTGGCAGAGACGGCCCACAGGAACACGTGCGTATCAAGCAACAGCCGCAATCAACCTCCCTCGAATTCAGCGATTATCTCCTCAGGCAACGCGGCATCGAAATCTACGGCAATCTTGATTTTGCCCTTGAGCAGTCCGAATCTCAGCTTACGTTTTGGCGCATCGAGACGCGTTAGTCGGGCGACGGGCTTTCCACCCCTAGCGATCACGACATCCTTGCCAGATGCCGCTTGCTCAATCAGCTTCGACAGCTGGGTCTTAGCTTCATAGATATTAATGACTAACATATATCCCTTATAGCCGTCTTAGTCTAGTCTAGTCAACCGACAGGTGAGACTTGGCGTCTGGACTTCGCATCGGAGTGCCGCGCCATCAACGCAAGTCTACCGGCGCGCGGCCGCCGCCTGCATGATTTGCTGCGCGAGACCGACATAATTGCCATCGAAGTGATGGTTGCCCTTCACCTTCACCACCATGAATTTTTTCGGATCTAATCTCGGGCATAGCGAATCGCTCTCATCTTCCCCGTAAATGCACAGTACCGGGATATCGGTGATGCGGTTCACTTCCGGCAGTGTCGCGGGACCGGAGTTGTCGTCGGACACCCAGCTGGTGAGATGGAACTCGAACAAAGCGTGCTCCGACATCCCGAGGATGGCGGCCAGCGCAACGTGTTGGCGGCTTGCTGGCGGCAGTCGATTGACGGCGAACGGCAGTACGTCGGCACCTTGCGAATATCCCACCAGCAGTACGCGCTTCTTGTCGAAATGCGCCAGGTAGTAGCGGATTATTCGATCGGTATCGGTCGCCAAGCCTTCCGGTGTTCGCGCCGTCCAGTAGTAGCGCAAAGAATCCAGCCCCACCACGGGAATACCGGCTGCGGACAAAGCGCCGGCGATTTCCTGATCCAGTCCCGCCCAACCACCATCGCCGGACATCAGAATCGCGAAGGTATCGTTGGGGGCGGAGCCGGGTTTCGCCGGAACTTCGATCAGCGGAAGGTCGACCAGCGCGCTTGGCGGTGGAGCCGCATGTGCCGCCGCATTGCTTGCGGCCAGTTTGGCAAACGCGGCCTCAAAGGCAGGCCCTCGCGGAGTTGCCACTGTGGCGCTCGCCGCGCCATCGATTTTACCCGCGAAAGTCGCAGCTTCGCCGGCGGGGCAACTCGTGTCGACCGTGCTTTGCAAAGTCACCCAGGGATTTCCCAGTCTAGGGATGGGTTTGAACTTGACGCCTTTGGGAGTGGATTCGAACTCCACTCCCGAACCTTTACAGAGTGGCTTGTTGCCGTCGAAGGTTGGGCAGAAGCCCAGCGTCAAGGCACTGGCGAAGGTATCTTTAGGCGCCTGCGCCAACATTCCGTACGCGAAGGCAGCGCCAGAATTCACGCCGACCAGCATCGGCTCCAAATAATTGGCGCTGTGGGTATAAGCCTGGATGAAGTGGCTCAAGTTCTCCAGATCGCCATCCGGGAACACGCATTGCGCGCCATCCGCATCGAGATTGGTCTTGAATTTCGGCAGGTCGATGCCGGTCACCATCGCGCCCTGTTGCACCAGCCGTTGCGCGAGCGCTTCCATGGCTGCATCCCAGCCGGCGTCGCCCGACAAGAACAACACAAAACTGTTGGGGGTGCCGGCCGGCGAGTAGACGATGAGATCCTTGAAACGCCCATGGTCGAGCCGCATTGCATTGGGTGGCAACGATTTTGCCGGCAAGCGGGCAGGCGCCGCCACCGTGGCGGACTTGGACGTCTTTGGGGGTGCGGCGCAAGTTTGCGCAGCAGGGTACAGCGCCACAGCCAGCGCCAAGATGAGGCCGGTAGAGGCCCGGCCAGTAGAGGCCCGCCCAGGATAGGCACCAATGGCGCAATTTAGTCGATTCATGGGTCGGTCACACTTGCCGCGCAAAATATGGAAGTACATGAAAACAATCGATCTCGTCTACATCAACGCGGGCGGAGGGCATCGATCGGCTGCCGTGGCCCTCGAGGCTGCCATCCGGGAACAAGGCAGAGATTGGCAGATTCGTCTGGTCAATCTATTTGAAATCCTCGATCCGCAGGATATGTTCCGCAGAGCCACCGGCGTCAAACCGGAACACTACTATAACGCGCGCTTGGCGAAAGGTTGGACTTTGGGGCTGTCGCAGGAGCTGCGCATCCTGCAGGCATTGATTCGGTTGAGCCACCGATCACTGATCGCGCAGTTGCGTCGATACTGGCAGCAGTCCACGCCCGATATGGTGGTTTCGTTGGTGCCGAATTTCAACCGCGCCATGTATCAGGCGTTGAGCTTGGCGCGCCCCGGCACCCCTTACGTCACCATCATGACCGACTTTGCGGATTTGCCGCCGCATTTTTGGATCGAACCGCGCCAATCGCAGCACTTGATTTGCGGCACGCCGCGCGCCGTGGCGCAGGCGCACGCGGCGGGATGCCGCGCCGATCACATTCACCAGACCTCCGGCATGATCATCAACCCGGATTTCTACCGCGATTTGCATCTGAATCGCGACGCGGAAAGAACCCGCCTGGGGCTCGATCCGAATCGGCCGACCGGCCTCGTGATGTTTGGCGGCCACGGATCGCGCGTGATGCGCACGATTGCCAAGCGGCTCGATGATGTGCAGTTGATTTTGGTGTGCGGACACAACGCGGTGCTGGCCGATCAACTGCGCGTCAAGTCATCGAGCGCGCCCCGGGTGGTGGTGGGCTTCACCACGCAGATGCGGTATTTCATGCGCCTCAGCGATTTCTTCATCGGCAAACCCGGTCCAGGCAGCATCAGTGAGGCCATCCACCAAGGATTGCCGGTGATCGTGGTCCGCAATGCGTGGACCATGCCGCAAGAGCGTTACAACACCGATTGGGTGTTGGAAAACGATGTGGGGGTGGTGCTGGATTCTTTCAAAGAGATTCGCGCGGGCGTGGCGCGGGTGACCCAAGACATGTCTCGGTTCCAAGACAGCGTACGGCGTATCCATAATCGCGCTGTGTTTGAAATACCGGATATCTTGCAAGAGATTCTGCTGACGACGCCATGGCGGCCGGTCCTGGAGAACGAGGCACGCACACCGCTCGCGTTGTTTTGACATCCCTTAAGCGTCAGTGGCGCCTATTTGGGTACGCGTCGATTTCATCGAGCATTTCCGGGCCGCCGAGCGCTTGCATTTGACCTAAGATCCATTCCCGCCGCTGCAGTATATAGGGCGACGGCGCCGCGGCGTGAAAGCGCAGCGGATTCGGCAGCACCGCCGCCAAGGTTGCAGCGTCGCTGCGAGTAAGTTTGGCCGCCGGGCGATGGAAGAACTGCTGCGCGGCGGCTTCGGCTCCGTATATGCCGTGACCGAACTCGGCGCTGTTGAGGTAAATCTCGAGAATGCGGCGTTTCGGCCAGCACGCCTCGATGGCCAAAGTGAAATACGCTTCCAGGCCTTTGCGAAAATAACTGCGGCCCGACCACAAAAACAAATTCTTGGCCACCTGCTGGCTGATGGTGCTCGCGCCGCGCACCTTGTGGCTGTGTTGGTTCAAGTGATAGGCCTTCTCGATCGCTTCGACGTCGAAACCCCAGTGCTCGGGAAATTTCTGATCTTCTGATGCGACTACCGCCAAAGGCAGGTTCGGCGAGATCTGGGCCAGATCCACCCACTGGTGGTGCACGACATAACTGGCATCGTGCGCCGCCCAGGCAGTCAACTGCGACTCCAGCATGAATGCCGTATAGGGCGGATCGATCCAGCGCAGCGCTGCAACGCACAGGATGCTGAAGACGAT
>Ga0116227_10017322_pt1 | contig 10082 bp, 9 predicted proteins | sample S1TSphgellanicum_FD_89693 | JGI IMG/M metagenome (GOLD analysis project Ga0116227, IMG submission 89693) | Host-associated microbial communities from peat moss isolated from Minnesota, USA - S1T2_Fb - Sphagnum magellanicum MG | ecosystem: Host-associated > Plants > Peat moss > Unclassified...
CCTCGTCGCCGCGCTTCGCCTGTGCCTTGTCGAAGTCGATGGCCATGGCCGTTGCCGGGTGCGGAGCCGCGTCAGCCGCGCTTGGCGCCGGCCGCCAGCAGCACGGTGTGCAGGTCGGAGCTGAAGGCGCGCACCGTGTCCATGCCGACCTTGTTGCGCCGCACCAGCCAGTTGTAGCCCAGCACGGCGGGCACGGCCACGGCCAGGCCGATGGCGGTCATGATGAGGGCCTCGCCCACCGGGCCGGCCACCTTGTCGATGGAGGCCTGGCCGGAGGCGCCGATCTTCACCAGCGCGTTGTAGATGCCCCAGACGGTGCCGAACAGGCCGACGAAGGGCGCGGTGGAGCCCACGGTGGCCAGCACCGCGAGGCCGTCCTGGGTCCGGCTCTGCACCGTGCCGACCGCGCGCTCGATGCTCTGCGCCACCCAGGTGTTGAGGTCCACCTGGCCGATCAGGCCCTCGTGCTTGCGCGTGGCCTCCAGCGCCGACTCGGCGATGAAGCGGAACGGGCTCGCCTTGTGCAGCAGGTCCGCGCCCTGGCGCACCGTGTCGGCAGCCCAGAACGCCTTTTGCGCGGCGCGCGCCTGCCCGGCCATGCGGGTCTGGGCCACCAACTTGGACAGCAGCACGTACCAGCTGCCGATCGACATGATGACCAGCACGACCAGTGTGCCCTTGGCCACCAGATCACCCTGCTGCCACAGGGCCTGCAGGCCGTAGGGGTTGCCGCCGTAGGCATTCACCGGGGGCTTGATGGCCGCGGGCGCAGCCAGCACCGGCGCAGGCGTCAGGGCCACGGCCGGGGCCGTGGCGGCGGCTGGCGGCGTCTGGGCCCGGGCACCGGCGCCCAGGCCCAGCACGACGGCCACCAGGCCACCGGCGAGCAGGGCCGCGGCGCGCGCGATGAGGGTGGACGGTGTGGGCATCCTGGATTCCTGCGTCGTTGAAAGATGATTGGAATGTAACCGGGCCGGCAGCCTGCTTTCATAATACCGCCATGCCTCAACGATGGAAACCCAGCGTCACCGTGGCCGCCATCATCGAGAGGGACGGCCGCTTCCTGCTGGTGGAAGAGCACACGTCCGAAGGACTGAAGCTCAACAACCCGGCCGGCCACCTGGAACCCGGGGAGTCGCCGGCCGGGGGTTGCGCGCGCGAGGCGCTGGAGGAAACGGCCCACGCTTTCCAGCCGACGGCGCTGGTGGGGGTGTATCTGTCGCGCTTCCAGCGCGCCGGCACGGGCGAGGACATCACCTACCTGCGCTTCGCCTTCAGCGGCGAACTCGGCCCCGTCGAGCCAGGCCGCACGCTCGACCAGGGCATCGTGCGGGCGCTGTGGATGACGCCGGACGAGATCCGCGCGAGCACGCAGCGCCACCGCAGCCCGCTGCTGCTGCGCTGCGTGGAGGACTACCTGGCCGGGCGGCGCTATCCGCTGGATCTGGTCTACACCGACCCGGGCGTGGCCGGCTGAGGCCCGCCGCTCAAGGCGGGCACTTGCCCTGCAGCGCACGCGCCGCCAGCACCGGCGCGGCCAGCAGACCGGTGACGGTGTCGCTGCGGCCCGAGGGGCGCACGCAGTCGGGCACGGCGGCATCCTCCACACCCTCGGCCAGCTTGTCGGTGGACTTGCCGCGGCGCAGCTGCTCGTTGGCCATCTCGGCGAGGCTGCGGCGCGGCGCGGGCGTGCGGAACGGGCCGGCGAGGTAGGGTACGTTCAGGTTCAGCGGCTGCGTCGGGGCGGCGGGCGGGGCTGCAGGCGGCCGGGCCGCGGCAGCCGCCGCAGGACCGCTGCCCGCGGTGGCCGCCCCGCTGGCCACGCCGGCGCCACCCGGTGTGCCCTCTGCCGCCAGACCCGGCGCGGCGCGCAGCACCGGCACGACCACGGCCGATGCAGCGGCCGGCGAGGAAGCGGGCACCGGCACGTCGATCGGCGGACCCTGCAGGCGCTGCGGCGCGCGCGGGGCCTCGGCCGCGGCTTCGGCCGGCCGGGGCGCGGGCAGACTGTCCTTGGGCGGCGCGGCCACCACCGCAGGCGCCGGCAAGGCGGCGGGCACCGGCACGGGCGCGGCCACCGGGGCGGGCAGGGGGACCGGAGCGGGGACGGGAACAGGTACCGGCGCCGGCGCGGGCACCGGGGCGGCCACCACCGCGGGCGGCGAGGGAGCCGGTACGGGCGCCGGCAGAGGCACCGGGGGCGGCGGCACCGGTGCGGGCGCCACGCTGGCCTCGGCAGGCGCGGGAACCGGGGGCGGCGCAGGGACTGGCGCAGGGACTGGCGCCGGGGCGGCGACGGCAGGCGCGGGCGGCGGCTCGGCCTTGGGCGGCTCCAGCGGCGCGGGTTCGGGCGCGGCCTGGGCTCCCGGCGCGTCGGTGCGCGCCGGGGTGATCTGGGGCAGCTGGGTCGTGGTCTTGAGCGGCACGCTGGAGGGCGGCGCGCTGGAGAACACCGGCATCTGCCGCGTGGCCCGCAGCGCCAGCGGCACGGTGATGGCGTGCGAGACGGCCGCCGGCTGGCCGGGCGTGATGGGCTTGACGTACTGGTACACCACGTAGCGCACCGCGCGCTCGATCGGCCAGTACTGGTTCAGCAGCCACAGCAGCCAGGCGTGCAGCAGCACCACCACCGCCAGCGCGGGCACCGACATCCGCTGCCGGGGCAGCTGAAGGGTCGCGGGGAGAGTGCTGGGCGTGGACATCATCGCTTTGGGATAATCTCACAAATGAGCGCCAAGCCAAGAGTCGTCGTGGGTTTGAGCGGGGGCGTGGACTCCGCGGTGAGCGCCTACCTGCTCAAGCAGCAGGGCTACGAGGTCGTCGGCATCTTCATGAAGAACTGGGAGGATGACGACGACAGCGAGTACTGCTCGTCCAACGTCGACTTCGTGGACGCCGCGGCCGTGGCCGACGTGATCGGCATCGAGATCGAGCACGTCAACTTCGCCGCCGAGTACAAGGATCGCGTATTCGCCGAGTTCCTGCGCGAGTACCAGGCCGGCCGCACGCCCAACCCGGACGTGCTGTGCAACGCCGAGATCAAGTTCAAGGCCTTCCTGGACCATGCGATGCGCCTGGGCGCCGAAAAGATCGCCACCGGGCATTACGCCCGTGTCCGCTGCGTGGCCGCGGACACGGGCGAGCCCGTCGGGCAGGAAGGAACATCGCGCGCACCCGCGCGCGATGGCGCGCGGGTGCGCTTCGAACTGCTCAAGGGCCTGGACCCGTCCAAGGACCAGAGCTACTTCCTGCACCGGCTGAACCAGGCCCAGCTGTCGAAGACGCTGTTCCCGGTGGGCGAGCTGCACAAGACCGAGGTGCGCCGCATCGCCGAGGAGATCGGCCTGCCCAACGCGAAGAAGAAGGACTCCACCGGCATCTGCTTCATCGGCGAGCGGCCGTTCCGCGAGTTCCTCAACCGCTACATCTCGAAGGAGCCCGGTCCGATCAAGGACGCGCGCGGCCGCACGCTGGGCCAGCACCAGGGCCTGAGCTTCTACACCCTGGGCCAGCGCCAGGGGCTGGGCATCGGCGGGGTCAAGGACAAGAAGGCACAGCGCGGCGGCGGCGACCACGCGCCCTGGTTCGTGGCGCGCAAGGACATGGCGCACAACACGCTGTGGGTGGTGCAGGGCCACGAGCACCCCTGGCTGCAGTCGCTCGCGCTGGATGCCGATAACGCCAGCTGGGTGGCTGGCCAGGCGCCGGCGGCGGGCGCACTGGCGGCCAAGACGCGCTACCGCCAGGCCGATGCCGCCTGCACGCTGGGCCCGGGCGCCCATGGCGCCTTCCACCTCGATTTCGGCCAGGCCCAGTGGGCCGTGACGCCGGGGCAGTCGGCCGTGCTCTACGACGGCGAGGTCTGCCTGGGCGGCGGCGTGATCGCGGCCGGCGTCTGACCTGCTTCACAGGAGAAAATGCCTGCATCGCCCGCGCAGCCTTCGCCGGAAGCTCCTGATTTCATAGCGCCCGGTGGACGCTAGAAAATCGACTCGACGTAGGTGTAGATGAAGTTCGAGCCGCCGTTGACGTTGCCCAGCAGGCGCGAGGAGCCGAAGATGCCCGAGCGGTGCGAGACGCCGAAGCCCAGGTAGGTGTCCTTGAGCCGGCGCGAGCCGATCAGGTCGCCAACGCTGACGTCGATGGACGGGTCCAGGTAGTTCAGCAGGCGCGAGGTGGTGCGCCCGCGCTCGGCCTGGCTGATCACCTCCACGTAGGGCACGCGCTGGGCCAGCGAGATGCCCGCGCCGAAGCCCAGCCGGGTGCGCACCCGCTCGCTCCAGGGGAAGCCGTAGTAGTAGGCCTTCATGAAGGCGTCGACCTGCAGGCCGTTAGGCTGGAAGCCGTGCTCGTCGTGGTAGGTCAACCCCAGGTAGCCCACCAGGTCCAGCGGCCAGCCGTTGAGCTTCTCGATGAAGGGCTTGCCGATCTGCACGCCGGTGATGCTCGTGACGTTGACGCTGGCGGTCGAGGTGCAGCGCAGCGAGAGGATGCGCACCAGCGTGCAGCTGTCGTCCGACACCGTGCCGTGCAGCAGCTTCACGTAGGTGGGCGAGCGCTCCTCGGCCCAGGGCTTGCGGTAGCTGCCGAAGTCGTAGGCCGCGCCGACGAACAGCGCCGGCTGCACGCCCTTCTGCACGATCGGGCTGTCGGTGATGCGGCGGTCCAGCCGGGTCGCCGAGATGCCGCCCAGCAGCCGCCAGCGCTCGCTCAGGTCGTAGCTGCCGTACAGCGCCAGCGAGGTGTTGACGCCGGCGCCGGGCTCGTAGGCGGGCCGCAGCGGCATGGCCTCGCCGGGCTGCACGCCGTAGTAGTAGTTGTTGAGCCGGGCGTCGCGCAGCGACACCGTGAGGCTGGGCCGCAGCGCCAGCCGGCCCGAGCGCCAGTCGTAGGTGTAGGCCAGGCGCAGCTCGCTGCCCTTGGAGGCGCTGCCGGTGTCGTGCAGGAACTCGGCCTGCAGCGTGCCCCAGGGCTGGCGGTAGCGCCAGGACACGCCCAGGTCGATGCCGGCGTCGCGCGGCGACAGGCCGGCCAGGCTGGCCGGAATGCTGTCGATCGGAAAGCCCTCGAAGCGGTGGTCCAGGAACAGGTCCAGGCGCTGGGTGTCGGTCTTGAGCAGCTTGATGCCGGCGCGGCTGGCATGCAGGAACAGCCGGTCCCCCTCGTACAGGTACAGCGGCAGCAGGTCGTAGGTCGTGCCACCGCCCTGGTAGGCCGAACGCTCGATGCGGGTCAAGAAGCCCAGCCCCGCGCTGCCGGGCGCGTTCAGCAGGTCGCTCAAGGGGTCGGTGTTGGCGCGGGCCGGGGCCGACAGGGCCAGCCCCGCCGCCAGGGCGGCCCACTGGACCCACTGGAGGACGGCATGAGGGCGTGGTAGTGGCACGGCAGGGGCTCCTTTTCCGGCATCCTAACCGCGGGCACGGCCCTCGCCGCGCAAGACGCGGCCTCGGCCTACAAGGCGGCGGATTCGGCCAGCTGGCGCAGCCGGCCCTCGGACTGGCGGTTCAGCATCCAGCCCGGGTATTCCGCGGGCAGGGCGCTGGCCTGGGCGAGCGCGGCCAGATCCTCGCCGCTGAGCTGGATCGCGGTGGCCGCCAGGTTGTCCTCGAGCTGCTCGGCCCGCTTGGCGCCGATGATCACGCTGCTCACCACCGGCTGGTGCAGCAGCCAGGCCAGGGCGATCTGCGCGACCGATACGCCGCGGGGCGTGGCGATGGCGCGCATCGCGTCGATGCAGTCGTAGGCCCGGGCGGTGTTCACCGGGGGAAAGTCGAAGCTGGCGCGGCGGCTGCCGGCCTCGGCCTGGCTGCCCTCGGAAGGACGGCCGTACTTGCCGCTGAGCAGGCCGCCGGCCAGCGGGCTCCAGACCATCAGGCCCACGCCTTCGCTGTGCAGCAGCGGCACCAGCTCGCGCTCCAGGTCGCGCCCCGCGATCGTGTAGTAGGCCTGCAGCGACTCAAAACGCGCCAGCCCGAGCCGCTCGGAGATGCCCAGCGCCTTCATGATCTGCCAGGCCGCCCAGTTGGACACGCCGATGTAGCGCACATGGCCCTGGCGCACCAGATCGTCCAGCGCGCGCAGCGTCTCCTCGATCGGCGTGGCCACGTCGAAGCCATGGACCTGGTAGAGATCGAGATGGTCCAGCTGCAGGCGCCGCAGGCTGGCTTTCACGCCGCCCATGATGTGGTGGCGCGACAGGCCGCGCGAGTTGGCGCCCCGGGTGCCGGTCTCGCCGAACACCTTGGTGGCCACGATCACGTTCTCGCGCGGCACCTGCAGGTTCTTCAGCGCCTGGCCGGTGATGACCTCGGACAGGCCCTCGGAATACACGTCGGCCGTGTCGATGAAGTTGATGCCGGCATCCAGCGCGCGGCCGATCAGGCCCTCGGCCTCGGCCTGCTGCAGCTTGCCGATCTGGCCCCACATGCCCGACGCGCCGCCGAAGGTCATGGTGCCCAGGCACAGCTGGGACACGAACAGCCCGGTACGGCCAAATTCTCCACCCCCTTCCGCTCCTCGCCATGGCTTGCACATCCGCCCCCCGTCCGGGCCCCCGGCCGCGCCCGATGCCGCGCGCCCGGAACTGGCCGCCCTGCTCGACCGCCTGACCGGCGCGCTCGAAGGCACGGCGGGGACCGCCATCGCCGGCCTGGCCCTGCACCGCATCGCCCGGCCGCTGGGGCCGCAGCACCACATCCAGACACCGGCGCTGGCCCTGATCGCCCAGGGCGCCAAGCGGCTGCTGGTGGGCGAGGACATCTACGCCTACGACCCGCTGCACTACCTGGTGACCTCGGTCGACCTGCCGGTGATCGCCCAGGTGCGCACCGCCAGCGCCGACGCCCCCTACCTGGGCCTGCGCCTGCGGCTGGACGTCGAGGAACTGGGCCAGCTGATCCGCGATGCCGGCCTGCCGCCGCTGGCGGCGGCCGACGCGGCGCGCGGCCTCTATGTGAACCGGATCGCCGCGCCGGTGCTGGACGCGGTGCTACGCCTGCTGCGCCTGCTGGACACGCCGCGGGACATTCCGATCCTCGCGCCGCTGATCCGGCGCGAAATCCTCTACCGGCTGCTGGTCAGCGGCGAGGGCGCGCGGCTGCGCCAGATCGCGCTGCAGGACAGCCATGCCCACCGCATCGCGCGCGCCATCCGCCTGCTGCGCGACAACTACGCCCGGCCGCTGCGGGTGGAGGCCGTGGCGCGCGACGTGCACATGAGCGTGTCCTCCTTCCACCACCATTTCAAGGCGGTGACCGCGATGAGCCCGCTGCAGTACCAGAAGCAGCTGCGCCTGCAGGAGGCGCGCCGGCTGATGCTGGCGGGCGACGCCGACACCGCCACCGTGGCCTACCAGGTCGGCTATGAAAGCCCCTCGCAGTTCACCCGCGAGTACGGCCGCCTGTTCGGTGCGCCGCCGCTGCGCGACAAGCGCCGCTGGCAGGCCGGCGGCCAGGCCCCAGCAGCCGGCGAAGCCTCGGGCCTGGCGGGATGAGCACCCGGGCCAGGCAGGCGCGGAACACGCGCAGGACACACGCGGGAAGGCCCCGACGCAAAAGGCCCGCGCTTCCATGAAGCGCGGGCCTTGACCCACGGAAAAGTGGTTACTCGAATCTAGAACGGGATGTCGTCGTCCATGTCGTCGAAACCGCTGGACGACTTGGCCGGGGCCTGCCGCGCCGCGGGCGCGGGAGCCGGCGCGCGCGGCGGCGGCGCGGCGCGGCGCGGCGCGGGTGCGCCGCCGCCTTCGTCGTCACCGCCTCCGGGGCCGCCCATGCCCTCGCGGCCGCCCAGCAGCTGCAGCTCGGTGGCGATGATGTCCACGGTGTTCTTCTCGATGCCGTCCTGGCCCGTGTACTTGCCGTACTTCAGGCGGCCTTCGACGTAGATCGGGCGGCCCTTCTTGACGTACTCGCCGGCGATCTCGGCCAGCCGGTCGTAGAAGGTGACGCGGTGCCACTGCGTGTCTTCCACCGTCTCGCCGGTGTTCTTGTCCTTGCGGCGGCTGGAAGTGGCCACGCTCACATTGGCCACGGCCTGGCCGGATGGCAGGTAGCGGATTTCAGGGTCGCGGCCGCAGTTGCCGACGAGGATGACTTTGTTGACGGATGCCATGGTGTCCTGCCCGGGAAGGTGTCGAAAACCACCCATTGTGCCGCATCGGGGACGCGTGCCCCGGCCCCCGGGGCGCGGCGCCGGGCCACCGTGCAACAATGCACGCAAGCCATGAATCGCGAACCGGACTTCTTCCAGAACATTCGCACCGAGCTGTCCAATGGCCGGATGTGGCTGGACCGCGCCGTGGTGCTGGCCTACGCCATCGCCGCCGGCCTGTTCGTGGTGGGCTTCACCCTGCTGAGCGAGTGGACCTTCGGCCTGTTCGAGCGCCTCCACCATGGGAATCCCTGGCTGGTGCTGGCCTGGACGCCGGCCTGGGCCGCCGCCATCGTGTGGCTGACCCGGCGCCACTTCCCCGGCACCGCCGGCTCGGGCATACCCCAGGTGATGGCCGCGCTGGATCCGGCCCTGCCGTCGCGCGAGGTGGGCCGCTTCGTCTCGCTGCGCCTGACGCTGGCCAAGATCGGGCTGTCGGCCGCCGGCCTGCTGGCCGGGCTGTCGATCGGCCGGGAAGGCCCCTCGGTCCAGGTGGCCGCGGGCGTGATGCAGCATGCCCGGCGCTGGCTGCGCCCGGGCTCGGGCATCGACCGGCACGCGCTGCTGGTGGCCGGCGGCGCGGCCGGCATCGCCGCGGCCTTCAATGCGCCGCTGGCCGGCGTCGTGTTCGCGATCGAGGAGCTGTCGCGCAAGCTGGAGTCGCGCAGCAGCGGCCTGATCATCGCGGCCATCGTGCTGGCCGGCCTGATGGCGGTGTCCAGCTTCGGCAACCTCACCTACTTCGGCGTGATCAAGGTGCCCCGGCTGGGCTGGGACGCCCTGCTGCCGGGCCTGGGCGTGACCCTGGCCTGCGGCCTGCTGGGCGGCCTGTTCGCGCGGCTGCTGGTGGCCTCGCTGACCGGATCGTCCGATGGCGTGAGCCGCTGGCGCGCGCGCCATCCGGTGCGTTTCGCGGCGGCGGGCGGACTCGCGGTGGCGGCCATCGGACTGGCCAGCGGCGGCAGCACCTTCGGCGCGGGCTCGGAGGCGGTCAAGCACCTGCTGACCGGCCAGTCCGAGGTGCCGCCGCTGTATGTGCTGCTGAAGTTCGCCGCCACCTGGCTCACCGCCTGGTGCGGCGTGCCGGGCGGCATCTTCGCGCCTTCGCTGTCGATCGGCGCCGGCGTGGGCCACGACATCGCGGCGCTCACCGGCAGCGGCATCGCCCCGGCGCTGATCGCCATGGGCATGGCCGGCTTCCTGGCGGCGGTGACGCAGGCGCCGCTGACGGCCTTCATCATCGTGATGGAGATGGTGGACGGCCACGCCATGGTGCTGAGCCTGATGGCCTCGGCCATGCTGGCCAGCCTGGTGTCACGCATGATCAGCCGCTCGCTCTACGCCAGCCTGGCCGACCACCTGGTGGCGGGCGCCAGCGGAAGCACGGCGCAGGCCGCACCCGCACCCACACCGGAGCCCGCAGCATCTGACACTGACATGGTGCCGCCCTCGGTCCGCAAAGACGGGGCGGCCGCGGACTGAGCCCCGCGGCGCGCCGCCTCAGCGCCCGGCGCGCCCGCCGGCCACCGGCGCCATGCCCCAGGTGACGGCCAGCCAGAGCAGGCACAGCCCCGAGGTGGCCCCGAACAGGCCGTGCACGCCGAACAGCTTGAACAGCGTGCCGCCCAGCGCGCCGCCGGCGAACAGCCCCAGCGACTGCAGCGTGTTGTACACCCCGAGGGCCGCGCCGCGCGAGGCGGCCGGCGCCAGGCGCGACACCAGGCTGGGCTGACTGGCCTCCAGCATGTTGAAGCCGCAGAAGAACACCACCAGCACCGCCCCGAGGACGCCCACGCCGCCGCCCTGGCTCGCCAGCCCCAGCAGGCCGAGCTGCGCCGCCAGCACCAGGCCGATCGCGCCGAGCAGGGCCGCCCGCAGGTAGCCGCGCCGCTCCAGCGGGAACAGGCAGGCGCCCATCAGCACGAAGGACA
>Ga0116227_10017323_pt1 | contig 10082 bp, 8 predicted proteins | sample S1TSphgellanicum_FD_89693 | JGI IMG/M metagenome (GOLD analysis project Ga0116227, IMG submission 89693) | Host-associated microbial communities from peat moss isolated from Minnesota, USA - S1T2_Fb - Sphagnum magellanicum MG | ecosystem: Host-associated > Plants > Peat moss > Unclassified...
ATACCGCCACCTGAACCGATAGACTGGTAGTTTACTTTAACGTCTTTTGTTTTACCATACTCGGCAAAGATCTTTGAGAACAATGGGTAAACGAATGTACTACCCGCGCCCAACAAAGTGTTGTCTTGAGCCGAAGCTGATAGTGATAAGCAACTTGCAGCAATAGCTACTACCGCTACCTGTAAACTTTTGATTACTTTCATGGTTTGTTTTTGTTAAATTATTATTTCCCCTTTTTTTATTCTTATAGTGAGGTGTCAGGACTTGGGATTATTATATACCTTCCTTGGCCTGACACCTTTATAATGCTTTATTATTTACCAAATACAAAGTAGAAGGTAGCTCTCCAAATAAGCGTGTGGTTATCAGGAACGTAAGCTGCATTGGTTGGATCGTACTGATTTTTGTATTGTACAAACCATACGTTCGGCATGAAGTGAATGTTTTTAGCTGGTGTGAAATCTAAACCGGCTGTAACAAATTTCTCACGAACAGTTGGATCATAAGTGCTGTAACCACCAGAGTTAACAGCATATGTATCAGCACCAGCAAATGAAGTTGCAGGATTGTAAGCATCATAACGTACAAAGTAACCCCATTTGTTTGGAGAAATAACACCTTTAATCCAAAGTGAAAGACCATGTACAGTTTCGTCGCTAACAGATTTTACCTTATTAACATCTGTTACAGTAGTTGCGTTTGCAAGCGCTTGTGTATAAGCTTCAACACCAAAAGTTATTGGTTTGGTTGCGTAAGAAGCGAAGATTTTAAACATGTGGTGCTCTTGCTGACCGATAAGTGGCGCAGATGATGTCGCAGGTACCGATGAAGACGTTTGCGCGTAATCTACGTAGAAGTCAACAAATAATTTTTTGTTGATGAATTTACCCCATAAGTCGCCGTAAAATATTTTAAAGAAACCGGAGTTAGCAGCTGTTGCTGATAATAAGCTCGACTGGCTATTGTTACCGATCATTGCAACATAACCGAAGTTTTTTGTTGCAGGATCGAATGTTCCCTGTAAAGCAGCGCCTACATCGTAAGAATTGTTTTTATGGAAATCGGTGATAGTTTTTTCAATTGAACGGTAGCCCCAGGTAGACTCAGAAAGTGAGGTCGGCGCGTTAGTTCCAGGCTCGTTTAATGCGAAACCCGGGGTACTTAGTTCACCAATGACGAAGTCAGTACCGGTCCAAACTTCTCTAACCCTTAAGTTAAAGTTCTTGATCCAGAAAGCCATTTTGTTGTCTACAAGATTATCGCCATTTTGAACGTTTGCAGTAGTAGCATTTGCTACGCTGGTATTTGCAGCTGGCTCGCTTGCTAACAAAACTTCAACTTTGAATTTTTTGTCGATCTCGTAATCATACCCTAAGTATAAACGACGGAACTGGAAAGCATTTCTTCCTGTTGGGACACCATTGTAGTTAGTTTCTTTACCAAAAGCAGATGTAGCAGCCGGTGAATGTGCGTCATAATAGAAATCACCGAAAGTATATCCCCATAATCTTCTTTGTGGCTTCCATGTGGTGTCAACATCCGCTTTCTTTTCAGTTTTTGCTTGCTTAGCTTCTTCTTTAGCGTTTGCTGTTGCTTCTGCTTTTGTTTCAACCGGAGCAGATGTAGTAGTAGAATTAACAGTTGTTGCGCCATCTACGTTCGCCGAAACTGTTTGTGCCTTAACGGTAAGGCTTGTAAAAGCCATGGCCGTTATTAAAGCCGTATTAAAAATCTTTGTAAACATTTTTTTCATAACCAATAAGATTAAATAAATTTTGCCTCAAAGGTGCGGCAGCAGCATTATCTTAATGTTAAGCGATTATTAATATTTGGTGATATTATTTAAATGTTAACTTAATGTTTAAAAGCGTTGAAAACTTGGAAAAATATCATTTGGTCGCAGTTTTAAAATTTCAAAACACTAATTGTCAATAGCTTAAATGTTAGGTTAATAAATTTTCATTGGTAACATATATTTAACATACAGCTCGCCCCTTTTAATATCCCCTTAATAAGACAGCCTTATTTTTGATTTTATTAATAAAAATCTGTTTATGAAGGTGTTATTCCAGGATTTCCTGTCGAACAAGGCGTTGTTTTTTGATCTTTTTGATAAAGCTGCCAGAAATATAGTAGATATGGCCACTTTATTGGTTACTGCCGTAAATAGCGAAATTGCCGACGAAAGAGCTGAAATGTTTATTCATCTTGATAAAATGGAGCATGCCGGCGATGATATTACGCACAAGATCAACCTGAACCTCGACAAAGTAATATTTCCACCTTTAAACCGGGATGACATACACGCTTTGGCAGCTAACCTTGACGATGTGGCCGATACCATCAGGGAAGCAGGGTCAAGAATGCATCTATATGGAATAGTCGATTTTGTTCCGTCCTTTAAACAGATCTCATCCATTATTTTAAAAGCCGGGGTCGAAATACAAAATGCGGTAAACCTGTTGAGGACAGCTAAAAAGCCTGGTGATATATTTAAAATTTGTAGAAATATAAAAGGTTACGAGCAGCAGGCCGATCAGGTTTACTACCTTTCGCTGGCTGGTTTATTCCAGAATGAAAAAAATGCTATTAACCTGATTAAGCACCGGGAGATCTTATTATCGCTGGAAACATCGGTAAACGAATGCAAAAGCACCGCTGATGTGCTTAATGCCATTTTGATAAATAATTTGTAGAGAATAAGTTAGAGGTTCCCTTACTATGTTGGTGTTCGGATGCTTATCACATATTACACCTTATTTAACCGATCTGAAATAAAATATTCAGTCCAATCAAAAGCCCCGGAACAGCAAATCAAATTGCCAATCCGGGGATTAATTTTTTATCGGGAATTTATATTAATTATGCTACAATGTAGTTCCAGCCATGCTCATCAGTAATTGTACCGTATTTGATAGCGTCCAGCGTTTTAACTACTTTTTGCGAAAACTCACGTGTTTTTGGATCGTTCAGGAAATATTCCTCGCCATGATGACTGATAGAACCAACCGGCGCGATAGTAGCCGCGGTACCTGCACCGAAGGCATCGGTAAGCTTACCACTTTTAGCGCCTTCAATTATTTCAGCTATCGAAACGCGGCGCTCTTCAACCGGGATACCCCATTCCCTTGCAAGGGTAAGAACGGTATTGCGGGTAACACCATCTAAAATGGTATCGCGGGTTGATGCGGTAATCAGTTTGCCATCTAACATAAACAATACGTTAGCTGCACCCATTTCCTCGATATATAAATGGTCTTTAGCATCTGTCCATATCAACTGGTCGAATCCCTCCTCGGTAGCTTTACGGGCAGGAAGCATGCTACCGCCGTAATTACCTGATGATTTTGCATAGCCCATACCGCCTTCGGCAGCCCGGGTGTAGTGGGTTTCAATTTTTACCCTTAATGTTTTAGAGAAATAAGGGCCAACCGGGCCTAATAATACCATGTATTTGTACGTGCTCGATGGCGTTACCCCTAAAAACGGATCAGTTGCAAACATAAAAGGCCTGATATATAAGGCATGGTTTTCTTTTGCCGGAACCCAGTCGCGGTCGATGTCGACAACGGCTGCTATACTCTGGATAAATATTTCTTCCGGTAGCTGCGGCATACATAAGCGTTCCGCAGATTTATTGAAACGGATGGCGTTCTTATCCGGGCGGAAAACAGAAACAGTGCCATCGGCATGTTTATAAGCTTTTAACCCTTCAAAAAAAGATTGACCGTAATGTAATGATGAAATTGCGGGGCTTAAACTAATCTCGCCATAAGGGACGATCTCAAAGTTTTTCCATTCGCCATTGACGCAATCGGCCACAAACATGTGGTCAGAAAATGTTTTTCCGAATGGTAAATTGTCAAAATCCGTTTCTGGTAAACGGGAATGTTTTGTCTTTGTGATCTTGATGTCCAGCGTCTCTGTCATGGCCGTAAGTATTTAATATAGAAGATGGCAAGGTATAACTTTTTTTGCTTAGTTGCCGATTTATAGCCAAATTTTATCTTGCATTTACAAAAACGAAACAAACTATAACAAATCAAACTGCTTGATCTTTATTTGGCTACCGGGCAAAACTAAACTTTCCCATCAAAACTGCCGGGTTTTCTCCAATTGCAATCGGTTCGCCGCATAATGCCTCATTGCCGAGCAACGCAAATAATATGGCTTCTTTGGCATCGGGGTCAATACCTAATTGGCTTGTATTGGCAATGGGCGTGTTGGGAAACGTCTTTTTCAGGTAGTCGATGATATAAATATTTTTTGCGCCGCCACCGCTTACGAATATATTGACGTCGTTCGTGTCAAAATTGGAACTAATAAAACCGGCAATAGCTCTGGCGCTGAAAGCGCTTAGCGTACAAATAATATCTTCTGCTTTTAGTGATAATGTGCCCGATTTCTTCTGCGCTTCTGCCAGGTAATCCAAGTTAAACAATTCGGGGCCGGTTGTTTTAGGTGCGCTTTCGCGGAAAAACGGATGATCGAGCAAAGCATTTAACAAATCGTTATTAACATTTCCCGAAAAGGCAATTTTCGAATCCTTATCATACGGCCAATTATAATATTTACGGCAAGCCGCATCAATTAAGGTATTACCCGGGCCGATATCACTGCATAATATCCTGTTGTAATCGCTGTTTGCATGCAGATAAGTAAGATTCGCTATTCCGCCTATGTTCAATAATATCCTGTTTTTGCCGGGGCTGCTTCCCAATAAAACATCGCCATATAAAGCAAGCGGGGCTCCTTCGCCGCCGGCAGCAATATGCTTTTGCCTGAAATCGCTGATGGTTAATATGCCGGTTTTCATGGCAAGGTGATCGCCGTCACCTATCTGCAGGGTAGCATTTGGATAGGCTGCTTGTTGATGTAACCTTTTGGGCGCATGATAAATGGTTTGGCCATGGCTGGCGATAAAATCAACGTCTCCGGGTTTAATGCCCCATTCGGTTAACGCCTGTAAAACTAAGTCGCCGTGAAAACTGCCTATGTAAGCGTTTAAAAGGCAAACCTTTTCAAGGTCGGCATCCTTCCGGGCAAATACCTGCTGCACTTCTTTTTTAAAAGAGGTTTCGTAAGGGATCGTCATAAAATTTAACAGCTTAAATTTTGTTTGCAGGCCGTTACCGGTAAACTCGCACAAGGCAACATCCAACCCATCGAGCGAAGTACCGGACATCAGCCCGATACCGGTCTTTACTGGCTTTTGAGCTATTTCAACAAGCTTTTGCAAATTTTTATTTAAAGCTGCCATGGATTCAGATTAGTAGTTATTGATGATTGAACAAACGTAGCAGTAAAACAACGGCTATTTTAAATTATTGAACAAACTATATAAACATACTGATATATTTGTTTTCACCTATATTTATTGGATCTGACAACTTGGGGTAAACATCCTGAGCAAAACGAAGATTTACTACTTCAAATTTCACCTAAATGGCACGATTAAATTTATTAGAGGAAACAAGGTATGAGAAGCTGCCGGTAACGGTATATGGCAGCCAGGGGGAAGCATCGGTAGCGGTAGCAGGCCGCATCGCTTCACTCATCCGTTCAAAGGAAGCAAAAGGCGAAAAAACAGTATTGGGACTGGCAACCGGGGTTACACCCATTAAGGTGTATGCCGAGCTGGTTAGGCTCCATCGCGAAGAAGGCCTCAGCTTTAAAAACGTGGTCACCTTTAACCTCGATGAGTACTACCCCATGCAGCCTGATGCTGCACAGAGCTATGTTACCTTCATGAACGATAACCTCTTCTCGCATGTGGACATCGATCAGGCCAATGTGCATATCCCTGACGGTACTTTGGGTTTGGACGAGGTGGCTGCCTTTTGTTTAGATTATGAGAAAAAGATCACTGCCCTGGGGGGATTAGATTTGCAGATCTTAGGGATCGGCCGTACCGGCCACATCGGCTTTAACGAGCCGGGATCGGCACCTAACTCGGGTACCCGTTTAGTGACGTTGGATGACCTGACCCGCAGCGATGCTTCCCGCGATTTCGGCGGCAAGCAGAACGTGCCCACCAAGGCTATCACCATGGGCATCGGTACCATCTTTAAAGCACGTGAGATCATCCTGATGGCCTGGAGCCGTAAAAAGGCTTCCATCATTAAAAAAGCCGTGGAAGGCGAGATCTCGGGTGATGTGCCTGCTACTTTCTTACAGCTTTCCGATCATGTGGAGTTTGTACTGGATGTGGATGCGGCCAGCCTGCTTACCCGTTTTGATACCCCATGGTTAGTGAAAGATTGTGTATGGGAAAATACCCTGAAAAAGAAAGCGGTGCTCTGGCTTTCGGGTGCTGTTGACAAGCCGATCCTGAAGCTGACCGAAGAGGATTACAACAACCATGGCATGGCGCAGCTTGCTGTTGAGCAGGGCCCTGTTTACAATATCAATATCGACATCTTTAACCAGATCCAGCATACCATCACCGGCTGGCCGGGTGGCAAGCCCAATGCCGATGATTCACAGCGGCCTGAAAGGGCTTTGCCTGCCAGGAAGCGTTCCATTATCTTCTCCCCTCACCCGGATGATGACGTGATCTCGATGGGCGGTACTTTTATCCGTTTGGTAGACCAGGGGCATGATGTGCATGTGGCTTACCAGACTTCGGGCAATACCGCTGTTTGGGATGACGATGTGTTGCGTTTCGTGGAGTTTGCCATTGACTTTACCGGCAGCATAGGTGAAGATAACAGCAAGCTGAAAAGTGTGTATGAGGAAATGCGGGCTTTTATCCCTACCAAGCAGCCTAACCAGATAGATACCCGGGAGATCAGGGATGTGAAAGGCTTTATCCGCAAGACGGAGGCGATCTCGGGTGCACGGTATGCCGGCTTACCGGATGACCATATCCATTTTATGGCTTTGCCTTTTTACGAAACCGGCAAGATCAAGAAGAACACTGCAGGAGAAGCGGATATCCAGCTGACCATGGACTTATTAAAAAAGGTTAAACCGGAGCAGGTGTTTACCGCGGGTGACTTTGCCGATCCGAACGGTACCCACCTGGTGTGCTTCAACATCATCATTGCTGCCTTAAACAGGCTGAAGGAAACCGAGGACTGGGTGAAAGACTGCTGGGTATGGATGTACCGTGGTGCATGGCAGGAGTTTGACACCTGGGAGATTGAAATGGCGGTGCCTTTATCACCACAGGAGGTGATCCGCAAGCGGAATGCCATCTTCAAGCACCAGTCACAAAAAGACAGGCCGGTGTTCCCTGGTGACGATGCACGCGAGTTCTGGGTAAGGGCTGAGGACCGTACCCGTGAAACTGCACGCGCCTACGACAAGCTCGGTATGGCTGAATATGAAGCCATGGAAGCTTTCGTCAGATACCATTTTTAATGGTGATTATACCGATTATTCGAATAGAGATTACACCGGTTGGCAACCAATCGGTGTAATTTTTTATCTGTGAGATCATCTAAATCAGCGCAATCATAAATATCACTTTATCCTCTTATAGATCTCTGTAGTTTGTTCGTTGGTTTTTGAATCGTTGATTACCTGCTGGTATTCGTCCTTACCATTGAACTTTATCACGATAGCAAATTTACGGTGCAGTAGCTGGGGGTGGCTGGTCATCTGTTCTTCTTCACTAAGCGTATCGCTCTTAAAGCTAAAATCACCATAGCCGAAGCCGTTTTTAAAGTTTTTACCAGTGCTATCGACAGGATACCGGTGTATAAACATAAAGTGGCCGCTCCAAAAGATCTTATACTGGGTAGCCTTTTGCTTCACAGTATCTTTTCCCCTTACCCAAAAGGTTTTATCCAGTTTCCATAAACCGTCCATAACCGAAGTATCCCCGGAAGGCTCTTTATCATAATCTTCCATCAGATCATATTTTACACCCTTTGACGTAATAAATGCAGCTATCTTTTGCGAATAACCCGAAGAATCGCGATGGGTAATATGCACATTAAAATTATAGGCCGAATCTAGCGCCCTGCTGCTGAAGATGGTATGTTCAATAATCGCATTGCCTGTATCCGGCAGATAGGACCCTACGCCAAAACCGACAGAAGAATCGGGCGACATGCTTGCATACATAAACTCACTCTCCGTATAAATCTTTATTTGCGTCCGCTTATAAACCGTATCTTTTCCTCCCCCGCTCAACATTTGCTTTTTAAGTTCATAAACTCCGGCTTGCGAAACAACTGTTTTCGCTTTATTACAACCATATATCATACAGATTATGAAGACTGCGTATAATAAATTCCTTTTCATGATGATTAAATTAGAGTTGAATTGAATTTTGTTTGTTGGTTTCTGATAGGTTTTTGGCAAGCGTACCTATTTATTATTCATCAGTAATAAATAGGCATAGCCGATCCATATGATCCGGCAGGACCATACAAACCAGTTGTATTTCTGGCGTTTTCATGAATTTATTTTTAGGATAATTGGTATGTTGAATTTACAAATAATATATCTTATTATCAATCAATAATATTATGATGAATATATTTATATATACCATATTTGGAGAACCAAGAGTCAAGAATCAAGAGAAAAAACCAGATACAATACCCTACATTATTTGGAGTGGTGGAGAAACGAGATCTCGTTATCATGGTTCTAACACTCACAAATCTTACGCTCAATTTCCCGTCTTGGCTCCTGGCTCTTGGTTCTTGACTCTCAAACTAACGACTCTTGGTTCTTGACTCTTAATCTCTTCAACGAAGTATTAACTTTTTTACAGGATTAGCACCCTGTCAATCTTCAAAATCCCGCAAAGGTGATTATATTTACGGGATAGGCAGGTTACAACACACCTGGCAATCATATTCTATGGCATTTATAAGTACCCAGCCCAAAACCGGGCGTCTTGTTTCCCTTGATGTTTTCAGAGGCTTAACCGTAGCCGCAATGATCCTTGTTAACAATCCCGGCGACTGGGGCCATATTTATCCGCCATTGGAACATTCAAAATGGAATGGCTGTACGCCTACCGACCTTATCTTCCCTTCCTTTTTGTTCATGGTTGGTGTTGCTATTGTGTACGCCATGGAAACTAAAAAGCAGGATCCTTTAAATCACAAAAAGCTCATTCTTTCTGCCTTTAGGCGGATGTTTATCCTGATGGTAGTGCTTGGCTGGGGCCTTAATTTATTTTTTAATCCGGGATTAAGCCACCTGCGTTTTCCGGGCGTATTGCCGCGAATAGCATTGGTTTACTTTATCAGTACCATTCTATATCTCAAAACCTCGCAAAAGACCCGCGACTGGCTGTTCGTTATTTTTTTAGTAGGTTATTATATAGTAATGAATTTTGTACCCGTTCCAGGCGGTGGAAGCCCTAACCTGGAGCCTGAAACCAATATAGGCGCTTATATAGACCGGTTGATCCTTACCCCGGATCACTTATGGGGACAATCAAAAACATGGGATCCCGAGGGTTTATTGGGCACTTTCCCTGCCATTTGTACTTGCTTGTTTGGTATCAGATTAGGTAGCTGGTTAAAACGGAAAGACCGCGATGATAATGTTAAGGTAAGCTGGGCGTTCGCATTTGGCATCCTATCGGTTGTTACAGGCTTAGCCTGGGGACTTTTCTTCCCGATCAATAAAGCATTATGGAGCAGTTCGTTTGTGTTATATGCAGGCGGTATTACTGCGCTCGGCCTTACCCTTGCCTACTGGCTGATTGATGTACAGGGATACAAACGTTTTACAAGCTTCTTTTTACCGTTTGGCGCAAACGCTATTACCGCTTATGTACTGGGCGATCTTGTGCCTCATTTTGTGGGCAAAATAAACATTGGCGGCAAAGGCATTTACCAATTGTTCTTTACTCCTTACTTTTCGCCGGTAAATGCATCATTAGCCAGCGCAATTCTTACCGTACTTTTAGTTTGGATTATTATGTACGTATTATACCGCAAGCATATTATTATTAAAGTATAGGTGTCTTAGAGCCAAGAGTCAAGAACCAAGACAGGAACGAGATAAAAAATCAAGAGACAAGAAAGGGAAATTAGTTAATTAGGCAAAATCGATAGCTTATGTAAATAGTTTAGATTGTTTTTTAATGCTTATCTCTTGATTCTTGG
>Ga0116227_10017325_pt1 | contig 10080 bp, 9 predicted proteins | sample S1TSphgellanicum_FD_89693 | JGI IMG/M metagenome (GOLD analysis project Ga0116227, IMG submission 89693) | Host-associated microbial communities from peat moss isolated from Minnesota, USA - S1T2_Fb - Sphagnum magellanicum MG | ecosystem: Host-associated > Plants > Peat moss > Unclassified...
AAAAAGGGAGGGGGGGGGGGGGAAGTGGGGCGCTGTTAAACTTAAATTAAAATTGGGGGGGAGAAAAACTCCTTTTTTATAAGGGGTTTTGGAGTGACAAATACTTAGCCGAGGTGGGAAAGGGGGGGGGGGGTTTCACTTCGGCATGTAGAGAGAGAGAGAGAGAGAGAATCTCTTCGTCTTCTTTGCAATTGTTCATGTTGTTCCTCCATCATCAATCAAGTTAGTTGGTGATTGTGGTGGGTGGCTGGAATAACATGATATGCTCTTCACCATTGACTAGCTGCTTGCTGGCCCAAAGGTTTTGCAAACTTGTTTGTTGTCACACACACCCCAGAAGTGTACAAAAGAAACAAAAGCTTCTTTTGTGCAAGTTTTGGCCAAAAGTGTACAAAAGAAACAAGGGGGTGTGTCACATTGTGACCTTGCCATTTACATTAAAAAGTATCTTAAGGCAAAAGAAGAATTACCGAAACTCAAATATAATTTCACCACCCAGAAATATAATCTTCCAAAAATCCTCTAAAAGAAACCAAATTCCTTCAAGATATTATAATTCTATTATAACTAATCTCAAGTTTCAACAGAAGCCAAAAAGTATCATGTTTCAAAAATCCTCATACAAAAATAGATCTATTACTTACATAGGGGCCAAAAATCCCTTAAGTTACTCTACTCTATAACGAATCTAAACACAATATCCTTGCCTTAGTAGAAAGCAAGGTCAACAACAAAAGTTCATTTTGTGCAAGTTTTGGGTTGATCAATTAATCTCATACAAAAGTTTTGGGCTGGATAATCAGGTCGCATGGACGGCCCAAAAGGAAAAACCCTAAAACCTTAAATCTACTCCCATAACACTCCTAAGGAAAAACCTCGGCTGCCTAATGTATGTGATCAACACCATCTTTGCTCTGCCTTGGAAGGAAGACAAATCCCTTGTCCAGATTGCACCATGTGGGTTTTACTCACATCATGTACTACTTCCATCAACTCCTCTGTGATGAAACTCAAGAAAAAAAAGGAAAACCCCCAATAGGAGCATACACACCAAGAAAGAAAGAAAGAAAGAAGCACACAAGATTTGAAACTCAAGAAAAAAAAGGAGCATACACCCCAAGAAAGAAAGAAAGAAAGAAAGAGAGAGAGAAAGAAGCACACAAGATGAGGACTAAAAAGCCAAAGAATCTCTGGGCAATTTTTTGAACCTAAACCAAGTTCTAAGCCATTCATGAAGGTATGGGTGAGTGAATAAAGACCCAAAAGATCTCTCATCTTTGACAAACAAACAAAGATGTCCCTCTATAACCATAGACTTGATTTTGATTCAAGTCAAGAACAAAATGTCCTTTAAACAAAATGTCCTTCTTCTTGAAGGATTCCCCACCACCATCACCAAACAGCTTTTCCCGGAGTATTATGGATGATATCTACTTTCCTCACCATGCAATAGTAGTAGTAGTAGTAGTATTCATGCTCTTGTTCTTCCAGCTCTCATCTGGCATCTTATGACCACGCACCCACCTACCAGCCATTTGGTGAGTGAAGACGTGTGAGGGGGGGGGTGTGAGGGGAGTGTCCATCATGGTTAGTAATTCATTAGTAAATAGCTTTGCCCCTTGTTGGGATTGCCTCTTGAGTACTCATGCCAAGAAGGGCAAGCCTTATCTCACTTATCTATCTGCACTTGCCAAACTTTTATTGCAAAGACAACACACACCAAAAAGGAAGAAGGGGAAAGGTCAAAACTACCTAATGGATTGAATTGCAAACATCAAGCAACTAGTTCTTGATTGCAAGTGCCGAGGGCCCAATAACAACAACAACCATAGTTTATTTATTACAAGTAATAGATAAGAATGAGAATGGGAGTTGGGTTTGCAAGAGTTGGAAACTATGAATAATAGATAAGACATGAAAATGGGAGGTGGGTTTGCAAGATGTGAAAGTTGAGAGGTACTCAAACCCATGACAACCATTTGACTAAAATGGGAATATGCTTATGTCTTTTGAAAAGTAATTGAAACTCATTGCAAACAAAATAATAATCTTAATTACAAGGATTTTTTAAATGGCACCAATCCTTCAATGCACATGGATGTGAAAATTCATGAACTTATTTAATTAAAAAATCACACATTTTCAAGAATCATAAAAAAAATAATCAATTTCCTATGTTCACATATCAATAACCATTTTCATTCACCTTCACAACCTTTGAAGCTACAAAACCTCATACAAACACGAAATGGGAATGAAGGTTTGTGCACTTATAATCAATAATGACAATGATTATATAAATGAATGATGTTGATAAAAGTGTGTTTCAATGTTTGGCAATTCTCAAGGCTTGTTTTTAAACCACCTAGATTTGTAGGTCAATTTTCATTGTGAAAATCACCATTCGTGATAATTGCTTAAAGTATAACTTACCCCCAACCTTAATACTTGAGATGATTAAAAAAAGAGGTCCAGTATGGTTTTTAGCCCTAAAGCCTATATACCTACCATTATAAGACTTATTCACATTTGACATTTGAATGCCAAATAATTTTTTTTATTTTTCAAACTTCATTTCAATAGCAAAACAAATAATTTATGAAACTTTGACAATAAATATAAGTCACTTCATTGGCAAGTTCTCTTGAATTTGAACCCGTAACATGATGAGACATTTTACAACATTTTTTATTGTTTCTTTCTGCAAGCATGAAAAGACATAATGTTCCACCAAATTATAAGATAAAATAATGATGTCAATTATTGAATTTTTTCTTACAATGGTGGATTGGCCTTAGGCAAGGAGCTCTTGGGTATCCACCATTTTTTTAAAAATTCATCTCCTTTGTAATTTCATTTCAAATATATAATTTCAAAAAAATTGACATTTAAAAAAAAAATCATTATGGCCAAACCTAAAAAAATAATACAATGACATTTAGGTATTTTCTTATTTCAAACCTTTAGAAACCATGTAAGAAACTTAACCATTAAGCCTACATGATTTTTCATGTGTGAATTTTTTAAAAATCGTTTGGTTTAAAATTAGTACACATTTTTTCATTTGATTGGCATGTGTATCAAATTAATAAAATGATTCCACAACCCTCTCTTTTAGGACTTTTGTTGGCCTCCAAGAAGCCTTGAATTCAAACCCCTTCAACTTTGAAAATTGGGCTTAATGAAAATTGAATCTACAAATTGGGATGGGTGTCAATTTTTTTTAAATAAAAATTGAAAAACTAGGTCATTTTTCTTAAGCCCTTGGAAGAGCCAATGCCAATGGTTTTCTATGAAATTTTATAATCATTCAACATTAATGTGAACACCTCATTTAGAGAATGCAACATTGATACAATATCAATGAGAATATTGAATTGTGAATGAAAAATACATGAAATTACTTTTCAACCAAATGAAAACAATTTTAGAAAAGATACATGCAAAAACATCAAACATGATGTTAAATGTTGTAATGGGATTAATTGTGAACACAAAAGGTGAACACACATTTTGATCCATGCTATTATCTCGTAAAAGTTTTGACTCATATCAAAAGTTATAAAAGCCCAATTTTTAATAACACACCAAAAGTGTGGCAATAACAAAAATGAAGTTAATGCAACAAAAAGATATGGGAAATGAAAAATGTGAACATGAACTTTTTATTGTAAGAAAAACATTCAATTTTAATGCAATGACTAAACAAGACCAAATTGATGGGAGATTTGAAGGTATCCATTTACTTAGGTCAAAACAACAACAATTGATTTCAAATGATACTAGTTTCATGGTAAAGGCTACTCAAACTTTTACTTATTATCTCATTATCATACTAAATATGTTTTTTCAAACCATGTTTGCAAACCAATGACTCAAAGTCCATGGCTTTCAAGATATGCAGGAAAGGGGTAATTAAGATTGATTAAATCCAATCATTCAAATGGACATGGGTTCCATTGGATAATGTTTCCAAACTTCTCATGACCCTTTTGAAGCTTTCTTTAGATTTTGTAAATGTGAACAATTTTTTGTTGGATGAGATTCAATGTGAGCTCAAGTATTCATTTTCAACCAAACACTCTTTTGCTTAGAAAAAGGTGGTGATCATGAAAAATATTCCTTTATTTACATTTTAATTTTTTTTTTGCATAGGGAGAGGAACCACAAAAGGGATCAACAAAGTTACACAGTTGTTGAAGAATAAATTATGGGCTAGTTTAACTCAAAATTGTTGTTAAACCATATTATGGGTTCAATGTTGTGAAAAGAAGAGGATAAGAGGATTTTAAGTTTAGTTGACCTAATGGAGGCCATTGATACATTCCTCATAATATGGATTTTGCATGCTTTCGAATTGGGGAATTCCAAAATGCAAGGCCTTTTCAAATATTGTTTTTAAAAGTACAACCCTCACAAGGGTTGGAATTGGCCACCTGGTCTAAAGTGGTGCATGCAACGATATAATGAAAAAACTTCTAATTCATATGTTTGGAACTATGTGGAGAACACGTAAATTAAAATGGTGAAGGAAGTGAAAATGTGAAAATGAAAGCATTGTAAGATAGTTTGGGCTTGTGAAGAAGGTTTCCAAAAGAAAATTAAAGAAGAGCTTCGTGCTCAAGGGTGGGATTCAATTGTAATCATATGGTTAAGTGATGAAGGAAGGTTTGCATCTATAAAGGAAAGTAAAGGACAAGTTTGTAATCTCCTTCAAAATAAAGTTGGTGTATGTTGGAGTTGTTGCCAAGTTCAAAGAATGGTAGGAGTACTTGTTGAACACATATGTTGGGTGTTGCTAGGTAGAGGAGTGGGGTAAGGTTGTTTAGGGTAATAGTCTATTCCCTATCATAATATGTCAAGCTCCATATCGTTTAGTTTACCGAGATGCAAAGAAGAAAAGTGACAATTTGTCATTTTGGAAGTATCTTTAGCATTTTGACAAGATTTGAGGTGGACATCAAGTGATTTATGCTAGGTCTAGTAGCTTTATTAAACAATGCTTTTGATGGGCCTCAAAAACGCTTTATCAACTAAGTTGTAGAGGGTGAATGCATGATTGCATTCCCTTGCCCTTGTGATAGTGGGTTGTTTGTTGTTATTTATTCATTACAATGGATTTATTCATTTTTGTCAAAAACAAAAAAAACATGTGAATGTGTTGAGATCCCATGTGAACAAGCAAAATACCTTAAACCTAAAAATTGCTTGAAAACTTGAAAATGAAATCAATAAAATTATACAAAATGTCAAACTTTTGAAAAAGATGATATACACCATAAAATGCAAGATGGGCATTAAAACATTGGATGAAAATCCCATATGCCACCAAAACATCTCAACAAGCTTTGGTGAGAGATTATGTAAAAGTTTAAAATCCCGTTGGGAGACCCCAAACTTTTATACCCCCTAAAAGGGCTAGTGAACATGGTAAGAAGAACAAAGTTACATAGAAACAAAAGATTTTTTTTGCAATGGTGCCTCAAAAAAACTTATTACATGTAGTGGGGAGGCCACATATTCATATGTTAACAAAACAAAACAAAAACAGGACCTAAAATTTGAAAGTCATCAATACCAAATGGGTAAATGCTAGTGTTGAATGGGTATCAAGGTAGGTTGATAACTACCTAAGGGTTCAACTCCATTATTAATCCTAAACTCCAACAATTATCACTTTATATGAGAATTACCACCTTTTGAGAACTTGTGATCCTTACAAACATGACATCTACCCCTTTTAGAACCGTCATGGGTATCCAATGGTTAGAAAGGTGTTTTTTTAAATTTTAAAACCAATGTTATGTTACCAAAACCAAATTTTTTTTCCCACCCCCATGGGGTAAGTGGGTATATGCTTGGGTTGATAACCAAGAGGTATCCATAACAAATTCTAATACCCACACAACATTGAACATTACCCTAGGTATGATTAAACAACCACAATTTAAAGATTTAGCCATGGCTAAGAAACAAGTTCTTCCAAGACCATGAAGAATGTTACAATGAGTGTGTCATTGCATAATTTGTGAATGTAGTTGACCCAATTATGAAAAATCACTCACAAGAATTTTAGGATTAAAATAGTCCCAAACAAGGGTTTTCTTTGTTTTTTTCCTTTTTTTTCAATTTTGTGATGTGGGTGTTTGGTTGGTGATCATCCACAAGTGGGCTTAGCAAAATTTTGTTACATGTTAAAGAGGGAGATAGAAAAGTATGGGATTCTCCCTATGTTGTGGTGACAAGACAGACCACCCTAATGCCCAAATATGGAAAATTCACAACTTTTTACTCTCCTCTCTAATATGTAGCCAAATTTGGCTAAATTCTCTTGTGGTGATAACTAGTCCACTTATGTCACAAAATTGGGGAAAAAAAACCCTAATTAGTGTTTAGAGAACTACAAGCAAAAAGAAGAAGAATAGGGCTAAATGCAACACAAAAACACTCCTCCACACCACCAAGAATTAGACTTCAATGAAGGTACATCCATGGAGGTTGGGAGGGGGGTTGTGTGTACATATGTCGAAAGGAAGGTCAGAAGGGAGAGCTTGCAGTTTAGGCTTGCATTCAAAAGAGATGGTTCTTGAAGCCATTCCCAATTCTTGACTAGGAAATCCATGAAGCTTAGCCTAAATTCCCCTATTCCTTATTGCACCCTTTACATGACCAAAGAAGACAAACATGGCACCGATATGACACCCTTAATCTCATGACTATAGCCTTAAGAACCAATTGTTGTCTATTCAGCTGAAATGGGAACCCCAAAATTATATATAATAGAGGAGATTACATTACATACACACATATCTCCTCTATTTTATGAGGGGAAGGTGAAAATATTCTGGGTTTTATCTCAAACCTAACCATGGTTATTTACTAGCCATCCACTTGTATCTACCCCCCTACTATGTCTTACTTCCCTACTTACATAATAACCACTTACCTTCCCTAGTTAACCCATGATACTTACTACCCATTGTACCCATGTTGGTGCTAGTTCAGCCTGGTCCCTTTTTGAATTTATTGGGGGAGAGTTGGGTGGCAAAGGTTTTTATCATGTATCATGTACATAGTTGATGATGATACATGATAAACCTCCTTACTTGATGATGATACATGATAAACCTCCTTACTTGATGATGATACATGATAAACCTCCTTACTTGATGATGATACATGATAAACCTCCTTACTTGATGATGATACATGATAAGCCTCCTTACTTGATGGAAAGAAATTAAAGGAATTACTTGAGTGCAGATGATGAACAATGAAAAAAACATTCAGTGAAACATTCTTTGTGTGTGGAAAGTTCCAGGCCTGACTTACTGACAGCCTGACTCCCCTGCTTCTTCTTCATCAAGTGATTTTTTTGTTGGCCTTGCTTACTACCAAGGCAAGGATATTGTGTTTAGATTCATTATAGAGTATTCTAGTAGCTTAATGGATTTTAGCCCCTAGGTAATAAATAATAGGTCTATTTTTATACCAGGATTTTATGATATTTTTTGGCTTTTGTTGAAACTTGAGATTAGTGTTAGAGTTATGATATCTTGAAGGATTTGGGTTTCTTTTAGAGGAGTTTTTAAGAAGATTATATTTTAGAGTTATGATATCTTGAAGGATTTTGGTTTCTTTTAGAGGATTTTTTAAGAAGATTATCTTTTTGCATGGTGAAATATTTGGATTTTTGTAATTTTTCTTTTGCCTTAAGATCTACTTTTTAATGTAAATGGCAAGGTCACATTGTGACACATCTCTTGTTGTTGTTGCAAATGAAAGGGGATTTGTTTTGTGTGTGTGTGTGTGATGATGACAATTATGCATATGGTGTTAATGAGAGAGGTGAGCCAAGTTGGCTCTCATCTCATCCTCGTCTCATTCACTTGTGTGTGAATAGAAGTGACAAACAGAGGGACAACTGAATAATTTCACCAGCTCAAGTTCTCAGTCCCAACTCATGTAAACATAACACCAGTTGTTCACTCATGAGCACTTCCCATGCCTACCCCACCCCCTCCTTTTTCACATGTGTGAAAAGAAAGTATTTGTGTCATGGCCTTGGTTAGTGTGTTCACAAAACTGCACATGCACAAAATAAAATAAAATTTGCTCCATCCAATTTTCGGTTATTGTTTATCGAATGTGTTGTGAGCCACCAACACAACCCCTCGAAAACTCTAAGTGAGGACATATGAACCAATAACAGGCACAAATGCACCATGAGGGATGAATGGTGGATGGACTAAAAACACTTTTTCATTGGGCTTCAGTTCCTTAGCTAACCATGGTGGTTAGCTCAGCTCGATTGGCCTTCTTTACTACCTACCTAGTAATAACCACTAACCCTTACCTAGGTGCACACCATCCATATGTAGCAACCTACCTACCATCAGTTCGAATACCTATAGCAACCAAGGAATAGACATCTAGTGAAACTGAGCCAAAATGTTGCCTTTTTTGGCAAATGTTTTTTTTAAATAAAAATATAGTGACAAAATGTTCCTTTAAAAAAAAATTTGCAACAATGTGAAAATTTGCACACACCAAAAAAAAAGGCTGGCTAAACTCTAGGTTGAAATTTGGATGAGGATCATTTATGGTCTTTAATTTATGAACAATTCAACTTGTGACAAATTAGATGACCACCTCATGGATATATTCAAATTTTTTCTCCATTTAAAGAAAAAAATAGAGTCTTAAATCTAGTCTTGAGTTCAAGACTAGGTTGAAGTTTGATCATGGGTCACCTTGGGTCTATGAATTATATACATGTTGTGACAAATTCAACAACCTCATGGGTAACTCCTTTCTTTTCTTTTTTTTCCCTTGAATTCACAAAAATAAAATAAGAATCTTGTCTAGTCTAGGTTGAAGCTCGCTTGAGGGCCATTTTGGGTCCATGAATTTTATGAATGGTTGAAGCATTGTTGTGGGCTTTGTGACAAATTAGATGAACTCAGGGGGGCAACTTCAATTTGTTTCTTGAATTTTTCTTATGCAAATAAGAAACTATTATAGGGTGATGTGTGGTTGAGGGGTCAAATTTGAGTTTGTGAATTATATGAATTGGTCAATTTAGGGTTTTGACTCGGCTATCAACCCAGGTATTGATAACCTATTAGTTGATTATTTGTTTTTTGATAACTGGTTAATAACCTAATTGCTTGATATTAAAATTTCAAAAGTTTGAATAACATGGTTATCATCCATGTAGGTTTATCAATCCTAAAACATAACATGTTTATGATATTAAAAAAATTGCATTACAAAACATATAATCAGCTAATAACTGATGATTATCAACATATTATTTGATAACTTGCCCTTATGCATAATTGATAGTTATTGCTCAAAATATTGATAACCTAATTGGCACCCAATTTTTTTATTAAAAACCTACTCAAAAGTTATGAAAAAAATCATTAACTGACCAACACAGCCATATGGTTTCACACTTGTGGGTGAGGGTTCACCCAAGGCAAGTACAAACAAGGGGTGTGTCACACTATGGGCCTTGCCATTCACATGAAAAAAGTATCTTAAGGCAAAAGAAGAAGAATTATGGAAACTAAAATATTTCACCATGCAAAAATATATTAATCTTCAAAAAAATCCTCTAAAAGAAACCCATATATTAATTAACTCTGTGACTAATCTCAAGTTTCAACACAAGTCAAAATATCATCTTTCAAAAATCCTCATTTAAAAATAGACCTATTATTTATTACCTAGGAGCCTAAATCCCTTAAAGCTACTATATCTAATATATTAATTCGCTTAGTCTGTCTGTGACAGGGCGTTCTGCACACAGACAGACTACGTCCCCACAGGCGTAATTGGAATTGTCTGCTACGGCGGCAATTCCAATGTTGTTTTCTATGGCAGAACCGGCCTGGCCGCTGAATATACCAGATAGTTTAGATATAAACAAGGCCAACAATTGTAAACAACAATTGTAATTATGGGCAAGAAAACATACATGGCATTAACTGATGAATTAGTTCAGTAAATTAGCAACTTATGCTTTGCTTGCTCACACATGCTAAGAGCCATGCCAGCAATTTCAATTTACAA
>Ga0116227_10017326_pt1 | contig 10079 bp, 10 predicted proteins | sample S1TSphgellanicum_FD_89693 | JGI IMG/M metagenome (GOLD analysis project Ga0116227, IMG submission 89693) | Host-associated microbial communities from peat moss isolated from Minnesota, USA - S1T2_Fb - Sphagnum magellanicum MG | ecosystem: Host-associated > Plants > Peat moss > Unclassified...
AATGACCGAGAACGAGGTGCGGGGCCGCGGAATCCCCTATGAATGCGGGATCGCGCGGTTCCGCGAAACCTCTCGTGGGCACATCATGGGCCTGAATTCCGGGATGATGAAGCTGATTTTCTCCCTCAAAACCCGCCGGCTTCTGGGCGCGCATATTGTCGGGGAAGGTGCGACGGAACTGGTGCATATCGGCCAGGCGGTGCTGAATTTGAAAGGCACGCTGGATTATTTCATCGAAAACACTTTCAATTACCCGACACTCGCGGAAGCGTATAAAATCGCGGCGCTGGACGCGTGGAACCGGATGCCGCGGCATTGAACGCAGCGCCGTGGTCCCCGGAGACGCCGCGCGACGCCTACGCATCAAAGTCACTTGCCTGGTAGCATTGGTTTTTGCGCAACGATGAAAAATTGCTTACCTAATATCTTCCAGACCAGCGGAAATTTCAGATAAAGCTCGACCAATTTCGGATGAGTCGGCAACGCGCCCTGGGTGGTGTAGGGCAGAAACCGGTCGACGCAGAGGCTGATATGAAAGCCCTTCAGTTGCAAGGCTTCGCTCAGCGCCATTTCAGTCAGGCCGAGATGGTGATCATAAAAATCCCAATAGGCGCCGGGTAGATATTTCAGGTTCGGACCGAGGATGAGGTAGCTGCCGCCCGGCTTAAGTGTGGCCATGACCTCACTCAGAAAAATATCAAGGGTTTTTTTGTCGGGCAGATGTTCAAGGAAGTTCGAGGTAAATACAATATCCGCGACGCCTGCCGCAACCGAGGCGAGATCGGTTGCCGCGCATAGATGGAACTCGATTCCCGGTTGCAGAAATTTCGGAGCATCCGGATTCAGATCAACCGCGATTCTTCGCGCCGCCGTGATATTATTCAAAAACTCGCCGTAGCCGCAGGCAACATCCACCACGGTATCGGATGGCTTAATGAAGCGCTGAAGATAGTCCCGACAGATGACCTGCCAGATCGCCGCCTTTCGAGGAAGATCGGCCTCGGCAAATCGGATCTTATACAACGCCGAGAGATCATCACCTTCCATATTAGGTATCCTTGAAAGCAGAAAATTTATAGAACAAAAATGTTGCGGCCATCGGCAAGGCAAGCGCCATGCCATGCGCGAGGCCTTCGCTATAACGCAGCATGCCGAAAGCGTGCAACGCGCGGTTGAACACAAGGGATGCCGCCCAGACCAGCGGAAAGAATGCCAGATTAATAACCACAAAGCCGCGCGCCTGGGATCGCCGGGGCTTGGTTGATTTGGGGAAAACGAAAAAGCTGTTCAGGGTAAAGGCAAGCGCCATTCCCAGCGCGTAGGCGAGGATGATCGCCACGGAGAATGGTAGCCAAAAGCTAAATAGTATTCGGGAAGACCATTGCACAAACGCCGCCGATCCGCCGACCGCCAGAAAGCCGAGGAATTGCTTCGTAAAGAAATGCCGTATCAAGCGCCCACGTCCTCCGCCATCATGCGGCCGAAACGGATGGATTCGGAAATTCCGCGATCCTCGGGGTAATAATAGCACGTATCCGCGGCCTGTAGCCCGGCGATCGCGGTTTTCACATCTGGCAATGTCTGGAGAAATCTCGGGCCGCAGACCGGCTGCGCGTATTTCAAACGGCTGACGGCGCTGTCGAGAAGATCGGTCCCGCCCAGTGCCGGATTGACGCGCCGCAAATACCCAAACGCCTCCGCGACCAGTCTGTCATCGGTCCAGCCCCATTTCTCATGGGTCACCGGCATATAATACGGGACGTAGACGATATTGGCGCCGACCGGCCGCAAATTCGAGAATTCGATAAAACCCGGAATATCGATGGCGGGATCGACGATGTTGACCCAGAAATGCGGGGACATTTTCCGCTTCAGCCGTAATATGATGCAAATAACCCCGATATTGCGGATCGCGCGATAGGCTGCCTTCACCGGCGCCGGAAGGTCCGGCACGAGCTCCGCGACAAACGGCGCCGGGACCGTCGAAATCACCGCGTCAGCTTCAAATACGCGGCCGCCGGCCCTAACACCCGTGACCCGGCCGGTCGCGGTTTCCACCTGTTGCACCTTGGTTGACAGGTGAATGCGCCCGCCAAGTTTCTCAAATGATGAACACAGGGCGGTAACCAATGTTTCGGATCCGCCTTCGATGTAGCCAAGCTCTTCCTGAAATATTGAACGGCGTGACGTGCCGATGCGCTTCACGCGCGTCCAGATCCAGGCGGCGGAGATATCCTCGGCGTACTCGAAGAATTTCAACTCCAGCAGGCGGCGCCATAAAATATCATAGCTGCGCCGCCCAGCGCCGCGCTCCACCCAGTCGCGTACCGTCATGCTGTCCAGAGCTGAAGAATCGGTCCGCTTCGTTGCCAGGAACATTTGCAGCCCGTACCGAAGCTTGCTCAAGAGATCGAGATGCGGGAATTTCAGCAAGGCAGCCGGCGTGCCCCAGTCATGCATGCCGCCCTCGATATAATAAGCCATCGATGTTGCCACCCAGCGCATCTTCTCGCCGATCCCAAGCTCCGCGAGCAGAGCGAACGTAGTGGCATCGGCGCGGCAGATAAAATGATAGAATCGTTCTATCGAAATGCCGGAAAAATCGAAATGCGCGGCCATGCCGCCGGCCCGGTCATCAGCCTCCAGCACATCCACGCTATGGCCAAGCTGGGCCGCGCGATGGGCGGCGGCCAATCCCATAACGCCGGCGCCGAGAATTACGACTTTGGCCATGGCTGGCTTTTTCCCCTGTGTGTGTTAATGCGAAATTTTTTCAAAGACCCGTAGCTTTCAGAATGACAAGGTAATCTCTGAATAGCGTGGATCGAGAAACGTTTCCCGCAACGCGGTAATCAGAGGGGTCGCTTGCACATTGAAGATGCCTGGCCAGTCGATGACCGGGAATATTTCTGGAATCACCAAAGCTTCCAGCTGCTTGGTGGTAAAGGGCGGATTACGGTCGAACCAAGCATAGATCCATAGCAGTGCCCAGAATACCCGGTAGGGAATTTTCTGAATACGCGCTCTGGCCCCCACAATGTCATGGATTATGCCGATCAGCGCGCCGTATTCAATTCGTTCAAGGCCTGAAATATCGTAAGTCCCCGTTATGCGCTGTTCGATGCAAGCGGAGATGATCGATACAATATCACCAGCATAGAGCGGCTGGCGAAAATATCGCCCATTGCCGGGCACCGGGAAAATCGGCGTGCGTGTCATGAACCGGCGCAGCCAGCCCAGATGCTTGCGGTCGAACCAGCCAAACATCAAGGTCGGCCGCAGAATGACGTGTGGGATTGAACATGTGTTAAAAATTTCCTCCTGTAGCCTTTTGGTTTCGACATACAGATCATTCGCTTTGGAATTGACGACCGAAGAGCTCATCTGCACCAGATAAGGGACTTTATGCAGGTCCGCCGCCGCCAAAATCAGCTCCGTGGCCGTCACGTTATTCGCGATAAATTCCTCGCGGAACAGGCCGCCAATCTGCGCCTGGTTTACCACCACCGCATCGGCGCCGGCAAAATGCGCCGCCCAGTCGCCGGGAATGGCAAGATCGGCTTCGACAACCTCAATCTCCGGATGGATTTTTCGCAGCAGCGCGGTGTTGGCTGGATGTTTGTCGATCCCAATAATGCTCATATTGGGCACGGTTTTCAGCCGGGCGACGAGGTTTTGCCCAACCAGGCCAGCCGCCCCCGTAATGACAATGCGCCGCATTATAATTTGGTCCGGTGAAAGATCGCGCTGGGCAAGGCGCGGATGATCAGCATGATCCAACGCCAGCGCGCCGGCGCATAGACCACAACGCCGCCGCGCTCGGCCGCGCGGCGCACAATGGCGGCGACTGACTCGGCACTTGCCCACATTGGGCCGCCTTTGGTCATCCCTTGGGTCATCGGTGTATCAATCGGCCCGGGTTTGACGATCACCGCTCTTGGGCCGCGCGGGCCCAAGCGGTGCGCGATGCCTTGCACAAGGGTGGCGAGGCCAGATTTTGTGGCGCCGTAGATATAATTGCTGCGCCGCCCACGGTCCCCCGCCACTGATCCAAGCACCACCATTGCGCCCGAATTCTGGCGTTCAAGCACTGCCGCGGCCGCCAAGCACCATAAAGCGGGGGAGCAAAAATTGATTTGGAAAACGGCATCGGCAAGGGCCGGGTCGCGCTCCGCTTCGGCCTGTTCTCCCAAAACGCCGTAAGCGAGCACAACATGATCAACACCGCCAAGCGACGCCACAAATTGGTTGAACATCGGGAAAACATCTTCGGCGGCCACGGCGCCAAAATCGCAAACCGCGGTCTTCACGCTGGCGGCGCCGCGCAGCGCAAGGTCGGCCGCCAAAATTTCCATCCGGCCGGCATTGCGCGCCACCAGCAGCAAATCAGCACCTTCCGCCGCATAAAGCCGCGCTGTTGCCGCCGCCACCGCCGATGCCGCGCCAAGCATGATAACGCGCCGGGACTCTCGTATTGCCGTCATGCTTTAATCCTGCGCCAGAATGCCGAAGAAAAATGCGGGTCCACATGCGTGGCGAAGGTTTCCAGCGCCGGGTAACCCTCGCGAAACATTTTTGCCGGCACCCGGGCATCTTTCGCCGGGTATAGCCGGCCACCGGCCTCGCGCACCACATCGTCCAGCCGGGCCAGCAGCGCGAGGGTGGTCGCACCCCGGTTGGGGAAATCCAGCGCAAGAGTGGTGCCCTCGCGGGGGAAAGACAGCAGGCCCGGTGAGACGCGGGGGCCGAATGTTTTCAGCACCGCGAGGAACGAGCCTTCCCCGGCGATCGCGATCTGCTTCAGCATTTCCGCGGTTGCCGGCGCCGCGACAGCCGCGGGAACCACGCTTTGATATTGATAAAACCCCCGCTTTCCATAAAGCAGATTCCAATGTCCGATCGCATCGAGCGGGTAGAAAAACGGCCGGTACGATACACGCCTAACGCCGGGCGCGCGGCGCGCGGCGCGCCTGCCGGCGGCGTAATACAACCGATTGAAACCGCGCATCACCGCACTGCCCAGCACGAAGTCCGGCGCCGCGCGAGGCACCGAAATGCGGGGCGCCGGGCTGACGGCGGCAAGCCTGCCGCTCGGCGCGTGATCGGCGCGCGAGAACAGCCCGCGCCCCGCGCCGCCAGCCGCGAAACAATCAATCCAGGAGACCGTGTACGGCCAGGCTGAATCGCTTTGTTCGGAAAGCAAAAAAAATTCGGCAAGTGTCGCGAACGGAATGGTCTGCGCGTTCATCACAGCACTTCGCACAGGTAAAGCTAGAAATTCGACCCATTCGATCAAGCCCGTCAATCCAAGGCCGCCGATTGTGGCGGCAAACAGCCCATCCCCATCACCGGGCCGCAGCGTATGGGCCCCGCCATCACTGCGCCGCAGGCCAATGGCGCGCACCCAGCAGCCGAACGTGCCCGCACCGTGGTGGTTTTTGCCATGCACGTCATTTGCAACAGCGCCGCCTAATGTCACAAACTGGCTGCCCGGGGTGACGGGAAGAAAAAACCCGCGCGGCACCAGAAATTCCAGCAGGGCCGCCAGTGAGATTCCGGCTTCGGCCCGCACCACCCCGGTGGCGGGGTCAAATGCCAGCAGCCGGTCAAGTGCCGTGGTCAGGATCGCGGCGCCATCGGGGTTGAGACCGCTATCGCCATAAGACCGGCCAAGCCCAATGGCGAGTAAACCATTCGGATTTTTGGCACCCTCTCGCAGCAATTCTGGCGCCTCGTCACGCCAATACAGGCCGGCGGCCAGGTGAATCGGCTGCGCGACGCGCCCCCAGGAACGCAATCCATCGGTCCGGAAATACCGCGGCGCCGTCACATTACAACGCGCAGCAGAACGCAATGGCGGTCAGCACCCCAAGTCCGAGAGACACCTTGTCGCCAATCACGAATTTCACCGGATCATCGCGCATTTCACCGCGCTGCGCGAGCAGCCAGATACGGCCGAGCAGAACGCCGACCAATAAAGGAATCACCCAAAGGAACATAGGGTGGCGATAGAGCGAATGTTGAAAACTATCCTCGGCAAAGTACAACGCCAGGATTGTCAGCGAACTAACACCCGAGGAAATGCCGAACACCGCGGTCACAACCGTATCCTCGGCGCGATAACCGCGTGTTGAGGCCCCACCTTTTTGTATGGTGCGCAACAATTCGGTGTGCCGCTTCGCGGTCGCCAGAGAGAAGAAAAAGACCATCGAAAAAGCCAGCAGCCATTCGGAATAGGGCTGTCCGGCCAGCGAGGCGCCCATGATGAGGCGCAGCGTGAAGAGAAACGCGATGATAAATGTATCGAGCAGAGGTACCTGCTTAAGGCCAAAGGAATAGCCAAGCGTGATTGCCAGGTAGCACAGCAGCCCAACGCCAAACCCTGGGGCAATCAAAAACCCAAGAACGAGCGCTATAAAAATACTTATAATACCAGCGGCAAATGCGGAAAATACGGTGATCCGGCCGCTGGCGATGGGGCGGTGGCGTTTCGACCAATGCGCCCGGTCACTCGCCAGATCGGAGAGGTCGTTGATCAGATAGGTCGCCGAGATCATCAGCAGCAATACCAAAAAGCCGAGGCAAACGCTGCGCATGGCGGGAAAATTATCCCAATAATGGCCGAGCAAAAGCGGCAAGAAAACCAAGGCGTTTTTTGACCATTGATGCATCCGAATCGCCCGCACCCAGTCCATGAACTGGTAGGTCTCACGGGCGAACACGGCCTCAACCGGCTTGCCCAGAGCGCGCACCGCAACCTCGACTGACGGTGCCGCGCCGACCAGGATGATACCAGATGACCGCCGCCAGACGGCAAGATCGGCCCGGCTATCCCCGGCATAGACAAACCCGCCGGGAAACAGTTTTTCAAGATGCGCGGCCTTGGATTCGCTCTTCAAATTCACGGTTTCGCTACCAATTACGTCGGTAAACAGGCCGACGCGCGCGGCGATTTTATTGGCAATCGATTGATGCGCCGCGGTGCAGAGATGCAAGACGGCGCCAGCCTCGTGCCGCGCGGTGAGCCAGGCGAGAAATGGTTCGCGCAGCGGCACCAATTGAAACTCCAACGGGAATTTCGCCGCAAGTGCCGCCTTGAACGCGGCCCGGCCGTGCCGCAACTCCAGCCCACATACCAACAAGGCCACCGGATTGGTGAAGCAGGCGTGGATGATCTGCTCATGCAGCGAATCGGTCATCAGCAGCGTGTGGTCGAGATCGACTACGATGGGATGGGCGCCTGAGTTTTCCATTTAGTGAGAGGGATGTTTCGTCTCTAAAAACGACATACTTGCTACCCTAATTCGCGCCCTCAGGCATCCGCCAGCATGGAGCGTTATCTGGGAGGCACATGTCAAGCCCAGCCATGGTTTGTCACAGGGCAATCGGGCGAACGCCGCAAGGGCAATAATGGGCTTGGGGGGTTGCCGAAAGCAAGCAAGGCCAGGGGCTCCAAAAACTTCTTGAGTCATAAGATTGAATGGGCACTTAGAACCCTTAAGGTTTTTGAAGAGGGGGGCATAACCGTACGGGCGTAGTCACGACCAGAACGGCCCCCCTCTTCAAAAACCTTACTAATGGATTCCAAAGGCTCAGCCTTTGGCGGGGTTCCAAGGGGCAGCAACCCTTGGCCTTGCCTGCTTTCGGGCAAAACCCAAACCAACAATGTCCTGGCGGGCTGTTCACCCGATTGCCCCGTGGTTTGTCAGCGATCCCAAAATACGAAAGCGCCGCGTTTCCGAGGTGGGTTTGCGGCTGGCGCTGATGCAGCCAGCCCGGCGCGGCTGCTGGAGGCGGCGGAGGCCGCGGATTTGCGCGGGATCGCCGAAGCAAGTTAGGTGAATATCATGATCCCTTTCCAGTTGCATCGCCGTATCCCGCTCATCCGCCGGCCTTTCCACCAGCGTGACCGGGCGATTGCGGAGCTTAAAGACGCCATTGCGGCGCGCGATGCGCTACTGGCTGAGCGAGACGCCTTGCGGCGCGAGACCGCCGCGGCGGATGAAGAGTATTATGTTTCGCCAATGCGTCACAGGCCAGTTGAGAGCACGCTTGGCGCCTCGGCCATCGTGTCTTCGACGGGTGAGCCGGAGGATGATGGGCTGGTGTCTCGCATTACCACAGCCTATCGCGCTGCCTATGCCACGGATGTTGGAGACAAGGCGTCGTTCTGGCTTAACGAGTTTGCGCGCGTGAAACAGGCCGACCATGAAGTGCTGCACGATGGTGATTTGCCGGCGGCAGCCTCCCTGCTGCGAAACCCGGCGCGGACGCAGTTATTTTTTGGCTTCGACGATCTCGTCGACCATTCCGTGTGGCCGCAATACCAGTATCCCAAGCTGGGGCGTGTTCTATCGAGCAAGGAATATCTCTACGATTTGTTGCTGCGTATCGCCGAGGCGGTTGGCGTCCGGCGGCTGCATTATCCGGAAATTCTCGGGCCGGGAGGCCCGCCCGTTGCGGTTGAGAGCTTGTTGGCGGATCTCGACCAGGCATTCGGCTTTCGTGTGACGTTTCCAAATCCATTTCCCGGCGAGATTGGCCTTGCGACCTCCCGCGGGGTGGCCAGCTTTCGGGCGATACAGTCGCTCTACCAGGCGTACCGGATTGTGGAACTGGCCGGGCCGGCCGCCCGGGTCCTGGAAATCGGCGGCGGACTCGGCAGAACGGCTTATTACGCCTGGCAGTTCGGAATGCGTGATTATACACTGATTGATCTGCCGCTGACCAATGTTGCGCAGGGTTATTTTTTAGGGCGTGTGCTTGGCGATGAAGCGGTAAGCCTGTTTGGCGAAAGCGGCGGCGGAAATGTTAGGGTTTTGCCGCCATCGATGCTTTTGGAGACGACGGATCGTTACGATATTGCCGTTAATATTGATTCAATGACTGAAATGGCGGCCGCGACGGCGCTGGCCTATCTTGATTGCATCGCGGCCAGGGCGCGCATGTTTCTTTCGGTCAACCATGAATATAACCCGTTTACGGTAGCAGGAATGGCCGCTGAACGCGGCATGAATGCCGAGACCCGGATGCCGTATTGGCTGCGGCGCGGCTATGTGGACGAGGTGTTCAGGTTTTCTTAAAGTCGCTGCCGGCAAAAGCAGTTCCGTGCATGGTCATTGATAATCCCCGCGGCCTGCAGCCAGGCCTGCACGATAACCGGGCCAACGAATTTAAAACCGCGTTTTTTCAAGGTCGCGGAGATGCTCGCGGAAAGCGGGGTGCTGGCGGCGGCGGTACCGTCGCCCTGAATGATCTTGCCACCGGCGAGCGACCAGATGAAGCTGGCAAAATCCTCGCCCTCTCGCTGCATCGCAAGATAGCGCTTGGCGCCGTTGACGGTCGATTCGATTTTGGCGCGCGCGCGGATAATGCCGGGATTCGCCAGCAGGCGCGCAACATCTTCTTCCGTAAAACGCGCGACTTTTTCGGGGTCGAAATTTTCAAATGCCGCCCGGAAGGCGGGACGCCGGTGCAAAATGGTGCGCCAGGAGAGCCCGGCCTGAAACCCCTCCAGCATCAGCAATTCCCATAAGGCGCGGCTGTCCCGCACGGGCACGCCCCATTCCTGGTCATGGTATGCGGCCATCACAGGGTCGCCCTCGGCCCATGCGCAGCGTGTGAGGATCTCTGTCATGTTGTGCGCAATCGCTCCCCTGCCTATCTTCGCCATTGTAACCAAGGCATAAAAACATGGAAACGTTCGACTTCGCCAACCCTGTATTTCGGGCCAACCCTTACCCTGCCTACAAGTTTTTGCGGCAGATGGCGCCAGTATGGCGGATGCCGGCCGGGCAGTGGATCGTTTCGACCCATGCCGGATGTACCGCGATGCTGCGCGATGCCCAGTTTGGCCGCGAGGATGCCGCCGGAATAACGCCGGACATGGCGAAGGAGCCCGCAATTGCCAGCCTCTCCCGCATGATGCTGCTGCGCGACCCGCCAGCCCATACCAGGCTGCGCGGGCTGGTCAGCAAGGCGTTTACCGCAAGGCGGATGGAGGCGTTGCGGCCGCGCGTGACGGCGATTGTGGATGCGTTGATTAACGCCGTGGAAGACCAAGGCGGCATGGATATCAT
>Ga0116227_10017327_pt1 | contig 10078 bp, 12 predicted proteins | sample S1TSphgellanicum_FD_89693 | JGI IMG/M metagenome (GOLD analysis project Ga0116227, IMG submission 89693) | Host-associated microbial communities from peat moss isolated from Minnesota, USA - S1T2_Fb - Sphagnum magellanicum MG | ecosystem: Host-associated > Plants > Peat moss > Unclassified...
CATGTAAGCCTATTTAATGAATATGATGATAAGTTTAGTAAACTAGATAAGGATTGTTGGATAGGTATGTTCAATGTTGAATGTATTGTTAAACTATTAATATTGAAAATAATTTTATCTATTAATGCCATAAATAAAACCTTGGTTTTAATTAAGTCAGAATATATGTTTCTATTGTATAATCATAATAATCCTTGATTTATGAGTTTCAATGTAAAAGTTTTACCAGTTCTATCACCTTATCACGACCCTAACCTTGGGTTCGCGACCAAGGCAAAAGGCTTGTAAGGGGGGTGAAACAAAAGGGAGACCTAGGAGACGCATCTTATGCTCCAGGAGTGCAAGAAAGTGTGAGAGAATGAACCCTCACACTCTCAAGGCAACTCTCACTTGGGGAGTTGGAGTCTCGAAAAACTCTCAAATTTTCTAGGAGTGATTATAGAGTTCAAAACCCATTGGTTTGAAAAGTTTTTTATATCATTGGAATGCTATTGAAACTTAGATGTTTAAAATGGGCTCGCATCACCCATTTGAACATCTAAAACACAAGCTATGGCCAAAAGAAAGGTCGGAATCAAATTGATAGTTTGACTCTCGACCACTAAAAGTCGGGAATCGACCCAATTTTCGTGTGTGAAAGTGGCGTGCGACATACCGTTGGAAAGCTCTCGACAAGGGCTACAACTTTGTTTTAGACCTCATCTCAATTGGAGGTCCACACAAAAAGTTATGGGGCCCCAAAGTTGCGGGAGTCTCAACTTTGGCAATTTTGATACTCCCACTTGGAAGTCTCGGGACAAAAAAACCATTTGGATGTGGGCCTTGTGGAGAGGCATAGAGTATACTATAAGGGGGAAGGTGGTGGCTTCCCCCAAATCCGGGCCATGGTGAGTCTTGTGAATCCGAGTTTACCCTTTTACCCCCCCCAAAGTGTTGTAAACCAAGGAGCGTGCCCCGACTCTTTGCCTTTCCACTGTTTTCACTTTAGACTCACATTTGGAGTCTATCAAGGAGCTAGGGGGCGTGTCACACCCCCTGTCAAAAATAAACATATCGATGTATCAAAGTATAATTGCTTTCTATGCATAACATCATCAAATATTAATCTTTGTTTTTCATTTAATTGTCTAAGTAAATTACAATATTCAAATTCTTCCATCATCATGGAATATGATGATTTTGTGAAATTTTCATCTTCTAAAAATTATGATTTTGGGTTTGATCGATTACATGACTAAATAACAAAATCAAATCATAAATCATATTGTTCAATGTTGATTGTGTGTCATGCCCGTACATGGTTTCATACATGATGGCTAGTTACAAACATGCCCATCATGCCTTTTAGGGTTAATGTGCACTTTTAGGGCTAATGTATGGTTTTAGGTGATTATACGCTATTAAGTACTTAGGGTTTTAGTTTGTTGGTGGTTGTATAAAAGGCCAAGCCCTTCCTTTCTCTTTTAAATTTTTCTAGAATTGCTTTATCAAGAGAGTTTCTTCCATAATTAGATTGGATTTATAGATGCTCATGGTGGTTATTGCATGGCCACCATCTACATACACTACATGTTCATTTCTTCTTTGAAATTTAATTACAAAAATACTCTACTTTTTATTGTTTCATGTTGAAAGTGACAAATTTATTTCACCTTTGAGTTCTTGAGTTGCCGTTGCTACTAGTGTTGCTACTGCTACTCCTACTGCTAGTGTTGCTACTACTGGTGTTGTTATTGCCATTAGAGGGAGCTTGCGATGTTATAGGAAGGAGCTTGTGTTGTTACATTTTTGCTAACCAACTAAGCTGGGATCCTAAAGCAAGTTTCAAAGCTCTCTTTCCTTTTTCTCTTTCTCGCTTTCTTTTTCTCTCTTGAAGCTGTCGAGTAAAAAATAAATATAAAAGAAAATAAAATTTTGGTTGCAACACTCGCCATCACTGCCGAGCAATGCCGCCACAACACGAATTGTAGCCCCGGGAGCTTGCAATGTTGCCGTGACATGAATTCGAGCACCGCAAGCTTACAATGTCACGACCTATAGCTTTTGCAACACTGCAAGTTGTAATGTTTGCACCGTTATGAGTTGCAGCGTTGTAAGGTTGCGTTGTCATCGGCCATTGTTGCGGAACTCACAGGCATTCTATAGTGCCATGACCTCCGATGTTGTGTTGCTTATTTTGTGCCACTTGCCATCGCTGTAACGTAGTGAGTTGCAGAGGCGCGGCCATAGTCGTGCCACAATTACTATAGTGGCGCTCGACCTTTGTCCATCTTATTTTCGTCGAATTTCTATCTGACAATTCATTGGACTTTCGTCAGACTTTCGTTTGACGATTTGTTAGACTTTCGTTGAACTTTCATCCAACGTCAGTCAAACTTTCGTCCAACTTTTGTCAAATGTCCGTTGGACTTTTTTTCGTCGAACCGCTGTCTTACGTCTTGTCGTCTTGTGTCTTTCTGTCTTGCGTCCTGCATTCTACTATCTTACATCCTATGTTCCATCATCATGTCATTACGTTCGACGTTTGTTTGACTTTTGTTTGGCCTTCGTTCGATGTCCGTTTAACCTCCATCTAATGTCCGTTTGACCTCCATTTAACATCTCAACAGCACATCATATTTTTCAAACTATACCTTGTGTTAAAACATTTAGGTAGAACTTTGTATTGTTACAAAATTTTGGGCATGGGACAACACCATGTCCTTGAATGATGAGAACACTACCGTTCAATTAGAGCCCAGGTATCAGCTATGAAGTAACACACAATCCTTTGAGCCGATTTTTTTAAGCTCACAATTTTCACGATGGTACCATTAAACATCTACAACATCACCATCATCCAGTACAACCCCTACCAAGAATTCAAGTTCAAGTTACATTACATTAACGGTACATCAGAGCCCATTTGGAGGGGCTCATCAATGGGGTATGCTTGTTGCCACACCTGCTTTCACACCATCATCGTATATTCCATTGCAAGTCGTTACTTTACACCCATATACACCATGGAGGTCAGGAGTTCCTTTGGGGGAACTGAAAAGTTCAGTGGAAGGCGAAGTAATATTTCTTTGAGGGAGTTCAAGGTAACTTTTTCAATTGTGGTCTTTGAATTGGAGCTCAAGTATGGCACTAATTACACCAAGGCATTCGCATTCAAACAATTGGCCTGTTTTGTGCACTATGAGGCATTAGATGTCTACGAACAACATTTTCTAAGAATTTTGGGTGTCACCCAAATCCCCAATCCAGCTTATGCCATAGCCATTGCCACCACCTCTTAAACTGCACTGCAAGCTACCAATGTACATCATGGGACTATGCCTAATAATCTAGATCTAGTACCTACTTTAGTAAACATTTCTCCTCAACAATTCATTGTTGCTACTACAAACATTCCTCCCACCATCGATGCGCAAGCTTTTATTAATCCAGTGGGGGAATGCTTTTGAGTTCTTAAACTGGAATTTTCGATTAAGAATTCTAAAAAAAATTTACAGCTTGCCATTTTTTCTCGGCAGAAGGATGAAACCCTCAAGATGCTATATAGGAGCCTTCTCAAGCTTAAAGAAGATATTCATAGCATCACAGACCTTGAAGTTGCCCATTGGTATTTTCATTCATTAGAAGGTATTTCGACACTCCATGCGTAAGTTTTGCAACAAGTTTTTGTAGAATTTGGAGACTCATACACTTTGCTAGATGTGTACAACATTTTTAAAAAGTTGGAACTAGATCATGCACATTATGAGGCTCGTACTATGAGGCCTCTCTCACGTTCAAGGCCTCAGCCTCCACTAGTTGCACCAATCAGATCATCACATTCTTTTTCATGGGCTAAAGTAGTGCATTGGGCTGCACCCATCCTACCTTCTTGGAACTACTCTTGTAATCTTGCCCACAAAGCAAGTGAGTGAAACATTCCTTTCGAAGATTTTTTTTGTGATTATTGTGGGAAAGAAGGACATCATGAAGGTGTTTGTTTTGCCAGGTTCCTGGAAAGGAAGGAACTCCGATTATCACAACAAAATTTGCCAGCATCTTCCACTGCCCTTCAACCAAAAGCCAATGCACCTCAACCTTTCACTTAAGCTTTCCCCACCAACGATAATTCCAATAAGAATGTTAAGAAGAAGGAACACAATGCTAACAAGAAGGAGGTGCTTCAAGCCCATGCCATTCAAGTTCAAACTCTACAAAATGAAATCGAATCATTGAGGGCCCAACTTGCAAATCTAAAAGGCAATTCTTCCCAACCAGCTAGTCATGCCCAACCTGTACAAGGTTCAGGATCATAGGAGGGACCTCCTATGTCGTTCTATGGCCTCCCACATGATGCCATGGTTGGGGAGTATGTTATTTCCAATGCACACAATTCTAGTCTCACACTAGAATTTGCTATTTCTTTTTGCCCTTCCTATGTCACGACACAAGATGCTACTATGGCACCCAAAGTTTCTACCACTAGACAGGTAATTCAGACTAATGGATTCACATTTGGTTAAGTCCTATTACCAGGGCTAGAGGAGCCTGAACAGTCATGCCACAATCTTTTTGTCCTTTCAACACGGAAGAAGAATGCACCTTGTTGGTGAGGGGGGAGAGACTACTACACCACAAGCTGCTAGGGCATCAAATTCCCATGTCCTAGGAGTACATGTACATAAGGAAAACACACAATTTTCCACTTATCAGCTTATGGAGTGCTAATTTCAAATGCATGAAGTGGCGCAAAAGCTTGTGAGTACATTGTTGTTTTGTTTTCAAGATTTGAAGTTAAGCACCATGGACATAATTACAGTATTATAGGATATTCTAAACAGTACATCAGGTCCTCTACCAATCCCTGATCCACATGCTACAGGGGTCCCATCCAACACCTTGGAAAGATACTCAATTAGTTCACGTGTTACAATTGGCATTCATAATCTAGTTACTAGTTTTAACATGGTTAAACTAGTGAGTTCTCCTACCTTTGATTCTACATTCACATATTAGAAGGGAATTAAGAACACCTCACTTGTGGATTTGTTACTTAACAAAAGTGTTGTGGATAGCCATTATTTTCACAAAGTATTTCACTCATTTCCGAAGGTGGTGCCTAGTGAGAAAACTTCCATCGCCACCGGAGTTGCCATTGTCAACAATACTGACTCAGCAATCTAGTTGGGAGAACATACACCCAGAGTGGTACTTCTTAATACAGGTGCCCAACTAGTGATTTTTGGAGTTCAATTCGCCAAAAAGATGGGCATGCTTGACTCCAAACTACGGAAATCTAATGTGGCAAATTCGCATCGCTAGTGGGAGCGTAAAGGAGGTACTTGGGGAGAGCTCGGATTTGATTGCACTTAATTTCCAGAAAGGTACACATCAGGAGCTTTGCTTACATATCAGATGTTTAGTCACCAATGCCACTAATTACAATGTGCTCATTGGGCGAGAGGCCCTATTTCCACCAGGTTTCAAAATTGACAACTAGTTCGAGCACTAAGTGGATTGGGAGACTAATGGCCACCACCTAGGATACATACCCTTTGATTTACATGGGAACCATAATCCTATGGCTCACCATTGTATGCTCAAGGAAGTACACACTATTTCCTACATCCAACAAGCTAACCACAAGTGGATAGAAGGAGATGAGGAGGAGACAGCTTATGCTCAAGCTACTAAAAGCTTGAGGGTGGTTCCTACTAACACTCAACACAAACTAGAGGTTTTATAGAGATTCAAAGTAGCTCGCGAGCTCTTGGTCAAAGCTCTGGCTAATTTTGAGAGCATGGGAAGCCATGGTGAACCGATTAAGCCAATACTTCCTCAACTAATCACCTGGACACCGCCTAATGAGGGTAGTACATTACTAGAACTCTTTAGTGGTATTGGTACAAGTCTCGAAGCCCTACTATAGTCAGGGATGGTGGTTCAAAAATCTTTCTATGTAGAGATTGATCCTATTACAAGGCAAGTGGCAACATCAAGAATGATGGAGCTCATAACCAGATTTCCACAACAGTTTGCAACCACCGCATAGAAGGTTAGCTTCACTGTCTTGCCCTTTGACATACAACTAATTCAAAAGAAGCATATGGAATTACTTGGCCCGGTGGACCTCATCATTTCAGATTGGGAGTGTCAAGGATTTTCAACGACTGGATTTGGAGAAGGCTTGAATGACACAAGATTTAGTCTCTTCATGGACATGGTACAATTGATCACTTAGGTTTAATCTATTTTTCTTGTGGTTAGATATATAATTGAGAACACCCCTTCTTAGTTTGACCAAAAGGAGAAAATCCAAAAACATTACACGATAGTCAAGCACTACCTTGGAAAACCACTCCTACTCGACGCGACATAATGCGATTTTTATGTGCACCGACTGCACAACTAGTGGACCAACCTTGCACCACTTTCAGTGCTACAATTGGCTTTGAGATACACCATCAGAGACCCCAACCTACAAGTTTCTCACGTATTGGATGATCAAAACTCCTGCCAACTAGTTACAAAGCAAAAGAAACCTCCTTAGTTTCCTACGAATATAATAGGAAAACCAAGAGGTGTTTGGCCCACCTTTGTCTCCTTCCCAGGAGCACATGCCTTTTAGGGAGATGGACCAAGCTTGGTATATTGTCATGCTTCAACCACTTAGGATGAACCAAGTTCAGAAGAAAGAAAAAAAGCTATGGGGTTCTAAACATGCACTATTAATCACACCAAGATGACTAGATTGTATTTTTTCAAATGTACATAGCACCAACACTGATTCAATCAGCTTACAGTTTTGGCCATGTAACCACATGGCACCCCAACCAAGTACACTTGCTTATCTTCAACACTCTACATTTCACTATTAGTGTTGGGGGGGAGGAGGTACCATGTAATTTGACCCAAGTTGTTTCTGATACACCTGGAGGTACATTAGCTTCTAGAGAAACAATTACAACCCTCTATAAATCTACATAATTGGATAGTGGAGAACCCAATACACCAGGTTCTTCAAACACACTTTCCAATTCCATTCCATGTGTTTCCAACTACCCTTTCGTTATGGGGAACCAGCTCACCAAGAAGGAGAGAAACCAAGTCATAGATTTGCTAATGAAATATGAAAATGTGTTCACATTCTCAATGAAAAACTTAGGTAGGTGTAAGACCATGCAGTTCTCTATAGACCTTACAAATGACACACTTGTCTATCAGAGGATGCATAGGTTGAGCAAACATGAGTGGGAACTGGTAGATGAAAGATGCAAAGAGCTCCACGAAGCTGGTCTCATTTAGCCATCAAGTTTTGATTTCGTAATCGCTATAGTAATGCCAGCAAAAAAAGATTCAGCTGGATTATGGATTGAGAAAAGGATGTGCGAGGATTATAAGCCTTTGAACCTAGTTACACCTCAGGACAGGTACCCCATGCCCATCCCTGAAGAACTGTTTGATAGCATTAGAGATTCAAACATTTTTACAATTATGGATCTGAGGCAAGGCTTCAATTAGATTATGCTCACTATGAAAGATCGCAAGAAAACGACATTCCATGGAAGCAACAAGCTGCGGGAATGGCTTGTGATGCCTTTTGGATTGAAGAATGCACCTGTCTTCTTTCAGCGAATCATGGACCAAGTTCTCGAAAAGGTAGATTTTTTGAAATGTCACATAGATGACATCTTAGTGCATAGTAAGGGACTCCTGCAGCACTTGGCTCATCTTGAAGAGTTATTCAAGAGGCTCCATGAGGTCAATATGAAGATCCATCCTAAAAAATGTGAGTTTGTTGTCACTTCAGTAGTCTACCTTGGACATAAAATTTTGCCAAATGGTATTATGGCTCATTAGGCCAAAATCGTAACCATTTTGGAGATGCCCAATCCTATTGATGTTCACACTTTGAGGAGCTTCATTGGACTATGTAATTATTATAGGATTTATGTCCAAGACTTCAATACTATTGCTCATCCTCTCTATGCATTGTTAAAGAAGGATGTTGCTTGGACATGGAGTGATGAAGCTCAAGAAGCTTTCAACACACTCGAGGAAAATCTTTCAAAGTTCCTCATTCTCAGAAAACTTGATTTCAACAAGGTTTTCATTCTACACACTGACTGGACTGTTCTTAGTATTGGAACTATTATTGGCCAACTTGATGAGGAAGGCAAGGAATATGTTATTGCCTATGCATCGCAAAGCAACAACAAAGTTGAAAGCAACTACTCTTCATACAAGGGGGAATGCCTTGCTGTTGTATGGGTCATCATACATTTCAGGCCTTATATTTATGCCACCAATTTCACTTTGTATATCGACCCCCAGCCTATAGAATGGTTGATGACCAATGATAAGCTTACTGGTAAATTAGTTCGTTGGGCGCTTATACTTCAGGAGTATGAGTTCAAGGTTATTCATCGACCTAATATTACACATCAGAACGCAAATACCATGTCGCGAAAACCCCTCACTACCTCTGAAGATTTCTCAAAAGCCAAGCAAGACTTTGATTAAATTCCAAGAATACATGTATCTGATGCATTTAGTTATCTTGCACTACCACAATGTAACCTAGTTGAACATCCCATTGTGGATATATGGGAGGACTTGGACACTTTGAGGTTTCTTCAGCATGGGGAATACCCTCCCCAAGTTACATCAAATCATTAGGATCGCATACAACAACGGTCCAAATGCTATTCATGGAGTGACAATCACTTCATTCAATGCTTACCACCAGGCGACATAGTGGTTCCTCCACCACATGAATGACCTGGTTTTACTCAAAAGGTACACTTGGAGCTTGGACATTTTGGAATTAAATGTATTTATAGCCTTCTCGTTCCTCATTACCATTGGAGAGGTATGTATGCTCAAGTTTGAGACATCATTGCTAGGTATGAATAATGTGATAGGGTGAAATTTTCTTTTTCCTTTTGATAGTTCACGCTTTTCCATTCTTTATTCAGGGCATGTTCTATCGCTGGTCATGTGATTTAGCTAGAGAGTTACCATAAACCTCCAAAGGTAATGTCTACATCATGATTATGATTGAATAATTTTCAAAGTGGTTCGAACTTGTTGTGCTACCGAAGAAATCATCACACAACACTAACCATGTTTTCTTACAACATGTCCTAAGTAGGTTTAGGGCTTATGCTAAGTGCTTTACTAATCAAAGATCAGAATTCAAGGGAGAATTCCAAGACCTACTTGACCATGCTCTCATTGACCATCACTGGATTTCAAGAGATCATCCCCAAGTTGATGGCCTTGCAGAGAGGATGGTTCAAACATGCAAGAAGGGACTTCAGAAGATTTGCTTCATTAGGAACAAAGAGGATTGGGACCTAGCCTTCCCTTACATCGGCATGGGTTATAGGATGTCCAAACACGCCTCTTTATTTCATTTCTTTCCTTACTTTCTAGTTTTTGGGAAACATCCCATTTCACCTTCTTCCATTGTTGCTCAAATGGACCAAGTTGTGGACTTGGACTCCCTAACCACTTGGGTTAAGGTCGTTGCAAAAAGGGCTGCTCTATTCAGGAGGGCTATGCCCATGGCCATGGAAAACCTGTCCATTGCATAGCATCGAAACACCTTACGATATGGACACACACGAGGTGGTAGTTATTGATTCATGGCAATTCAAAACGAATCTCCCAATTTGCGCAGATAGGGTCACAAGCCGCTCACCACATGAGAATTGACAGACAGCCAAAGAGACGAAGAGAAAAAAAGAAAGGAAGATAAAACACAGAGCCATTAGGGCCAAAGGAATTGAGATGCCTTCCCTAGTGTCACCTCAAACTTGTTATCAAGGGTCTAATTGATGTGCCAAATGGATTGGGGTACAAGATCAGACGACCCGAGATGATGTGCCACTAAAGATTGAGGACTAATGGATCTTTGGGATGTCCATTTTGTCCTGTGACTTGTTGGATGAAGGGCCAGCACAAACAGGTTTAGCTGGCTAGTGACTACTAACTACCCTCTCAATTTTTAGCTTGTTAGGAAACACCAGTTTTCCACCTCATTACCAACACAAAGTTACTGGAACCTGGTTCCATTAAATCCCCATAATTTGCA
>Ga0116227_10017329_pt1 | contig 10078 bp, 9 predicted proteins | sample S1TSphgellanicum_FD_89693 | JGI IMG/M metagenome (GOLD analysis project Ga0116227, IMG submission 89693) | Host-associated microbial communities from peat moss isolated from Minnesota, USA - S1T2_Fb - Sphagnum magellanicum MG | ecosystem: Host-associated > Plants > Peat moss > Unclassified...
ACATCACCTTGTCGGCGCCGCGCGTATTGGCATAGCGGATGACCGACTTCGGGTAATGCTTGGGCGCGAAAGCGCTGGTCGAATAATAGAGGTTCGGCCATTTCAGCATCAGCTTCACCGCCAGCTCGTCCCACGGCTCCGCCCCGTGGCGCATGACGAATTTCAGCTCGGGGAAGAACCAGCAGACCTCGTCCACCAGTTCCATCTTCTGCGGGGCCATCGGCACGCGCGGGCCGGGAACGCCGACATTCACGAAGATCGGAATGTCCAGATCGATACAGGCGGCATAGACCGGGTACATGATCTTATTGTCGATCGGCACCTGGGGGTTGCAGCCGCAGGGGAAGACGCTGGCGGCGCGCACATCGTATTCCTTGGTCAGCCGGCGCAGGCGGCGGATTTCGTCCATTCCGCCATTGGGGTCGAGCGGCACATCGAACACGAACCGGTCGCCGAAGCGGTCGCGCGCGGTCTTGTGCATGTCGGAGAATTCGTTGACGCCGATCAGCGCCTTTTCGATATTGAACCGATCCATCTGCTTGACCGCCCAGCCGACAGGATCGTCGCCGATGGTTTCGATGCTGGGAATATCCTTGAACATATACTGCGCCGGAAAGGCGAACGCCTTGCTCTCCCGGTCGCGATAGAGCGGCTTGAACGACTCATAGGCCGCGTGCAGCCCCGCCGGGTCGGGCAGGCCGAACATCAGGTCGATGACCTTGCCGCCATCAAGATAGGACATGCGAAACTCCTTAAGGTTCAATGCGCGCCGGTGTAGCCGCGCCGCAATATGGGCTTGTCGATCTTGCCGACCGCGTTGCGCGAAAACGGGGCCTCGGCGAACACGATCTCGGACGGGATTTTGTAATCGGCCAGTTTGGCCGCCCCGAAGGCCCGCATCTCGCCGGCGCTTAAGGTTGCATCGGGCTGAGCCACCACGGCCAGCACCACGCGCTCGCCGCTGCGGTCGTCCGGCACGCCGAAGGCCGCCACCTCCAGCACGCCGGGAAATTCCTGGAACACCCGCTCCAGCTCGGCGCAATAGATGTTCTCGCCGTTGCGGATGATCACATCCTTCTTGCGGTCGACAATGGTGATGAAGCGGTCCGCGTCCAGATAGCCGACATCGCCGGTCCTGAGCCAACCACCCGGGGCGAACACCACCGCATTCGCCTCGGGCTGCTTCCAATAGCCGGACATGTTGAGCGGGCTACGCACCCAGATCTCGCCGATCCCGCCCAACGGCTGATCCTGGCCATGCTCATCGACGATCCGGACCTCGGTACCCGGCGCGATCCGGCCGGATGCCTTGCGGTTGGCGAGATATTCCCCGCCGGTGCCGGATGCGATGGCGCCGTTGGTTTCGGTCTGGCCGAAACCGCCGCCCGGCGCGGCATTGGGGAAATGGGTCAGCAGTTGATCGAGCAGATTAGGCGGCGTCGCCTGCCCGCCGATGCCGACATTGGTGACAGAGCTGACATCCGCCGTGGCGAATTCCGGACAGGACAACACATCCCAGAAAATCGAAGGCGGACCCTGGAACATCGTGATCCGTTCCCTGGCGATCAGCGACAGGGCGAGCGCCGGGTCCCAGCGATCCATCATCACGATCTTGCCGCCATTGATCAGCGCGCCCATCAGCATCGCCGACGCGCCCGAAACGTGGAACAGCGGGAAGATCGCCAGCGTCGCCATCTGCGGAATATTGGCGATCAGCGCCTGCGGCTCGATCCCCATCCGCTTGGCGGCATGGGTCAGATAGGCCGCCCCGTTATGGCGCATGCCGAACAGGAAAGTGCCGACGCCGCGATGATCCAGCACCGCGCCCTTGGGCCGCCCGGTGGTGCCGGAGGTGAACATGATGATCGCCGGGTCGGCATGATCCGCGTCGGACGGCTGAACGGCCAAGGGCGAGAGATCGACCGGCGTGCCGTCGGGGCCACGAAAGCCGCCGCCATCCTGCGCGAGAATCACCGGCCCGGCGAAACGCCCGGCCACCGCCTCTGCCCGGCGTGCATCGGCGATCAGCACGCCGCATTCGGTATCCTGTAATGCATGGACGATATCCTCGGCGGTGCCGCGGCTATTGACCAGGCTGGCCGTCGCGCCGGTCAACTGAATAGCGAGAAAGGCGATGATCCATTCCGGCGAGTTGCGCGCCGCGATCGCCACCCGCACGCCCTGCCCCACGCCATGATTGGCTTTGAGCCAATTCGCCAAAGCGGCAGCCTGCCCCAGCGTTTCGCTGTAGCTCAAACGCCGTTCGCCATTGACCAGGAAGGTACGGTCGCCGAATTTCGCCGCCTCGGCGATCATCAGGCTGAGGTTGCGCGGCAGATGCCGATAAACCTTCAGCGGCACGCCGCCGACCGTCTGGTCCACCAGCTCGAACGGCTGCCCCGGGGCGGACAGATACGACCTGATCTGGTCGATCTCGATCAGCACGGACATTCAGCTTCCCCCCTTATGCCCAATTGGCCGGGCCTAAAATCATAATGCGTTATAGTTAGTTGAAATCGATGTGCCAAGCGTCAATTGGTGACCAATTCAGGTTGTGGAAGTGGATAAGACCGCTGTGATACAAATCGGCCATGGTTAATTCGACGCTTCCTCGTTCTGTCGAAACGCTGGCCGGAACCCAGATCATAGTGCTTTCCACCGAGGAAGGTATCGTCATCGCCGCTTCGAAAGCAGCAGCAGTCCGTGACGAGTTCGCGACCGACGAGGAGGTCCAGGCGGTCTGGGCCGAACACGGCCTGTGATGCTCCGCTGCCTGCGTGTCGCCGTAGTGGCGTTCATTTTATTAGCAGTGGGGCATTCGATGGCCGGAGCGACAGAGACTCTGAAGCTGCCGCAAGACGTCATCGCTCGGTTGCAAGCCTTTCGGGCGACGCCGAAATTCGGTCCCGACAATCTCTACACCGGCGTGAAGAATCCGATTGAACGCCAGCACGACGAAACAGCAATCAATGATTTAATCAGTCGGATCGCGGCCGGAATCGAAAGCCATCCAGGCAAGAAGTTCGTACTCGATGAATTCGCGGCCGCCCTCGAGAATTTCGACCGTACCGCCGACACCGAAGACCGTGAGCGTGTCTGCATGTATATCGAAAATATCATGGATATCGTCGGTCTTGAGAGTTCGGACGGCCTTCTCAACACGTGGCTATACGGCTTCGACCCGTCGCCCAGAAAATAGGAAAAAATCTCCACACATAGTGCTAAACTAATGTAGGTCGGATTAGCGAAGCGTAATCCGACAAGCCGTGCGAAGCGCGGCATCTCGCGCGAACGGTGCGTCCGAATTGTCGGATTACGCTTCGCTAATCCGACCTACGCCTACCGCAGTCTGGAGCCGCCGGGATTAACGGCTTCCTCATCACGGCGGGTCGGATAGTAAACTTTTTTATGTTCCAATTCGTAGAACAGAATTCCGTGAATGCCCATCGCGTCGCGTTTCGCGACCCGCCGATTCCAGATATTCTTGAAAGCGCGATCCAGTTCCTAAGGCGTGCACCGAGACATCACTTCATCGATGAAGGCTATGTCCTCTCCTTCTGGAAATATCAGCGAGAACTCATCGTCGGTTGTGGCGAAGACGTCGTAAACGCTGTTCATTGCTCCATCGATTACCTGAATATTCTTCAAATCGTGGCCCCTCATAGAACGGCGCGGCGCGCTACGCCTGATTCAACGCTGCGATCCTATCCAACAATCCCTGCCGTTCCCCATCCGGGCACACGCCGGCCAGAAGAAACAGCAGGCCCATCTCGATTTCCCGCCGCAGCAATTCCTCGGTGCCGCGCTGCATCAGCCGATCCTGCAGCGAGCCCGAGACGCTGTGAGCAAAGTGGCGTGCCAGTATCTCCGCCGGTATCTCGGCCGAGATTTTGCCGTCGGCCTGCAGCTGCTTCAGCGCGGTCTCGAACATGCGATAGGTGGATTCCAGCGCGGCCCGCTGGCTGTCGGCATTCTCCTGCGCGACCAGCGTTACAATCATCCGGCGGTAAAAATGCCGGTTGCGGTAATAGACCTGGGCCAAGGTCCGCGACAGGCCCGCCGCCCAATCGGCCAGCGTGTCGGACGGCAAGGTGCCTATCTCAGCCACTCGTACGAATATGTCCTCCCGCACGATCTCAAGCAGGATGCTCGACTTCGATCCGAACAGATTATACGGCGTGACCAGACTGACCCCGGCCTTCTCAGCCAGGGTCGGCATCGAGAAGTCGCGGTCCTTGCCGTCCAGGATCAACGTGCGCGCGGCATCCAGTATCGCGCGCCGCCGTGTGTTCTTCTGAAGCTCCCTTACGCTCATCTTCGCGATTGCCATCTCCGTTGCCCGGCAATAAACTATAATGCCTTATGGTTTTTGGGAAGTGCCGCGATGAACGAAATGGATGGCTTCCGCGCGGAGGTCCGGGCGTGGCTGGCGGAAAACTGCCCGCCGGAAAAGCGCGGGCAGATGGGCGAAGACGATCACTGCTTCGGCGGCCGCAAATGGGTGTTCAAGAACGAGGCCCAGCGCGTCTGGCTTGAGCGGATGGCCGCGCGCGGCTGGACCGCGCCGGAATGGCCCGCCGAATATGGCGGCGGCGGATTATCGCCGGCCCAAGGCGAAATATTACGGCGGGAAATGGCCCGGATCGACGCGCATTCGCCGCTGACCAGCCTGGGCATCTGGATGTTGGGCCCGGCCCTGCTGCGCTTCGGCACGGAGGCGCAGAAACGGAAATACCTGCCCGGCATCGTGCGCGGCGAAATCTGGTGGGCCCAGGGCTATTCCGAACCCAATGCCGGGTCCGATCTCGTCAGCCTGCAAACCAAGGCCGAGCTGGTCGGCGACGAATATATCGTCAGCGGCCAGAAAATCTGGACCTCGTACGGCCATAAGGCGGACTGCCTCTTCGGCCTGGTCCGCACCGACCCGGACAAGCCCCGCCACGAGGGGCTGAGCTTTCTGCTGATCGATCTCACCAGCCCCGGCGTCGCCGCCTCGCCGCTGCGCCTCATTTCCGGCAACGAGCATTTCTCGCAGATATTCTTCGACGATGTGCATGTGCCGGCCGAAAATATCGTCGGCACGCGCGGGCGCGGCTGGGATGTGGCAAAATATCTGCTGCTGTTCGAACGCCAGATGATCGGCAGCATGCGGATGGGCGAAACGGTGCGCCTATCCGATTTCGCGCTTGCGCATCTGGGCAAGGACGGGCTGGCCGCCGAACCGCTGCTGCGTGCGCGGATCGCCGAATTCGATCTTGAGATGGCGGCGTTCGAGACTTTGGTCGCGCGCTATACCGAAGAGGCGATGGCCGGGGTCGCGCTGGGCGCGAAGTCGTCGATGCTGAAATATTTCGGCACCGAACTGAACGTGAAGCGGCATGAGCTGATGCTGTCGGTCCTCGGCACGGCCGGGCTGGACATGGATGGCGGCGACGCCAAGATCGCCACCGATTGGCTGGGCGCGCTCGCCAACCGTATCGGCGGCGGCACGTCGGAAATTCAATTGAACGTCGTCGCCAAACGCGTGCTGGAACTGCCGGGCGGCTGACCTAACGGGGAACGATTCTTGTCTTACCTATTGAATGACGATGCCAAGGCGCTGCGCGAATCTGCTGAGCGGTTCTTCGCCGGTGCGGATACGCTGACATGCCTGCGGCAATGGCGTAACGACCGCGACCTGACCGGCGCCGCGCATGGCGTATGGGGCACGATGGCCGAACTCGGCTTCGCCGCCACGCTGATCCCGGAAGAGTTTGGCGGGGTCGGGCTGGACCGCCGCGCTTCAGTTCAGATCAGCGAGATCATGGGACGGACGCTGGCAAACGGGCCGTTCGTTTCAAGCGCTGTGATGGCCGCGACGGCGCTTCTGGCTGGCAATAGCGCCAAGCTGAAAACCGAACTGCTGCCGGCGATCGCCGAGGGCATGGCGATTGCGCTGGCGACCGAGGAGAGCGCCCGTCATGCGCCGCACGCGATCCAGGCGGTCGCGAAACATGACAGCGCCGGCTTCCGCATCACCGGACGTAAGGTCGCGGTGATCGACGGCAATATCGCGCAAAAGCTGATCGTCACCGCACATACGACCGACGGCGCCAATATCGTCGCGATGGTCGATGCCAATACACCAGGCATTACGCTCAACACGCGCATGGGCCTCGATAGCCGCCCGCTGGTCGATGTCATGCTCAACGATGTGCACGTCCCGGAAAGCGACCTTATCTGCGATCCCGCCGATACGCTGACCGTCCTCGACGCGGCCTATGACATGGGCCGGCTGCATCTCGCCGCCGAAATGCTGGGCGCGGCGCAGGAGGCTTTCGACCGGGCGGTCGAATATCTGAAAACGCGGGTCCAGTTCGGCAAGAAGATCGGCGAATTCCAGGCCCTGCAGCACCGCGCGGCGATCCTGTTCGGCGAGCTGGAAATCGCCCGCTCGACCGTGCTGAAGGCCGCCGCGACCGGCAGCGCCGAACATATCAGCATGGCCAAGGCGCGCGTCGGCGACATTGCCCGCCATGTCGCGGGCGAGGCCGTGCAGTTCCACGGCGGCATCGGCGTCACCGACGATTTCGACCTCGGCTTTTTCCTGAAGCGAATCCGCGTTGCCGCCGAACAATTGGGCGACAGCGCGTTCCACACCGAGCGGTACGCCACAATCCGGGGATTGTAAGCGCCTAGATCAAGGCTTGACGATGCTCGCATCCAATGTAACGGCGGTCTGCGAAAGCGCCTTGCCGTAAAGCGCCGCACCGGTCTTCAGGATAATGCCGGTTTTGCCCAGGACCGTGCCGTGCAGGACCGCGCCCGTGCCAAGCGTGGTGGAGCCAGCGACCTGCCAGAAGATGTTCTTATCCAGCGCGCCGCCGGCGAGGATGACCTTTTTGGCGGAGGCCACGTTCAGCGTCCCCGCCACCTGAAATATCCAGACCCCGTTCGGGCCGCCCGATAAAGTGACGTTGGTCGGGATCGCGACGTTGGAACTCCATTTATAGAGGCCCGGCTTGATCGTCAGCCCGCCGATATTGCCTTTGCCCAACTCGGTCGCCGTCGGGTGCAGCCGGCCGGCCGCGTTCGCATAGGCCTTTTGCATGTCGCCGACCGCGGTGGTCAGATTTGCCGGCGTCGGCGCCGCGAAGTTTGCGGCGAAAATTTTGCCGGTCACGAGGGTTGAGGTCGCATAAGTCGGTGCCGTCTGCTTCAGGCCGAACCCGGTTATCGCCGTGCTGGCAATCGGGCTGACGCCCATATGCCCCGTAACATGGGTGGCGCCGGTCGTCGTGATGCCGGTTTTGTCGAGAATGCTATAATTTCCAGCCGTCCCAAGCACGACCACAGTGGCGGCATTCGCTTGAACCGGCGCCGCCAGGGCGAACACAGATGCCGAAACGCCGAGCGCGATCCGCCCACAGGTCAATACCGCGGTAGTTTTCGTCTTTTGGTCGTGGAATTTCATATTACGCGCTCCTCATAAAGAACAAGTGGTCCGGGGAGATGCGCCGGGGTCGCAGCAACGACGACATGGTCGCGTTACCTGAAGTAAGTTTCGCGGCCGGTTAAGGCCGTTGAATTCAAGGGGAGACCGTGCTCGCATCCAGCGTCACCGCGGTTTGCGCAAGCGCCCGTCCATATAATTTCGCGCCGGTTTTCAGCACGATTTTCGTCTTGTCGAGGACGATGCCATGCAGGACAGCCGTCGTCCCAATCGTGGTCGCGCCGGCAACCTGCCAATAGATATTTTTGTTGAGCGCCCCGCCCGCCAGAATAACTTTCTTGCCTGAAGCCACATCCAGCGTGCCCGCGACCTGGAATATCCAGATTCCATATTGGCTTCCAGAAAGCGTGACGTCAGACGGTATCTGGACGTTGGAACTCCATTTATAGAGGCCCGGCTTGATCGTCAGCCCGCCGATATTGCCCGCGCCCAACTCGGTTTTCGTGGGGTTCGCGCGCCCGGCAGCGTTCGCATAGGCTTTTTGCATGTCACCGACGGCCACCGTCAGGTTCTCCGGGGTCGGCGCCGCATAGTTGGCGGCATAGACGTTGCGCGTCACAAGTGTCGATTTCGAGTAGGTCGGTGCAACCCGGCTCAAACCGAAACCGGTGATCGCGGTGCCGGCGACCGGGCTGACGGCGATGTTTCCGATGACGTGCGTGGTCCCGGTCGTCGAGATGCCGGATTTTGACAGGATGCGGTAATAGCCCGCCGTGCCGAGATACACGCTGGTCGCCGCGTAAGACGCCGCGGGCAGACTAAGGGCCAGCAGAGCCGTCGATATTGCGATGGCGCTATTGTGAGAAATAATCGGAAAGATGTTTTGAGATTTCATTTCGCGCACCCCTCATCCCGAACCAATGGTCCCGGGGGATGCGCCGGATATCACAGCAACAGAACTGGCGGCTGTATTGTTCCCGTCTGTCCCATTACATATTATATCCGCGGCTACGCCCGCACTTCTATGATGACGGAACAGTTTGCACTCGCCATTCCGCAGTCAAGGAAGTGCGTCATGCTGCGTTAGATGACAATCTGCATTATCATCGCGCCGGCCAGCAACGCTTCCTATCTTGAGGACATGACCGATCGAGAGCGTTCAGGCCGCGGCGGTCATCCTGAATATGCCCTGGGCATTGCCGCTGTCGAAGGTCAGGTCGAACACGGGCCGGCCATCGGGACCTGTCACGGTATCGCGGGTGATGAATTCGTAGAACGAGCCCGGTACGGTCATCGATATTTCGCCGTCTTCGGCGCGGAAACGGCGCTCGACCGGATCGGCCTTGAAGGCGGTCTGGCGGACGCGGCCGTTGGTCGAGACTTCGACCTGGTCCTTCATCGGACGCCCCAAGCCCTTCTGCGCCTGCGCCAGCGCTTCGACATCGCAAACCCGGTCGGTGACATGGTTGAATGCGTTGCCCTCGGTGGCGATCCACGCTCCTTCGGCCGATTCCGCCAGCAGCAGCCGGTAATCGGCCTCGGCGGGCATATCGTGCTGACAGGCGAAGGCGGCGACCAGGGACGGCAGACCGTCGATGGCTAGCCATAGCGGCGCCTCGCCATGCTGGGCCAGCCGCTCCAGCAACGTCCGCGCCTCGGCGGTCAGCGGGTCGCGCGAGTTGCCGAAGACACGGACGGCCGCATCCTGGAAAACCGGCGAGAAATCCTCGACATGCAGTTCGCTGACGAAGAATTGCGGGATGGTCTCGGCGTGATCGAGATGGGCATAGGCGCGCCCTGTCATCCGGAGCCGCGACAGCGGATAGACTCCGGCGACATGATAGCCGAGCGGCTCAAGAAGGCGGGTAAAGGCCCGTTCGCCCGCCGGCAGAGCGCCGGTCGGCCCATCGGAAAAGCGCACCGTCCGCAATGCGCCATGGTCGAAGCTGATGCGCTGCCCCGCGCGGCGGCGGTCCATGACATAGGCCGCGCCCGTCGGCACCCGCTCCAGCAACCCATGCATCAGCACGGCGTTCAATGCCATCGCCACCGTGGCGCGCGAGACCATGTCCCCGTCATCGGTGAGGGCCGGATCGATCGTCAGCGTGTCCAGTATCTCCATGCCGGCATCGGCGCCCAGCACGGCGATCACAAGTCTCGACAGCGTGTCTTCAAATCGCATCATGATCTTCCAGTTGAATACTGGAAGTGATGGATACAGGGACTTGGCCCGGCGACTAACGGCGAAAAATCAATGGTGTAATGCGTTAATAAGAGAGGTCCGCCCCTTACTTCCCATCGACGCTGAAGGCCAGCAGCACGTTGCCGGTCGCCTCCCCCACATAGCCGTAGCCGGAATTGGTGTAGACGACCCCATCGACGATCACCGGGCCCGGCCCGTCGATCGAGCCGCCATTGCCGGGAACGCCATTGACGGTCTGGTAAGGCCGCTTGGTGTCGAAATCCCACACCACCTTGCCGTTGGCTGTCGAATAGGCGCGCATATGACCGTCGATCGAGCCTGAGAAGACCACCCCGGGAATGACCGACGGCGGGGCGGTCTGCGCCGGGCTGCAGCTTGTATCGCCATGGCAATCGGACGGCGGGGCGTGCCAGACGATTTTGCCGGTCACGAGGTCTAAGGCG
>Ga0116227_10017332_pt1 | contig 10077 bp, 10 predicted proteins | sample S1TSphgellanicum_FD_89693 | JGI IMG/M metagenome (GOLD analysis project Ga0116227, IMG submission 89693) | Host-associated microbial communities from peat moss isolated from Minnesota, USA - S1T2_Fb - Sphagnum magellanicum MG | ecosystem: Host-associated > Plants > Peat moss > Unclassified...
GCATGGGCTTGGTTCCATGACATTTGGAATTGCCATGCAAAAGTTCTTGAATATTGAATGATTTCTTCACTGAAATTTCAAATAAATCCCCAAAAAAACCAGGTTTTGGAAGGAAAAATCAGTCGAGGATGTGGTAACACTTGGGCCAACAGCACGGGCCACACTAGTACCAATATATAGGACCTACTTCTTACAGAGTAGGGTTACCAAAGTGAAGTCAGATATTAACTCAGTTGAGGTTCATCCACAACTGAGTTATAACACGCATCCATCCAGTGGATGGTGCATTGATGGGTGCTGCTGTTTCACTCTGGCCAGTTCTGACCCCCACTGGATTTCTATGTGATGTGTAACTGGCTTCGGTGTCCTGACTCCTGCATGTCCCACATGCGTGCCTGGTTAGAGGTGCAACACCCAAACCGGTTGTGCAACACCCAAACCAGTTACATATCAGCTAGAGATCCAGTGGGGTCAGAACAAGCAGGTGGGACACGCAGCCATCTGTGGCTGCTTCCACTTCTGGAATTCCCTAATGTGAATTGATGGTGGAGAACACGGCTTGAAGGGGGGGTTTATGCTCTGGAACAGGCCTGGTAGAACTCCTTATCACCCAATGGATTGGTGCCTTGCCCTACCAGGCTCACCATGCCTATTCCATCTATGTACTCCCACCTAGTACTTATGTGGAGTAGGCCTTCCTTTTCTTCTCTCTTGCCTAAGGGGTGTGTACCTATGTCACCGCCATTCATGCCCCGGCCATCGGCCAAAAAATGGTGGCCAACACAATTGGGAGTAGAAATCCCAATTAGCCAATGAGGTGAGGTGAGGTGACATGCACCCAAGATGCTCAGAATTTGTCATTTTGGGCCACGGAGAGTGGAGGGGGGGGGCTGGGGTGGGATTTTTTTTTGGAATTTGGTGTTCCCAATAGTTCCATCATGTTCTCACCATTTTCTCAATGGTTTAATTATCATGTTCTCAATTTGTTCCTCAGGTTCCCAATGTATCCCCAATAGCACCACATGTTATCACATAACATTTATGAAAAGTTCTCCTCCTGTAACATATAAAAATGTCATAGAGGAGAAGACTACAATATACATATCTACATTGGGAGTGCCCAAAGATTGGTCAAATTTTTTGGGGTGATGCACCAATCAAAGAGGCCCATCACCAAAAACAATGAATAAAACTTTGGAAGTCCCCACAAGTAATCAATATGAACCACACTAAGTTGTTCTATTAACTAGTTGTGAGGTGCACCTCAAAGTTGGTTGTTTTCTTTCGTTTGCACTGAGCCACTTTGATTGGCCCATTACAAAAATGTATTCCAAAAGTTTGGATGCTCCCTCACAAAAGATGTTTGCACTCATCAAATCTAATTATTATGGAAGTGCTTTCTTTTGGCCAGACTATAAATGTTATGAGGGTTCAATTTTGGGCAAAGGTTATGGGATTACATATGGTGCCATTGGGAACAACTTGAGGAACATGTTGGAAATGCCGAAAATCCAAAAGAATCCCCCTTCCCCAAATCCAAAATACTAGGCCTCTTGTCTAGCTTTTGCCTCCTCATATTGGCTGCCAGGAATTTATGTTTCTAATTATGTTTGTCACCCATTTTTGCCTATTACTAATACCCTCTCCATGGTGGTGGATAGTATGTATGTTACTATAGTTAATATTAATTAGTTTGGGGGTAATGGGGACACTCAAGAATTTATTTTTCTCTTGGTGATGGGCCTCCTTGATTGGCCAACTACCCAAAAAGAAAAACCAACTTCAACAAACTCCTAAATTAGAACTTGTCTTCATGGTCTAGTGATGTAATGGTGGTGAGCATACTTTTGCCACTCCCAAAATAGACATAATGTAGTCTTCTCTTTTGGGCTACCTACATAGTTTACAAGAGGACTTTGGGCAAAACACAGGGGAGAAAGTACTGCTATTGGGAACCTAGAAACAAATTGGGAACATAAGAAATAATCATTTGGCAGTTGATGAGAACATGAAGGAAACATATGGAATCCATTTGGGGACACCAAATTCCCCAAAAAATCCTAGTTTCAACTAGTGTTATTTATTTATTTATTTATTTTTATCCATGAGTTTTATAGTCTCAAAGGTTTGGCAAATTTTCCACAAAAAAAAAGCATTTTATGTCAAATTTTCATTTTAAAAAACGAAAATTTCCAATTTGTTTAAAAAAATTTGTTATCAAGTTGTGAAATTTTGCCACCAAAAAAATTCCTTTGATATCGACTATGGACTTTGATATCGACTATGCACCGGCCCTAGCAGATGTGCATGTATGGCTGTCGTTTTTTTGTAGATGACCTCGTTCTGATGTTAGAGTCAAAGTCAATAATTATACGTGCTCTAGTAGTTTTGTGCTAAACGTGGATTTACAGTGAATGTGAAAAAAACAAAAGTCATGATGTTCAATTATACTCACCCATGCCAAGAGTTTATGTTCGAAGGTGACGTTATTGAGTGTGTGCAAACTTTCAAATACCTGGGGATCCTACTCGAAACCACCTTGAACCTGGACAGTGTAGTGGAACATCTAATAGCTGCTAGTAGGCGCTCGCTGTTCGCACTGAACTAGCGCTATGTGGAGCTACGTAATATGGACGTTAAGCTACGATGCGACCTTTTCAACATGTTGGTGCGTTCCATAGCAAGCTATGCATGTGAGGTTTGGGTGGACTCCAAGAAAATATAGGTTATTGAAGTAACATATCAAAGGTTCCTCAAGTCCCTGCTCAGGGTGCAAAAAACAACCAGCACGTTCATCGTGCTGGCAGAATTCGGCAAATTCCCCTTTGAACACTTTGCATGGGGACAAACGTTATTGTATTATAACCATGTGAGCACAGTCACTAAAGATTGCATTTTGGGAAAGGCATGGGAAGCCTAGTTCGCTATGCTTGATGCCAGAAAGAAATGTTGGGCTGAATCCGTGAAAAAATGGCTATTCAAGAATCAGCCCTAAGAGGTGGCAAGTTTTTCGCCTCCAATTCAACCGCTGGTGGAAACGGCGCTTTAGTTTATAGCAACCCGTGCACTCTAAGTGAAAAGTATTCAGCCGCCGCTGGGAACAGTTCCTAGGACAACGCACATACATCCGACCTGTCTAGTAGGGGTGAAAGACTGGGTGGAAAGCCAAGTACTTTGGTGCACAACATACAAGTGGGAACTCAAATGGCTAAGTTGGTTGCGCTATAATTAGTGCATCCGGTGGTGTTAAATCTACAACAAGAGGCCTGATCAACCAGGAGGCTGGGCCCCACCCCTTCTAAGTTTTCCCCACACAATGTTGAGTGTAAAAAGGGCGAAGGATAATATGCGATTGGCTTTCATTGAAAAGTTCTTTACCAACCGCAAGATCGGGACCAGCATGCAAATAAGATATTTGAGCTTCAAGGGTATGTCATACGAGAGCGAAAGCTACTTGTGTGACATCAGTTGTATTCAACTATGGAAAGTTTTAGTTCAGTTTCGGTGTGGCAACACCCAACTTGAGGTAGTGTTAGGTGCGTGGAAAGGTGTGCCATACACATAGAAGCTTTGTCGAAGTTGTGACTTGGGGAAGGTAGAGGATGAAGAGCATTTGCTCCTTGTCTGTCCAAATACACAGAAAGTTAGGGAACACTTTTGTTCGGCCCTACCCTTCACCCACACGAGCATTCTTGCTAGGCTCATGTAGACTATGAACACAGTCGCCTTAACCAATTTTGTGGCATGGTGCCAATACCAAAAGACAATCCGTCTTCCATGATCTACCTTTCGTCTAATGGACTTTCTAGTCCCAAATGGATGTGAAATTATAAACAATAAACATATTTACATGATTACAATGTTCTTTGCCATTGATTAATATTCTTTCATTTATTTCAAGTCTATGGTTTCAAGTGGACTAGCTATCCATGTAATGATGTAATTATTTTACATTCAATTTTTTTCAAAATAAGTCTCTTGCCCTAATAACATGGACATGACAAGGCCCATTAACCTAAAAACATGTGCCTTTTCACGTCCATGATGTTTAATAAAATCAATGATAATTATCTCATTCCTTTCTGTCATTTTTTACTTGTAGCCATTTACATAGACATGAAAGGGCACATTAACATTATATGATAAAATCAAATTTGAGATTGACATAATTAATGATGAACTATTGGAAATCATGTGAGAACATACATATGTGAGAAATAAAAAGTGGGAAATTATTAAATTGATAAACCTCTATCTCCTTTCCCATTATTCTTACCTCTTTCTCACATTTTAAAAGTGAAGCTTAAATTAAAATTTTAGTTAATTACTATAGTACATTCCATAAATCCAGAGCTCTTTCCAAGCCATGAGGTTATTATAGTCATAAGTGAAACTAATAGGTGACCAATTGCCCCCGAATTCCCAAAAGAAGGAATTTTTTTTTAAGTACCGAAATAAGACACTTTTTCCCCTAAGCCAGGAATGGGGGATCTTACAAACCATAAGGGCTCCCAAGATGTATCCAAGCACCTCACACTTAAGGTGTGGTCCCTGGGACAGTGGCCCTCTTCCATTGCATAAGGTACCATACTCTAGAACTAAGTGTATATGGGCGTATTTAGGCTCTTTGGAAGCCAAATTTGAACTATGCCAATATTGGAAGCCCCTTATTGAGTACATTGGGATAGGTGTTTTTCCTAAATGAATTTTGGGATGCAATTAGCCAAAGCGGTGATTGTAATAGGAACATGTAGCAAAAGTGAGAATCATCACAGCAAAAATTTGGCTAATTTTGGATATGAAAGTGGAAATTTTTAATCATCCTTTAAAAATTTGACTACTTATTGGAAAATAAAATAAAAATATGGCTACTTTAAATATATATTTTTTGCAATTGAAACCTTCAAAAATCATTTCATTTTTGAGTTTTTGATTTTTGATTTCCTTTTTTTGCAAAATTTATCCAGTAAAGAAAAAGGTTGATGGTGATGAATTACAAATTTTAATCATCCTTCCATTATTATTTTTATCACATACCAAGAATGAAATATAGAAATTTGATGATATTTACTATTTTTTTATCACCTCTGGCTACTCAAAATCATTTGATTTTTAACTTTTAAAAAAATTAATTTCGTTTTTGGAAGTATTTGCCAGTAAAAAAAAAAATGCTGGCTGCATTGCTGTGGCATCAAGAATTGACTAGTCCAGCTGAGTGTTTGTTGGCCTTGCCTTGGTAGGCAAGGATATGGTGTATAAATTCATTAAAGGGTATAGTAGCTTCAGGGATTTTGGCCCCTCGGCTAGGTAGTAGGCCTATTTTTATATCGGGATTTTTGAAAGATGATATTTTGGGTTGTGTTGAAACTTGAGATTAGTTATTATAGAGTTATGATATCTCGAAGGATTATAATTTCTTTTAGAGGATTTTTTTTTGAAGATCATATTTTTGCATGGTGAAATTTTTGAATTTCCATAATTCTTCTTTTGCCTTAAGATCCTTTTTCAAGTAAATGGCAAGGCCGAATAAAACAAAAATTCGAAAATGAAGTCATTTTGGAGGTTTTCAGTCATCAGAAGTGAGAAATGTTTTTTAGTAAAACTGGCCAGATTTCTACATTTGGGTTTCAGTGTGATATATATATATATATATATATATATGAGCCAAAAATATAAAAGGGTGATTAAAGGTTTGTACTTCCTATATGGATTATGGCCAGATTTTGGCAAAATCTTCTTAGAGATGACGGCCACTTTTTCTGCGTCTTCCTGTCTATGACTACATTTCAGCTACATTGGTACGGAAGACAATTTGATACCAAGACCAATACCAATCTATACAAGTATCAGGGTTGGAGACTGGTACTTGCCAAATACTGGTTTATGAGCACTGGTTATGATCATGACCTTTCTCTTTGCTTCGTTTTTAGTACATCGTACGACGCCGCGTGCATGTTTAAGGACATGGAAAATTTCCCAATTATTGTGTCTTTCTGAGTTCATGGGTCTTCATCGTACACCGCGTGCTTGATGCTTCACACACAAATAAATAAATAAAATTCCCAATCGTGGTCTCCCTTTCAGTCATTGGTCTTCATTGTACACTGCATGCTTGATGAAGGATGTGAATTTTTTTTTGAACAAAATGTGTTGTTGTGTACAACAGTGTGACTAATGGCGGTACTTCAAAGCCCAAATTTTCTTCCCAAGTTCCCAGAGTTGAAGGAAGCAGGTGCTGTCTGTCCTTGCTTAGCACGCGCTTGCCCATCTGCCTCATGAGTGAGCAAGTGAGTCGTCCACCATCATCACGATCACTGATAATGAAGAATCAGTTGCCACGAAACCCCCTTAATTCCCATGTGCGTCGTGTACCGTCTTCCACCTACTCTTAACGCGGAATTCATGGCTCAAAAGCGTACAATGGAAATTACCCTTCAAAGTTAGAGCTGTTTCTTTGAGCAATAATTTATTCAATAGGTAGTACCTACTTGTCTTTCTTTCTTTTTTTTTTTCTTTTTTTTTTCTTTTTTGCCATCTAGTGTGTACTTCTAAGTTCTGGCTCCGCCTCTCGGCCGGAGAACTATGTCCCCACACAATTCATGCCCCTACCATTGGCCTAACTTAGGCCAAAATAGGTGATGAACACAGTTGGGAATAGAAATTATTCTGAGCCAGCCAATGAGCAACTGCAGCATGCACAATAGGCTTAGTTTTTCTTTCTTTCTTTCTTTCTTTTGGCCAACGTTGGGGTGTTGGATTTTTTTGGTTCCCAATGTATTCTCACCAAGTACTAATAGTGTTCTCATCAGGTTCCCCTTCCTTTAGCCTAGCTTTCAGTGAAATTTCGTTGCTTGGTGACCCACAAAGGGGCTACAAATCTAATAAAGGTATTTTTGGGATAAAAAGGGTGCAAAGTCACCATATTTTGAGGGTAAAGATAGTAGAAATCACCATCTTTAGACCATATCTTCTAGGATGTCTCCTTAATAGGTAGGGTGTTCTTAGGAAGGGCTATTAGTCCAGGCCAAAAATAGTGACAGCCAATTTTAGGAATAGAATTTCCATGCAACCAATGAGAAGTCGCATCAGGGAGTGAAAGAGCCTCCCTTTTTTCTTTTCTTGTGGGTGGGGGGGGAGCGGGCGGGGTTTTTCTTTTTCAAGTTGTGTTTGGTTTGAAGAGTGGATTGTCCACTGTTCACTTTCCACTTGGACAGTCGACAGTTCAGGTTTCATGTAAGCTTTTTTTACTTTGGGGGGGGGGGGAGGAATGGGAGTAAAGGTAAAGAGTTCCTGAGTTCTTGATATGTTTCCCCAAAGAGTTCCCAATAGCATCTCACTTTTATCCCATATGCTTTGGCAAATGTTGTCCTCCTTTCACCTATGCTAGTGTGGCCTGTGCCATTGGCCCTAATGTTACAATGGCCTCAACTGATTTTTCCTTTCAAAACCTGGTTTTTTGGAATTTATTTGAATTTTCAGCAGCAGACATCACTTTAAAATAAATATCTCCCACATTTTGAATCCGAATCTTACCAAATAAATTCCATTAAATCCTGCTCATCAAGATCTTCCAACAATACCAAAGGCACATTCCAATTCCTCCGAAATTTTCAGCTACGATTTAATTTAATTTTCAATGAAGAAATCATTCAATATTCAAGAACTTTTGCACTGCACATCCAAACGCCATGAAACCAAGCCGGTGCATCCCTCCTCCTCGAGAGCTTTCCAAAGAGACCAAGAGCACGATCTAAAGCATGCTGGTTCGGTGGAACTCATAAGTAAAAACAAAACAAAACAAACTACCTTGCTTCATAGATAGATAGGTGGGCCAAATGGGAGAAACTCTATACTTCAAAATAGAACCTTCTATTTTGGGGAGGCTCCATAGTTTCAATTTTTTTTTGAGTGATGGGCCAATCAAATTGGCTCATTGCAACAAAAAAGTTTGAACCTGGGAGGCACCTCATCTAATGAATTGGAGAGGTGAATAGGTAGGGTGTTTGTGGGGTTAAAAAAAAATCTACTTTCCTCTATGACCTTAAGTCAAATTTGGCTAAGTCCTCATGTGCTGATCATTAATCCACATACCTCACAAAATTGAAACAAAACAAACCCTGGTCAAAATAGGTGATGAACACAGCTGGGAATAGAAATTTGGATGAACCAATGAGGAATTATAGCATGCACCCAATAGACACAGTTTTTTTTTTCTTTTGGGGAGCCTGGGGGATGGAATTTTTGTTGTTCCCAATGTGTTCTCACCAAGTTCTCCCTGTGTTCCCATCAAGTTTCCAATGGATTCCTACACATGTTCCAATAGCGCCTCACTTTGTCCCACATGTTTTGCCCAATGTTGTCTTGTTGAACTTATATAAGTGGGAAAACATTGGGACATGTGTTTCTCTATTAGGAGTGATATGTTTCTATCGTGGGGAGTCCCCAAAGTTTCAGAACTTTTTTGTGATGGGCCAATAACAAAGGGACTTGTTGCAAAAAAGAATTCTGAAAATAATACCCTTCAACCAATTAATTTGGACCCAACTACTTTACCCTGAGGTCATTTTTTATATTAAATAATCTTCAAAATAGTAAAAAATAAATTCTTGAAAATATGAAGCTAAGGCATTGAAAACCATCATAATTATGGCAAACTACAATTTGAATAATTTCACTCCTCATATGACAATATCACAGTAGCCTGGATCATAATAAATAATTAAAATTTATAAAAATGACCAATTCCCTAGTTAACCATGGTAGTTAGCTCAGTTGCTTTTTTAAGTAGGTAGGTAGTATAAGAAGTCATTACCTATGTATAAAAGTGTGGACTAGGTACAAACTATATACTTACTTACTAGTCACTTATTTTCCTACCTATCTATTTATATATAGGACCTTTACTGAATGAGTTACCAAGTTGAAACCAGATATTACCTCCGTTGGGGTTCATCCACAACTGAGTCATAATGCGCATCCGGTGGATGGTGTGCTAGCGGATGCTAGTTCACTTTGGTTGAGCATCTGCACCTATGGTAGTAAAATGGCTTGTTTTTTGATGAATTATAGGAAACAAAGTAGTTTGTGTATGTACAATTGCTCATGAAGTGCAATGTTATTTTAGGTCAATTTTTTTAATGTAGCCAAAGTGGTGATCATTCATAGAAAGGTTTGGCTAAATTTGGCTATGAACACTATATTAAAAAAAATTTAAACCTAAGCATCCTTCCCTATTCGACCATATATAAAAATCTAACAAAAATGTTTTTGGGGGGTTGAGTGAGGAATTCTAGTGATTTGAAAACTTATAAGTAATCTTTTCCCTTTTTGGCAAAATTTAGCTAGTAGAGAAAAAGGTTACTTGAAACATAGTGCCCTCCAAGAGGGTCAATAATGGAATTGATCATTGTTTTCTTATGGGCCTACAATAATAATTGGCCTAGATGATAATATTTAAATAATCTTTCAATTTCTACTATCCACTTTTTCATGTTTAAGAGTGGGGATGGGGGGATAATTAACATTGTATGCTAGATGTGATAAACATTCATAAAGAGACTCAAATACGGGAGTAGTTCCCGTAGTTGATAGGTGAGTTAGGATCCTTGATTCAATTCAACTTGGGCTTAGGTCCTCTTCTTGTGTATTTCTATGTCCTTTTTGAATTGATGCATTTGTTAACAAGCAGCTCTGCCACAAGAGTTTCACAAGAGGTTCTATCCTGAAAATAAAAATATGGTATGACATTTAATGTTTTGCTATGAACTCAAGTTATATTGGATGAAATTTTGTTGGTTTTATGAAAGACCATGAAATTGTTTTTTCCACATTTGTATTAAGAAATATTTTTTTTTAACCCTCTTAGAATTCATTGTGGATACATAAAGATTGAAACTATAGTTCCATTGTCTTTCTTTTAACCTTACAAATGAATATAAAGTTGTAAATAATCATATTGTTTGGAAAAATCCAAGTTTTCCAAACTTGAATAATGTAAACAATTTTTAGCAATGTGCATGAGGTATTTCAATGTTTGAAACAAACATCAATCATGAATGGATATAATTTAGATGGAAA
>Ga0116227_10017333_pt1 | contig 10077 bp, 3 predicted proteins | sample S1TSphgellanicum_FD_89693 | JGI IMG/M metagenome (GOLD analysis project Ga0116227, IMG submission 89693) | Host-associated microbial communities from peat moss isolated from Minnesota, USA - S1T2_Fb - Sphagnum magellanicum MG | ecosystem: Host-associated > Plants > Peat moss > Unclassified...
GCCGACCTTTTCTCTCGTATATATCCGTATCCTAAAAATTATTATGGACTCTATAAATCAAGAATAGCAGCTTCGACCGGTCTTTTTTACCATACTGTGCCAAGACGGTATATGGAAAAACACCTTATGGGTTTGCCACTAGAAATAGATGATCTAGACAAAGACGATAACCTCCTACATAAGACTGTAAATCAATATGAGGAAAGCATTAGTGATGTTGATGGTAATCAAGCAGCAGGAGCGCTAGAAAATACTCTATCGGTAAGATTGTTTTCAATAGATCTGGAAGGTGTGTCGCCCTCAACGTTGCATTTTCAATATATCCCATTCTCAGCGGCAAAAGCATTATTGGTGAAAACTGTGAATTCTAGTTTTTCTAATGGTAACGAACAAGCAATTACCAAAAATTATTACTATGATCAGCTAGACAATCAAGTAGGAAGTAGTTGGACCGACAGTAAAGGAGAGGTGTATGGTACAAACGATACCCGTCTTTATTTCCGATATTGGAATCAGAGCGGTAATGTAGCAGCTGTTGATCTATTTAGTTTTAAAATGTTCACACAGACCTATAAAAATAATGTTGGCGTAATTGGTGGAAGCGGTATATTCGGACCTTTTATTCCGTCTAATTGGCAATCTAGTCCGGACCGCTTGCCCTCTGGTACCAATACAAATGATCTTTTGTCTTTACCATTATCTATCAATTCAGCATACGTTTGGAGGACAACACAAGCAGATAATGTATCCGGTTTTTGGGATGCCAAGAACTTTACTAAAGTTGACGCACAACAAGATCTGTTAGAAACCTGGATAAATAACAACCAGCAATGTACCAGCGCTTTGTGGGATACAAGGATCGGTAAAAAAGTAGCTTCAATAGTAAATGGGCAATATACAGATGTTGCATACACCAGTTTTGAAGGTGGCGGCTTTTCGCCGGGTCTGGATTCCAATAAGGGCCATTGGCTTTTTGATCCCAACCAGGTTATTTATGACCCAACGCTTCCGCCTATCACCGGGCACTACTACTATAATTTTGTAGGTAATGATGTTATTAACAGCGAATACGCGCTTACCGCTGGTAAAAAATATTATGTTTCTTTCTGGGCACAAGGTCATGTTCCTGATGTATATGTATACACAAATACCAATTCTTCTACCCCAACAATAGTTACTCCCCAACTAGTTCCACTTACAGTTCAGAACACCGTAAATGGTTGGACACTTTATACTGCTTATTGCACTGGTGGTGCAGGTGATCTTGCGATAGGTTACGGCACTGTTTTTGACGCAGCAAATCCCTATCCATATTCCTGCAAACTAGATGAGCTTCGTTTATACCCTGCAGATGCCCAGATGGAAACAACTACTTACGAGCCTATGCTGGGAGTGAGCAGCCATTGCGACGATCGTAACAATATTAACTACTACGAATATGACGTAATGGGAAGACCTACAATAACGCGGGATATCAATAGAAAGATCATTTCTTTAACAAGGCAGGTAAATCAAGGCAACGATTACTAAACCTATAAAACACTTTAAAAGATGAGCAAGTTTTTTTCTTTGGTTACCGTATCCTTATTGTTATCTGCAACATCGTTAGGGCAAAATGTGCCTTATACCACTACAATTCCAAATCCCAACTATCACTTTGTGTTGCCGCAGGCTTTTACCCCTGCAACAGGCCTATATAATTTCACCCGTACCTGGCGACCGCTTTTACCTGTAACAGATCCTGCAAGTCCAATGTTTACTTTAACATCGTCAGCTTCTTTGCTGGGACAAAGCTGCCAAATGAATACTACCTATATTAACGGTTGGGGAGAGACCATAGAAAGTATTAAAAGAGGGGCTCAAACAGGTGGTAATGATATTGTTATTGGTTATGATAACCGCTCCTCGCTTACCCAAACCTCTTTTTTGCCTTATGCCATACCACCGGCAAGCCAGTTCCAGAGCGATCCTTTTTATAACGAAAAGACCAGCTATGATGGAGCTTATCCCACAGAAGGTTCTACGTCCTTTGGCCAAACCGTAGCTTCAAGCAATAACCAGATACCTACTGTGATGAACTATAGTCCTGGTATTTCTTTTATTGGCAACTTGAACGGAACCATGGTGCAAACTTTTTTTAATGACCCTAACAACTTTGTGCATAACATACCTGTGTATTCATATGCCAATTCGCTTACCCAAAATGGATACTATCTTGCAAACCAACTTACCGTTAAGGAGGCGACAATGCAAAATGGTGGTAATACTTACGAGTTTTACGATTTCAATGGCCGCATGGTTTGTAAAAAAGTGTACGTAGGTGGCAGCACAGGAGATGCGAACTACCTGATCACCTACTATGTATATGATGATGTAGGCCGGCTGAGAATGATCATTCCGCCGGCATATGCACATAGTGGTGATGACCCCAATGACTACCACTTTACTTACAATGCCTATGGGCAGATCACAGCTAAAGGCGTTCCTTCTCAAACAGGCACACAAAATACTATTTATGACTCCAGGCACAGGCCGGTATTATTCCAGACACCATTGATGGCCTCTGAGCAAAAATATCAGTTCACTATCTACGACAATTTGGACAGGGTACTGATACAGGGTTATATAGCTGATCCATACGGAACCGATGCTAGACACTGGCAGAATTTTTTGGACCAGCCATCTACAGCACCAATTAGTACATATCCGCTACTTAACTACCTGATAAACGGTACGGCTGGTGCCAATATAACTTCTATAAGCAATTGCGAGATCGACGTGATCAACTATTACGACCAGCTGCCTGCAAGCGATCCTGCATTTACTGGAGCTACTTTCGATAATAGTTTTGCTTCTGACTATCAGACGGGTATAACGCCTGTAGCCAGCGGGGTGACCAAGGGCTTGCTGCTAGGCTCTAAGGTGCTGGTAAGGGATAGTAACCTGACCTATATAGAGAATAAGTGGATCACTAGTACCTATTTTTATGACTATCAGGGACAACTCATACAAACGCAAACACTCAACCCCTGGAACCTGGTGAATAAAGATGTGGTCACTTTTCAGTATAGTTTTGCCCACCAGAAGTTGCTGGAGATAGATAGCTACCACGACCATGCTGCCAGCAACAAGACCACCAACAAAGTGGTAAAAGTATGTACCTACGATAATAACAATGACGGGCGCCTGCTGAATACAAAGATCAGTGTGGACAATACGGGCTTCAGAACACTTAATGCCTTTACCTATGATAATTTAGGCAGGGTGAAAAGCAAGACCATGGGGAGCATTGAGGTGCAGAACTTAGATTACAACATACGGGGACAACTTGCGGGTATCAATAGCGCCTATACCAATAATGGGGCCAATCCGAATAATAATATCAATTTTGGTTGTACATTGAATTACGATAATGGATTTTCTATGCCTCGGCTTGATGGTAAGATTGCAGGTATGATGTGGCGCGGTGCAGGCGCAAGCGCACCCGAGCGCGCCTATGGCTACCGCTACGACGCAGCCGGAAGGCTGACAGATGCTGATTTTGATGAGTACGAAACAGGTATCACTTACATAAATGGCCAACCTGCTACGATAGCCACGTGGACCAATTCCCAGATCGACTACTCCATGAATGGTGTAGTATACGACGCCAATGGCAATATACAAGCAATGAACCAGATGGGTACACCTGCACTGGGTGCTCCTCCAATGCCTATAGATCAACTCACTTTTCATCACCATGGCAACCAGTTGTTCAATGTAAAGGACGATGCTAACGCAACCACACCCATGGACCTGGGCGATTTTAACAATGGGCCTAACCCATGTGGTACCGGTGTCACCTGCCAACAATATTGGTACGATGTGGATGGCAACCTGACAGAGGATGACAATAAACAAATAACTGTAGCGTACAACGATGCCGACCAGCCTACCATGGTCACCTATGCAAATAATGGTAATGGTGTAGGAACTATAAAATATGTCTACGCGGGCAATGGAGCATTGGTGGAAAAAATAGTGACCGATCCTGTTGGCGGCCCGATAACTTATCGTTACTGGGGGCCTTTCGTATACAAGTATGATGGAGTGAACGACCAGCTACAGTATATGCTGCACGAGGAAGGGCGTGCACGATACCTGCCCGATACTTTGGCATGGCGGTTCGACTATTTTGTGAAGGACCACCTGGGCAATGTGCGCAGCACAGTTACTGCCGATGAACAATCCGGTGCCATCTACCGATCTACCTATGAGGTGGTGAACGCAGCGGCTGAGAACCTCTCCTTCACCACCGTTGATGAGATACGTGAAGACAACCCGCTGCCCGTTGAGGACAATACAAAGGCAGTGGTGCTCAATGGAGGCAGCAGTAGCGTAGGTACTTCCATATTATTGCATACCATGGCAGGCGATCAGTTCGATATTAGTGCGCAGAGTTACTGGGAAACACAGAGTGGTACCCCGACGTACCAGAGTGCATCAGACCTGCTGAGCAACCTGGTGAGCACGCTAGCGGGTGGAAGTGCGGGGGCAGCCTATGCCGAAGGCATACAGACCGGTATGGCTACCGTGGTGAACAATAAACTGAGCGGTAACCTGGAAACGCTACAGGCACTCATGAACAATGCCACGACAAGTGACGCACCCAAAGCGTATATCAACTACCTGGTATTCGACGAGAACATGCAGCTCATACCAGCGCAAAGCGGGGCTATACAGGTAGGCAGTACACCCGGCAGCTGGCAGACGTTTGGCACCAGTCAGCCGATAGTGGCGGCACTGAACGGTTATTTGCTCTTGTATATCAGCAATGTGCAGAACCAGGATGTGCACTTTGACAACGTGACCATAGCAGTGCACCAGGGGCGCCTGCTACAAGAGCAGAACTATTATCCATACGGCTTGCCGATAAATGAAGGGCAGAACCCGAATGCGCTGGCCAATAAATTTCAGTATCAGGGCAAGGAGCAGAATAAAGAAATGGGATTAAATTGGGCCGACTTTGGAGCAAGGCATTATGATACCCAGCTGGGCCGGTTTTGCATCGTAGATCCTGCGGACCAATTTCCTAGTGGGTACACAGGTATGGGCAATGATCCAGCTAATAATATAGACCCAAGTGGTATGGTTTCAGGTACCGCAAGCAATCCGGGACAAGCGCCAATAGAAGCGGGTGGTGCGCCAGTAGAGAAAGATTATACTACTGATATGGGATCTGATGCTGGCAGGGCAGATTATCAAATGCCTATTTCTGATGCTCCCTTTTTATTTTGGACAATTGCGCAACAGAGGGCTCAAAATCATGTTGGTCATTGGGAAAGTCATTGGGTCTGGAAGGATAATGAAACGTTCTCAACAGCTGTTAACTACCAAGTTTATAAATATACATGGGTCCCTGATGAATTCGGGTCTAATATTCACTGGATGGAGAAAGCAAGTAAAAGGAATACGACGGTCGGGTTACTTGCGAGCGTGTTAGAGCAAGCAGGTGTTGGTTTATCTGTCGGGGGAAACTTAAAACTATATACAAACGCTTGGAAGGGCAACCAATATGTTAAGACCCTCAATTTTGGTAAAGTAGGTAAAGGTTTTGGTATAGCCACTGCTGTAATAGGGACAGGATTAGATCTATGGGGAGTAAAGAACTATTATATGTATGGTCCCAACGCAGATAATGTTGTTGCTCCAACAAAGGCATTAACTAATGCTGGAGCTACTTCTTTGGGTTTATTCGGCGGAATAAGTGGCGCGGTTGGATCAGCAATATATTTTGGTATAGATGCATATTACCCAGGAGGATGGCCGGGAGCTATGCAATACCAACAAAATTTGATAAAAGAAAATCAGTCTGCTATGCCTAATTGGCAATTAAATCCAAAAGATAATTAACATTAAAATGAAAAAATATTTGTATTTATTTTTTTACAAAATATACTGTTTATTAAAAGTTACTAATTCTGACTTGAATTTTGATGGGCTCAATGAGTTTAAAGCGGCTGTAGTTGTAGCGATGCTACAACTATTCCTACTCAGTAGTATATATTTACAAATGGTAATGTATTTCCATAGAACACTCATTTCTTCTAAAATTGATCCTAAAATGTGGCTTATACCACTAGTAATATTTTTGGGAATCACAGATAGCTACTTTTTTTTAGATAGCAAAAAGAATTGGAAACAGTACGAGCAGGAATTTAAAGGTTATTCCAACCAGATAAAATATAAACATAACGCCATCGTCATCTTAGTATGCGCTACAATAATTTTTTTATTGTTATTTTCATTTTATCAACTTAGTTTGATTGATTGGAAACATGGGTAATTTAGTCATTCTAGGCCACTTAGATTTGTTGCATTACAGAAAAATTGTCAAGTTATTGAAAAAAATGATGATGTTTTTTCATTTCCAGCCTGAGGGACGGCGACGGGGTACTTACTGCAAGAAGGCATGTGTGGTAGCTTCACAAGGGAATTAGTTACATCTTTAAGCTAAAATACCACACCGGCTGCTTCCCATTACTGGGCCATGCTACATCTACCCTTAATGGGTAACCTGCCAGGCTGGTGCGGGCGGTTAGTCCATAAGAGAGCAGCCATTTATTAGTGTTGGCATTGTAGGTATTGTTCCAGGTCTCATTGGCTGTAGCAGCATCAGTGAACATGCCTAATTGCAGGTCGTTAATAGCCGGCAATGGTGTTTCAATAGGTATCAGTGTTTTGAAGAGGGCGAAGTACAGGTCAGCATTCAGCAGCAAGTATTCATTGCCATACAAGCTGTTCTGGTAGTAGCCTCTGAATGGTGTGACCAGCGTTTGAAACGCATATGGTGCATTCTGCCCAAAGTGTACTGAGCTATCCACGTGGGGCGTAACATTGTTATCTACACCGCCAAGGTTGTAGAGTAGTTTTTGCTGTCCACCACTGTATCCGGTATGTAATTGTGTTACCAAGGTTATGTACTTATACAAGGGCTGGTGATAGGCTACATTCAATACACTACCGAACACTGCTGCTTTGCCATAAAATCCATCTACTATTGCCTTCATGTACACTCCTTTGAACAGGAAAGGCAGAGTGGGTTGTAATTTGTTTACAGTAAAGCTGAGCGTGGTAATAGACCAGGTGCTCTGATAAGAAGGAAAATCCAAGCTGCGCTTATCCGTTGCCTGGAATATCGTCTCATCTTGTCTTACCGCCATCTGTAGGCCCACAGCGCAATCATAGTTCAGAGGATCTTTCAGAGACAATTCATAATAATGTGTTTTTACTTTAGCGGTGTTGGGATATTGGTTGCCGTTCTCATCTACCCAATTCCTGTTCGGGTCGGGCTGCAATGTCTCTACGTCCCTGAAATAAGATAAGCCCCAATCTACCTTATGCGTCGTATTCTCATACTTTAAAAAGAACAAGCTACCATCTGTTGCAGAAGGTATTCGGTAAGCGATGGTAAAATGATGGTTCTCCAGCACATCGGCAAAGCCACCCTGTGCCATAGCGCCTACTTCAGGAAATTTATATTCCCCTTGATTGGCCTGGTAAGGTTGGTAACGATTGATAAAATAATCATTGTTCACCTTGGCTGTAAAGTAGGCACTGTGCAATTGCAATACATAGTTGCCTATCTTCTTAGTGTCATACAGCACAGAGTTTTCGGTACTGTCTTTTACGGCTGTAGCTTTCTTCTTTTTGGATTTAGGCTTTAATATCTGCTCCAGGAAAGTGTGGGTAGTATCACGAGCCTTGTTCAGTATAGAGTCCTCTTTAGCTTGTCTCAATGCTATTTTGTGATGGTCTTTCAACCATGAGCTAACAGTATCAGTATTCGGCATCTTTGTTCGCTCTATCCAATGGTCTATTGGTTCTTCAGTGATAGAAATACTGTCCCGGCCTGAATGATAAAAAGCTACGTTCTGTGTGTGCGATAAGTATTGCACTTGCGGAGCCTGTTCCAACGTGGTCAGAGTATTCAGGAATGGATCAACAACAGCGAGGCGTTCCGTACCATACTTAGTATGTGTTGCCAGTAGTCGGTCGTTGTTTATCGCAATTGCCTTATCCCATTTTATATAGCTCACAGAATCAATAGCCACAGGCTTCATCTTCTTGTCTTTGATATGGTAGATACCTTGATACAGAGTATCTTTTTTATAGCCTACGCCTATCAGGTATATCCTCGGCCCATTCTTCTTTGGCCGGTCTGATACAAAGTAGAGTTCATCGCCATTTTTAGTACCAGTGAGTACAGGATATGAGTCGTCCCAGCTATCATCAGTGAATGGTGTATACTTTTCTTTCTCTTCGCTATAGTGCACAATGTCACCTTGACCCTTTCTGTAAGCGGCAAGTACAAAATTATCTTTGCCTTCGGGCTGCATATTGGTGAGCCCATCTACACCATATAGCTTAATGGTCTCTAATAATTGCCCTGAGGAGGTATACCTCAGTATTTGTATCTTTCCTTTTATCGGCAATGTCACGAATAATTGCTGCCCGTCAGGTGCCCATTGTAATAGTGGATATTGATCTCTGCTATGGTCGTTTATCCATGGGGCAACAGGATAGGTCTTTATTTTTGTGGTCTTGTGCAGTGACGTATCGTATACATAGACAGTTCGTTTGTTGTTGCTGAAGTCAACATACGCGATTTTATCCTGTGCAGGGTTGATGAGTATATTACGAACGATGCCTTTGCGATGGGGTATTGTAAACGAGGAGATGGACAGGTCAGAAGTGTTTATCACCATGTCTGCCCTAAAGCGCTTAGCGTAATGATCAAAACACTGAGCATACAAAGAATCTAAGGTCCGCTTAGTTACTAATCGTATCACCCTGGATAATGACTTCTTCTTCTTGAACTGAGTAAATGTCTGACTAACCGTAGTTGGCATGTATCGCTCCGATAGAAAGTAGCAGAAGGCAAGTCCACCAAGATTTGGTTCATATGCCAATACCTGTTTGTAATCTGTGAACTTGTTTTCGATAAAGCTCCTGCGCAACATATCCTCATCCGCTATTTTCCAGCCAGTACCGAAATAGCGTATAGCACCTTCCTTGTACCAGTCGGGTATCTCGTTCTTTGGAGATTTACTCTTGGTCGGCTTAGCTGTGCCTTTGGCCTGTGTCTCAGGTGTATTCTCTTGTAGTTGGGTTTCCCAAGCCTGCCGCGCCAGTGACAGATATAATTGACTTTTAAGGTCGTCATAACTGCCATTGTACGCCAACACTATCCTGCCACCTTTGGATACGAATGTGGGTAGGGTATATTGTTGTGGATCATATGCACCGATGTTGGTCTCATATTGCTGGTCTGTTGAAGGATAAATGATGATGCTGATCTCTTTTTTGTCCGCTCCCTGCATTCGTTTCTTCACCTGGGCTGTCGCAGCAGGCAATTCTTTTACTATGAAGGCACACAAGCTGTCATTACCAGCTGGGAAGTATAAATGGAAAGCTTTGGAATGATAGGCCATCCAATGGTATTTATGATACTGGATGCGGTTGTATCTTGGCTCGTCCTGGCCAGAACTGTGCAAACTTTCCATCAGTAGCAGCAATACAAACAAACACTTAAACCCTATTGTCAGCGCAGCGGTTCTGGTAGACATGAAAATTATGAGGCGATCGGGATAGATCAGTTAAAGACTTTCATAAAAGTATTATTTTACAGTCAAATTCTGCAACATCTACAGGTTGATCTTGAACATGCCGAGCCGCCAAACCATAAATATTTCGAGTTTGTTTACCTGTTGCTTCCTGTTTCTCGGAATAGTGTGCTTACATGCACAAGGAGGCGTTTGGAATTCGGGTACGATTGCGAAAAAATCCGGCAAGGGCATCAGTGATAGCAAGAAAAAAATTAAGGACTACAAAAAACAATTGCAGGACTGGGGTATGAGCGATAACTGGACCCATGAACTTTTATTGGGCGGAAAGGTGAACACCAACGGGTGGAGCGGAGCTGTGCAATATTTCACCCGACAGAATAAAAAAACAAGCGTACTCTGGCAGCTCAGCTTTTCAGAAATAAAACACGATAAGCAGATAAAGGAAACGAGTACAAGTAATACATTCCCA